>LULI01000045.1_pt1 | contig 31012 bp, 20 predicted proteins | sample 728191 | NCBI WGS metagenome assembly LULI01 (sample SAMN03860293, study PRJNA289734) | marine metagenome | biome: seawater column; feature: ocean; material: water; isolation source: Red Sea water column Station 169 - depth 50m | place: Saudi Arabia: Red Sea | collected 2011-10-15 | depth 50 m | reverse complement strand
GAAGGTGTCTTCATTGAAGCCATTTCAATATCTTTCATTTTAATATTCATTTTTTTAGCCAATACTTTTGGTCTTGGTCTATTAAAATGTTTTTTTAATTTTAATATAACAGGTGCAGATTTTTCTATTAATTTTTTAGCTACACTATTGTCATAATCTTTTATACCTTCTCTATCAGCTGTTTTTTTAAACGCTGACTCTTGATCATCAAACTCTTTTACAAAAGTTTTTCTTATAGGTATTTTTTTTAATGCTTTAATCTCTTGCATAGTATCAAAAGTATTATCACCTGGCGGCTTCATCTTTTTAAAACTACTTATATCAAAATCTTTAAACATTTTTTCTTGCTTTTCTTATCGCTTCTTTACCACGTTTAAATATTGCTGCAACTTGTGTCTTTTTCATGACTTTTGCTCTCTGCTCTCCTACAGTTAATATTTGTATCTTACGTGCGTAAGGCTTATTTATTCTTTTAACTTTCGCTACAGTCTTCCTAGCATCACTAGGAGTGGCGAATTTAATACGTACTGTATCTTTTGGGTTTTCATCAGTGTATAAGCGTCTACCACTGCCTTTTGGTTTTTTACCAGTACCAACAAGTGGATCTTTACGTTTAGTTATAGGATTTGGTCTATTAGTCTGCATGTTAATAAACCAATTGCACAACTGTTTATCTCTAGCTGTAGCTTCTTTTCTAGCTTTTAAACGTCTACACTTATTAACAGTAACATCACCACCATAAACTTTATTTATTCTAGCTTTTAAAACACCTCTATACGCTTTACTCATCTTTCTTTTCATTTTAGCTGCATAACTAGGATTTTTACCTCTATTAAAAACAACTTGTTGATTTAAACTACTAATAATTCTAGACAAGTTACCTTTACGAGACTTAATCATCCAACTAGCTAAACCTGAAGCTGACAAGCTTTTAAACTTACCTTTAGCATCTGGTGCGTCTGAGTGTTTAAAATCACCCATACGTTTTTTAAACGGATTATTACTTTGCGTATACATTTAACACTTACCTTGTCTCTGCGTTTTAGCAGCCCACATATTAGCGTATGCAGATGGATATACTTTAAATTTTCTTTTTGCAGCTGCTTTACAACTAGCGCTAAGCTTTGCTAGTGCAGGTGACTTTTTTAGTTTTAATGCTGATTGTTTTTTCATATTATTTGTTTTAACATCTCCAACGTCTACGAGCAGCTAAACCTCTTTCGCTTTTCCAGCTTCTTGATCTAGCACAAAACGATTTACGTCTTGCTGCATCTTTTTTTGATGGATTTTTACCAGTTACGGCAGTTTTTAATTTACTACCAGGATTTTTACGTTTATATTCTCTAACACCTTTTTCAGTCATACCGCCACCGGCAGCACCACCTCTAGCGCTTTTATCTTTAGCAACTTTATTAAAGTTTTTACCTTTACCTATAGTTCTACGTGGCTCTGCTTTAAACAAAGGTGAACCAGTATTTCTACGTCTACCACAGCTAGTTTTTTTAAGTGGATTACCACTTTGTACATAGCCTATAGTAGCCTCAAACATATTATTCTGTCTTTCTGATCCTGGCATGTTAAAAGTCGCTCATTAATTGATTATCTATTTCTTCTTGTATATCTTCACGTGTTGCTACCATTTTAAAGCTTAAATCAGCTTGAAACCTAGCAACTTCTTCTCCGTCTTTAAATATAATTATAGTAGGTATGACTGCGATTTTATGTTTTTTAGCATCATCAGCGTTTTTACCGATGTCAATAAAACTTATAGTTTTACAGTCTTTTAACTCTTGTACCCAAGGCACTTGATTTGTTTTATTCCACTCAGCGTTAAACTGAATTACTTTTATTTGTCCAAAAGTCGTTACTGACATAAAAACAAATATCATTATTAAAACGTATTTCATCTTAGTTTGTCTATTTTTTCTTCAATACGTTTTATATCTTCTTTTATCTCTGCAACATCTTCTTGTGTAGACATAATTGTTTGTCTAACTAATTGATCTTTCATATCAAACTCCATACGTGTAACTTCTGGTGTTGACACTGGTAGTTCTTTTGCTTCTGCAATATCGGCTTGTAGTGTAAACCACATACCTATTAAAGCTGATAACCCAGCACCTATTGCTATCAATGTTTTTACGCTTATTTTAAAGCTAGTATCTTCATTTAATTCTTTTGCCATTTTAGTGAGTAGTTATAAGTTATAATATTACATAATTTACGCCAAACTTAAAGTCGTACCACTCTCTATTCCAATACTTATTGTATTTACCTTCAAAGAAATAACCTAAGTTTTTATTTACTTTTATACCGTATATTAGTCCACCGCTATAATCATACCACTGTTCACCGTCATTAAAGTTGTGATATGAGAACTCGTTACCACTATCATAATGATATGGCATTAAATTACCCCATGCATGTAACCATGTTTGTTTGTTGTATTTATAATAATCAAAACCAACTACAATAGAGTGTTGTATTATTCTATCAAGCTCGTTTCGTTTTTTCTCTGTATAATCAGATAATACTTGTGGTATTACTACAGCTTCCCATACTTCTGCGCTTGTAGCTACAACTTCACCGTTTGGATCTGTATATACTGAATTAGCTACATCTACATTATAACCTTCTTGTAAAGCTAAATACGTGTAGTGTAAATTACCGTTTGATAACATCCACTCATCTAACGGGTTATAACCATATGGCTCAGCTAGTCTATGCGCTAAACCTATATTCCAAGATAAGTTTTTGTGTTTTCTATATCTGTATCTCTCTGATGCTTCAAAGTATTCTACATCAGCAAAACCATCTTGTAAGTATTCTAGCTTTAAAGCAAAGAAGTTTATACAAACTTCGCTATCACAACCATCATCAGAACTCCAACGTACAAAATGATGTTGATCTGTATAGTCTACACCTTCTTGTCTTTTGTAATCTATTTCAATTAAATACTCTAAACCTCTAATTTTACCAACTGTAGCAGCGTCGCTATAGTTTGACTCAGTGCCATCATAAAATGTTTGTGCTTTGTTTTCATAACCAAATCTAGCTATTTTACGAAGTCCAACTGTTAAGTTGTAATCGTATGGCGTAGATATTGTGCTAGTTGATAAGCCATTATCTACAGAAAACACATCAACATCTGATAATGATGTACCACCATTTACCGCTGCGTAAAACGTAGAAAATTTTAACAATGACTGTAAATCTTGACCACAACAACTTTTTGGTGCTGCACAAGAAACTAAAGTTATTAAAAGTAGTATAATAAGTTTTTTCATTCTTTTATTTTAATTTTTATATCGTGTGGCGCTGTTTTTTGACCACCAAAATATGGGTATAAATAATATCTATCTATATAATCTAATCTTCTGTTTTGTTCTATATCTCTATCAACAATAAACTCTTTACCGTTTATAGTAAAAATATAATGTATTAATCTTTGCTCTATAGTAACATTATATATCTCATCAACTTCAACTTCCATTAAATCACCTGATTTATGTTGACCCCAAGTGTGCTTTAACCATCTAAACCACAGCTCACCAGCTCTTTCACCTTCAGTATAATATGACCAACCAAGTCTTATAGAAGCTTCTTGATGTATTTGACCAAAGTCACTAAAGCCGTATATTTTATTTACATCGTATTGATCTCTAGTATTACCACCAAAATCATATATCATTGACTCTGTAACTTTAACTAAAAAGTTTATTTTATAAGGCGCGTCATTATGTAAATATGTACCAGATCTATGCTCGCCTTTTTTTATTTTAAAAACTCTAAAACCGTCATCATCAATTTTTTCACAAGTTGTAAGCAAAACTATGCACAACAAAAATCTTTTCATCAGTTTCTAGTTCTAGTTCTAGTTCTAGTTCTAGTTCTAACTGTTTTATTATTATTTTTTATACGATCTTTAACTTGTTGTATTTCTTTATCTTCAATACCAAGCTCCCATTTACTCCAACCTAAAGCAAGAGCAAGTCTTTGCCACCAAGCGTTTTCACTGTCAATAGCAGATCTTACATTTTCAACTTTTCTATTTAATCTAGCAACAGGTATATTTGTTAAACCTTCAATTAAATTACCATAAGCATCCCACATAGGATTATCAATATCAAACGTGTCCATTTCAGGTATTACTTTTTTATTGTATTCCATAGTTTTTTCAAAACTATCTAACTTTCTAATTTTAATACCTATTGGTGGTGATAGTTGTAATAGCTCATCGCTTATAACACCTAACTGTTTACCCCAACCTTTTTCGTTTTGCTCTCCATATTTTATAACAGCATTTTTTAAAACAGATATAATAGCACCTCCAACACCAATACCTCTTAATATACTGTCTATACTACCGTTTAATAATCTTTGTTTTTTATTTTTAAAAAACTTTTCATTTCTTTCATCTTCGTCTTGATCATCTTCAAAAGCCATAGCAAACAAAGCACTTTGTAAAGAGTAAAATATAATATTTTGTACAGCGCCGTAGTATATTATTTTAGATATATTAGACATATCGCTTTGCACTTGTGTGTTGTATGGCGGTGTTTTTCTTCTATTAATTAAATCTAAGCCAGCTTTTTTCATTAATCTAACATACTGAGACGTTACGTTTTGAAAAGCTAATATCATACGACCAAGTACAGATGCTTGTTGTTGTGAAATCATATCAGGTCTAGCTGACTGCTGCGTGCTTTCAGCTGTAGCTTGAAAATCTTCAAAAGCTTTTGTCTCTGCTTCTTTCTGTGATAAACCTTGTTTAATGTAAGTGTTTATTCTATTTCTATACATACTAGAACCACCTAAAGCTATAGCAAAACTATCAGCCATTTGCGTAGGTAAAAAACCTTTATTTAATATATAAGCTACAGCAGCTTTAACTGGGTTTTTAGCTTTTTTAACAGCGGCTGCTATTTCAGCACCGTTAACATCAAAACCAACACCAGCTCTTCTTTGTTTTAAAAAGTCTGAATTAAATATAATAGCAAAGTCAGACCAAAACTGTTGTTGGTCTGCAAAAGCTTTAGCAGCTTTAAATATATTATTATCACCAAAGTTTATAAAGTTAACAGTAGATAAAGTCTGTAAAACAGCTGATCTTGCGTTAAAAAACATTGTGGCGCCAATGGAACCATTTAAATAGTCTAAAAAGTTATTTACCTGTCTATTACCACCTTGTTTTCTATTAGTACCTGTTTTAACTCTACTAAGCATATCTTGTAAAGCTTCTACAAAGTTATCTCCAAAAGCAGCTCTTATTTTGTTTATATTTTCTGGTGAAAATATTATGTCTGCATTTTCAATAAAATCTGTAAAAAACTTTGCTCTACCAACTCTACCTGTGGCATCTGCTAAATCTTGCTTTATACTACCAGCAATCCAATGTTCACCAGGCTCTACATAACCTTCTTCTATTTTAGATATTTGACCTACTTTATCAGCAAAAAGTTTTAATTCTTTATCTTGTTTTATTAAATCTACTAATCTTTTTTGATCTGTTTCTGATAAACCTGGTATTTTAAAACCAAACTTATCCCACAAATAAACTCTTACAGCATCATCATAAATAAAATCACCACCAGGCACATCTTTAACAAGTCTTTTACGTACATTTAACATTTGCTTGTTTAAGTTTCTAAAGTCATTAGCAATAGATTGTTTAGCCATGTTTAGCTCTCTATAAGCTCTATTCAAAGGTTTTATTAAAGTATCTTCAAAAAAGTCTCTATGTTTATTGCCTTTTTCACCTTTGCCTATAAAGTTATATAATAAGCCTACGAAGTCTTCGTGAGAAGGTGGTACAAAAAATCTAAATCTGCCTTTACCTTGACCACGTTTTCTACCTTTAGCATCAGAAAAACGTTTTTTAGAATCAATATTAGTAACATCTTCTAGTATATCGTTAAACTGATCGTTCATTGATTTACTAAATTTAACTTTAGCTTGTTGCACTTTTGACTTAACATCAAATTGTTCTAATATATTTTTTACAGCTTGCACGTTTTGTAATGCGTCATCAGCAAAATAAAAGTCATTAAAACCTTCACCAACTTTATCTGCAACCCACAAAGCTTTTGCTTCACTAGTACTATTACCTAAACCAGTGATATTTTCTATAGGTATATTTAAACCATTAGCTTTTAAAAAATCAAATATAGCTTGTTGAGCAGCAGGTGGTCTAGCTGTTAAAATAAACATATTTTTAGGCCCAAACTTTTTTTGTAGTTTTAATGCTTTTTGAAATAGTGGTGCTATTTTACCTTTTACAACTTTGTTAAATTCAGAAAAATCAAACTCATAACCTTTATCTAACAAGTCTTGGTATTGACTTGCATATTGCTCAGCGTTTAACGTGCCAGTTTCACCGTTTGGTCCTGTATATCTAACTAAAGACTGTGTAGTTGCTAGTGTGTCATCAAAATCTAATATAGTAATACCTTTAATATTTTCATTGTATGATAATGTAGCTCTAGACTTTGATACAGACTTGCTAAGTTTACTACCAATTTTACTTTCTGCGCTTTCAGTCAACACCTTTTCAACAGAATTTATAAACTTTTTGTTTATATTATTTTTTGTTATATCAACATTAGAAGGTACATAGTTATCAACATTAATTCTAGGTGCTATTCTAAAATTTATTTTTTTGTTTTTACCTATATCTGACATAAACTCTCCAACCAACTTAACTTTATTACCTTTTGTTAATTGTAAGTCTTGTATATCTAAATTTGAATCAGCTACAATATCACTTGTTAAAGCGTCAATATTTGCATTTGCTGTAACCATACGGTATATATTTCTACCTATAACAATAAAACCTTGTGGTGAGTTTTTATATTTACCACTAGCGTAAGCGGAAGATATATACTCTATGGGCACTTCTATTTCAGCTAAATAGTTTGATCTACCTGTTGTTTTTAACCAATTAGCTTGTTCTTCAGTAAGAGTAAAGTTTTTTACTTCACCAAGCTTTTTAGGTAAATCTTTTAAAAATTTTTTATAGTTTTTTTGTATTTGTTCACCAATAACATCATCAAATAAACTTTCATTTTCGTTAGCAGTTTCGTTTTTATTTGTATAGTTAATATCTAAATTATTATTTAAAAAAGTTAATAATTGAGAAACTCCTCTTGCTTTTTCTAATTTAGTTTCTACACCTAAAATAATACCTGGTAAAGACATGTATATGTCTCCTAATTTACCACCACCAACTACTTGTATTTTTAATGATTTAGCTATATCTTGAAGTAATTTTTTAATTTTATTTTCATGCGCTAAACCAAGATTTAGTTTATTATCTTTTATTATATTTCGTAATAACTCTGCTCTTAATTTTTTATCTTTAACAATAGAGCCATATTCGTTATTAATTATATACTTATAAACAATTCTAGCTACAGCATCTTTGTTTTCTTTAGAGTGTTGTCTAGGCCCTGGCATACTTTTAGATCTTTCTAAAGGTATATTTAACTTATATTTTACAGGTTCACCTTTATCATTTCTTTCAACAGTAACTATATTATTTAATAAAAGTTTATTTTTACTAACATCTTCAATTATATTTTCAATATTATATTGTAAATCTTCTACAACTTGATCACTGCTAATTGAAAACTTAACATCAGGTCTTCTACCTATAGCAGAACTTAATTGACTTATGTCATGCGTATCAATAGTTTCACCTTTTATTTCTGCTTTTGTTTGTCTTCTTTCAATTACTTCAGGATCTTGTGCTGCTTCCATAGTAGCGTCATAATTTAACGCTCCAGATATATACTTAGCTAAACCATCTTTTCTAGTACCTTTTAAACCAGATCTTTTACCTGTTTCAGGGTTAATAGCAGGTTGATCAAAAAACTCTATAAACTTAGGTTCTGTAGGTATTATTTTTTCGTATAAGTTTACAGATTGACCTTTACCTATGGTTTTTAAAGCACTTTCAGGTAACTTGTTACTATTTACAGCATCTACAACTTCTTTTTCACTTGTTAATTTTTTTTGAAATTTAGTAAAAACTTTTTTATCTTCAGGCAGTTCTCTTTCTAGCTGTACTAAATCTGCTGTAAACATAGTATTTACTATTGATACTCTAAACTTTTTTAAGTTATCAATATATGTTTTTCCTGAACCTAAAAAGTTTTTAATTTGTTTAGACAAAAACTCATTTGCTTCGTTTCTTAAATCTCTTTGTATTTCTCTAGCTTCTTTATTTGCATCATAAGCTTTTAATAAAGTTTTCTTTGCAACATCTAAAACTCTATTGTATAACTCACTACCAGTTTCTATACCCATAGTTTGTCTAAGCTCTGAATATGTAGGTTCTTTTTTCTTAGCAGCCTCTCTTTTTCTTCTTGCTTCTGCTTGAGGTGATATATCTCTTTCTTCAAACTCTTTTATAGCAGCATCTTCCTCTGCTGCCACTTGAATTTTTACTTCACCTTCTTTTGTTCTATCATCAACATCTCTAGCTGTTTTTTCTTGCTCTACTTTTTTATATTCTCTATTATATACGTTACCAGCTTTATTAGCTAATTGACTGTTTATCCAGCCAAATAAATTATCGTTTGTTTCAGGGTTAAAATTTTTAATATGACTCGTTAACTCTGAATATACTTTATCTACAAAATCAACAGGCACTCTATCAGCTTTATATTTAGAAGCTATTAAATCATCAAGATAATTACTGTTTTTAATTTCAATTATAGCGGCGTCAGCACCACCTTCGTCCCAAGCTGACTTACCACCTTCAAATCTATAAGTACTACCTATTTCTTGTATAGCGCTTGAAATTTGTTCTCTACGTTGTGGTGAGACAGACTGTTTAACTTTAGAGCCAGTTGCTGTTTGACCTGCAACTGCTAAAGCTCTACCACTTATTCTATTAAATTTCATTATATTTTCGTTATAATCACGCATGAAATTATAAGTAGCTATACTACTTCCAAATTCTTTTTTATAACCAAATTTTCTAAAAATATCATGTAAAAAGTTTCTAAACTTTATAAAAGCACTTTCGTTATATGTTATTTCTTTTTTAACAATACCATCAGAGTAAATAGTTAACCACTCATCTGTAGTTTTTATATCTAAAATTTCTCCTTGATCTATTCTTTTTTGAATTATATTACCTACATACTCACGCGATTCTTTTGATAAAGTGTTTTTAAAATCATTTATAAATTTTATCGCTTTAGAGTCGTCTATGATGTTACCTTTCGCGTCTTTAACAAATAAACTTTCATGGTAACTTTGAATAATACCATGTAAAAGCTCGTGACCAACCACGTTTATTTGACCTGTTTTAGCGGCAACGTCTTCATTTATTATTACTACGTTACCGTCAGGTGTTGGTACAAAAATTCCATCGGCATCTTTTACGTTTGGATTATCTTGAACTACATCTTTACCGTATTGTTTTTGTAATTCTTTATAAGCAGCTACAGCCTCTTTACTGTCTTTAACAGTAAAAGCGTCTTTAACATTAGCTATTTTATCAGCTTCTTTAAGTAATTTTATTGTAGCTTGTATTTTATTTTTTCTTTTTTGCTCTTTAACATCTTGTACAACAGCTTCATCTCCAGAAAGTTTTATTGTTTCTACAGCTATTTCCTGTTTTTCTTTAGCTTTTTTACCAACACCAGTGTAATCATTTTCCATTTTAATATCTGCAGTAGCAATATCAATAGGATCAGCTTCATCAACAAACTTTTTCATTTGCTCATAAGTAACTTCTTCACCGTTTAATCTGTATGTAGGTTTTTTTGCAGTTAATAAAGCTGCGCTAACATTAAGCGGAGCAGTGACTGTACCTGTTATAGCTTCAAAACCTATTTCAGCTGGATCCATTTCTTGACCTGCAGCTAATCTACCAGCAATTTCACCAGTAGCGCCACCAATAGCTTCAACCCCAACTCCTGCAGTGCTTGCGGCTAAAACTCCAGTTCTAACACCACTAGCAGTTCTTCTAGCAGCTACAGCAGCTTTACCAGCTAAACCACCAGATAAACCTTCTATTGCACCTATAGATAAACCTCTACCTATAGCTTTGTTTCTTATAGAGTTACCTTCTTCTTGTAATAGTTTTATTATATTCTCGTCTGTAAACTCTTGGTTTTTTTCTTTTAATCTAGTTTCTATTAGTTCGCCAAAAGTTAAAGCAGCTTCCATTGAGCTAGCTAAACCACCAAAAGCACCAGCTAAAGCACCAGCAGGTCCAGCTAAAGCACCTCCAGTAGCACCAACTCCTGCAGCTGCTAAAGAAGTAACAGGTGAATCAAATAAAGTACCAACTTGTGTACCTAGAGATTGTACAAAAAGTTCTGGTAATAAACCTGGTTGTTTTCTTACACCTCTAAAAAAAGCTGACCAAGTTTGACCTTCTTCAACATACTGTTTTTGAAACAATTGCATACGCTTTGAAGGTGAATATTCACTAGCTTCTTGTTGTTTAGCATTAATAAAATTTTGTACAGCGTTTATATCTACATTAGAAAAGTTTTGATTCATTAAACTAGTAGCTTCACCTGTAGTGCTAGCTGCTTGAAAACCTCTACCAAACCAAGTTTGATCAAACCAACTAATAGATTCTTGTTGTTTTTCTTTTTTAACAGCATTAGGAAACTTACTTAAAAAATCTTGAAGTTTATTTTGACTAACGCTATATTTTCTACCGTCTACTATATATATATCATTCATAAACTTTATTTTTACTACTCAAATTCTTTATTAGCTAAAATATCAGATAAATCTTCTATTAAATCTCTATAACTTTTTGTAAAATTATCTTGAATAAAGTTGTATCTTTTACTAAACCTTTCTTTTCCTTCACCAGCTTCAATTACTATAGCAGAAGGATAAAATACACTTGTTTTTACTTTAACATTTCTATCAATATTGTTTCTTGTTAAAATACTTTCAATTTTATTTTTTAAATCAGTTCTACTAATTCTAGTTTCTCCAGGGGCTACACCTTGTTTAGGTAAATAAGCACCATCTGTATTAATCATACCTATATTTTCAAAATATGTTTTTATTTCATTTTCTACATCTGCTATAGAATCGCTTTTTTCTACAAATTCTCCTGTTTTATGATCAATACGATCTTCAACTACTGTTTTTATATTCATAAAGTTTGTATTTGAAGTTCTAAAAATATCTCTTCTCATATCATCAGCTGTACCTATTATTTTTTCTTCAACACCTTCTATACCACGGTTTTCAACCCATTGATTATTATCTTTATCAAAAATATATTCATTACCTTGGTATTGTATTTCTGTTCCATTTTTTAATGAATTTATAAAACCTATAACATCAGATTGACTTTCACGTTGTTGATACTGTCCGTTTATCATAGGGCCTAATCTTAAACCATCACTTGGAACACCGTTAGTTGTAGTTTTTTTACCTTGACTATAACCTTCTGCAAATATAGACTTACCTTTTTGTAAAGCGTTAAACTTAAAAAGTTTTCTTGTTAACTCTTCATCTTGCATAGTTACTATATAATTTGCAAAACCAGCATAATTTACATTTAACTCTTCTTGAGTTAAACCATCTTTATTTTTATCTAATGTAGATAAAAAATTTTCTCCAACAATATTTATTTTTCCATCAGTGTCAGTAGGATCATAATGTTTTAACAACATGTTAAAAACTTGAGCAGAAACTACACTTTCGCTCATTAAAGTTTCTTTAAAATTTTTATTATCAAAACCATGTTTAACTAACATAGCTCTTGCTAAAGACCCTTTAGTTTTTGTTATTTCATCTATACCGTTTAAATATAAACTTTGCATGTTTTGATTCATATCTGAAGTTTCAGAATTTTTACCAAATTTTAAAAACTTTTCATCAAGCGCGTTAAAATTTTTACCTATAATATTGTTTTTGTCTACAGAGTTTTCATTTAAATGGCTAGTAAAATCATTAAGTGTCATTGTAAAATCATTACCATCTTGTTTTTTTACCACTTCACCTGTTTCACTTTTTACTAAAGCAAACTCACGAACACCATTATCATTTGTTCTTAAAACAGCTCTGTTACCATTTTCAGTGTTTTTATTTTTGTGATTTAATTTTAAAACAGCATTAACTAACTCGTTATAATGAACACTTGAAATGTTAGTGTCGTAATTACCTTTTTCTATAAAACTAGCGGCACTAGCTATAGTTGTACCTATCTTTTCAATATCAGCAAAAAGCTCTTGCTGTTCTATTTTAAGTCTTAATCTTTCTTTTCTTTGTTCTTTGTTTCCAAAACCAATTTTAAAAACACTTAGCGCTTTTTGTTGTTCTTTGTTTTCTTGTACTTCATCTATTAAAGTATTCATACTTTCAAAATCACCATATTTTTCAGCTTCAATTATTATAGAGTTTGTTTCTTTTGCATTTTTAATTATTTCTTTAGCTAACTTACCACCTAACTGCGCTACTTGACTAAAAGCATCTGCTTGCGCTTGCATTGTTCTACCATAAACAGTTGAAACACTTTGAAATATAGTTGAATAATCACCAGGAGCACTTGCTAAAGAAGCTTTACTAGCCGCAGATATTAAACTAGAATCTGCTTTTGGTGTTAAAGAAAATGTTTTTGCCATATTATTAATTTTATTATTTTATACACTACCAGGTATAGGTATACCTAAATAAGCGCCAGCTACTGCTCCTGCTATAGTTAAAACAGTACCAAAAGTTTGTGCACCTGCAGCAGCTTGTTGACCATACATGTTAGCTGTCATACCCATGCTAGACATTTGATTAGCCATAGCCCTTTGCTCTCCTGCAGAAGCACCTGTTAAACCTGCTAGTTCCATACCTAACAGAGTAGACTCTCTACTTGCTTCTGCTTGTTGCACCATAGCATCACCTTGCCTTTGCTGTAAATCTACAAGTGATGCGCCTTTAGCAGCCATCATTTGGTTTTGCCTTTCTTGTTGAGCTATATTTGCAGATATTTGTTGTGACTGAATAGACTGTTGGTTTGCTAACGCTTGAGCTAAAGCAGCTATACCGCTACTACCAGCAGAAGCTTGTAACTGTTGTAGTATGTTAGCTCTACTTTGAGCAGCTTGCTCTTCTCTAAATCTAGCGGCTTGTAAATCTACGGTAAAATCTTCAAAAGGATTTTCCATACCTTCAAAAGGGTTTGTAAACTTAAAAGCTTCAAACTCTTTTCTTTGCTCATCAACTCTTTTTTGAGCTATGTCTCTTTGTTCTTTTTGATACTCAAACTGTTCTTGAGAAAGTTGATTCATCTCTCTCATAGCTTCAGCTTGTTTCTTCTGTGCTTTTTTACCCATTTTGTTTTTGTATATTATTTTTTAAATACTTAAAACCTTCATACTCTACAGGTATCATTATCCAGTCTAAATCGTGATGTAATTTCGACATGTGTTTATCACCGCAAACTGTAAAAAGCTGCATAATACCTTGCTTTTCAGCTTCTTTTTCTACTTTTTGTATTAAAAGTTTTATTAAATCTTTTCTGTCTTTTTCTTTATACTTAGGATTAGATATTAAATAAGTTGCCCAACCTACTGTTCTTGGTTGCATTATAAACAAAAAATAACAAGCAACAACTACATTATTTTTTTCTATAACAAAACACCTTTCATCTTCTGGTAAAAACGCTCTAGGTACTGGACCTTGACCGTTTCGCCACCACCATTCCCACCACTCGCAACACAACTCATAATCACCTTTTTTAAAAGATCTAAAAGTTATATTATTGTTCATTTAATTATATTTAAGTGTATTTATATAGTTACACTATTTGTATTTTATTTACTGCTAACACTAACTTCAGAGCCAATAGAAAACAACTCTCTTTTATTAGGTGAAGTTACAGACATTTTAACTTTAGCAAAATAACCTTTTACATTTGAAACATTTAAGTTGTTATTTTTGTGAAAACTAAAAAAACTAACATCAGAATAATTTAAAGGTTTACTGTCTGTGCTTTCTAATTCAGCTGTTAAATCAGATATAGTAGTGTTAAAGTCACTATCAGCTTCAACATCTATTGTTTTGCTACTAAGATTTTCTATTTCACCTACAAGTATGTTTTCTTGAGCATCAACAGCTGAAGTTACTTGAGTACCGTCTTCTGTAATAGGATCTGCAGCAAAAATTCTTAAATATAAATTATCACCGTTTTGAACAGAAGTGTTTATTTCGTTTGTAAAAGTTATTTTATATTTTGGCATATTATGAAGTTGTTGAAAGTACACATGCTCTATCTAAATCAAAAAATACATCTGTACTAAATTTTGGAAAACGTGTTATTGTGTAAGAACCTATTACACTTACTCTCATAGTGGCACCTTGAACAAATATTTTTGTTTTATCCGCTAAAGTTTGATTTGTTGTTACTGTAACTTGACCACTACTAGTATTTATATTTGTAATTACACCACCATCTACACCACCAGTTTGTGTTTGTACTAAACCAGCACCTGTTAATTTAGCACCAACAGTCATACCTTCTATAGCACTAAATGTTAAGATTTTAGAATTACTAGTAGCAGCGATTAACCTGTTTTGAGCTCTTACTTTACCAGGTTCACCAGCATCGTTTACTGTAATAACTGAAATATCAAAAGAAAATAACAAACCACAAAACTCATTTATTTGATCAAACCCATAAGCTCTAAAAGTAACGTTTTTACCTGTTGCTGCTGATATAGCAGCACTTAAAGTTACAGTGTTTGTTTGTGTGTCTATAGCTGTTATCGTAGGAAATGTTAATACACCTAAACTACCTGTTGTTGTAATACCAAAACTATTTATTTGACCAACGTCAACTTGCGGAGTAATTTCAGCTACATGTAAACCTACTATTAAATTATCTACGTTGTTTAAAACAATACTAGTAGAGCTTTCAGCGTCTGAAGTAAGCGCTTTTGTAATGCTTGCAAAAAAATCTGATTCTACAGGTTGTTTTGAATCAGCTATAGTGTGTAGTTGAGTTGCTGTATTAAAAGTTGCTTTATAGCCTAAAAAAGTACTACCACCAGCATCTGAAACAGTATATGATCCAGTATCAACTACCGTGTTAGTAGACTCTTCAGAAGATCCTGACGCTGTTCCAGTAGAAGTAGTAGTACCAAACAAACCTTGACCTTCAAACCTTTCGGCAGCTTGATCTGATTTACTACTAAATCTAACTGTAACATCAGAGCTTTGCGTTAAATCTTTTGTTAATAAAACTTCGTTTGAACCACTAGATGTTTTTGTTTCAAAGTGTGGTTGGGCAAACACTAAAAACCTGTATTCGTTACCTGCTGAAGCAGCTGGAATATTTACAGATCTTTGATAAGAATTAATAGGTATAGAAACATTACTTAAAGTATGCTCAGAAGTTATACCTGTTTCAAAAACATTTGTTTCAAAATTATAAAATTTTGTTGGAGAAGAACTATCTCTAATTTGTAAACTAAACACAGCATCTTTATCACCTGAAATAATGTAATTTACTATATCACCACTACTTTTTACATTAATCTTATCTAAAGCTATACTTTTTATTAACTTCATTACGTTATATTTTTTATTGTATTACTAAAACCAATACCTTGAAAATTAAACTCACTTTGATTTATTTTTGAACCACCTTTTATATAAGCATAATATCTATTTTCTTTGTTAATAAAATCACTAACAGTAACACTATTTAAATCTGTAGTTATTTCACTACACTTCCAGCCTGTATCACCGTCATAGTTTAGCGTTTTAAAAGACTTTACTGTAGTAGGTTCTTGATTAAACAATGTGTTTACAAAAGATTCTGATATTATATTATTATTTTCAGTATCTTTTTCACCATAAAAATGGTTTCTAGTTTCATTATTATGACTATAAATCTTACCGTTTTTAAAAGTGTAATAAGTACTAGCTATGCTTAATCCAGATTCAGGTATATAAGATTTAAAACTTTCCCAACCTCTTACACTTTCTTTATAACTAACAGTTATAGAGTTTGTTGTATTATCAAAGCTTTTAGTACTATCATAATCATCTGTAGTTTTAAAAGTTATATTGTAATTACTTTTATCGTTATCATAACTACCAATTATAAAACTGTAATTACCTTCTAACTTATCACCAAAAAAGTTTTTCATACCAGCGTCTGAAATAGCAGTTAAACCATCCATTGATAATCTAAGCACAGCACCTCTTTGTTTGTCTGTAAAATAAGCTCTATAACTTTCTTTAGCAAAACTTTCTGGATTTTTTGATATACCGTAATCACCAACAAAAGGTCTTGCTTGTCCTAAAACTTTATTTGAAGCTGTTAGCTGTGGATTACCATCTGCATTAAACAATATATCTTTATCAGCAAGTATTTGAACAACTTTATCTTCACAAAAAGCTATTAAATCGTTATCTCTTGTATATAGTTTTTGTATACTACCGTATGTAGGTAATAAATCTTTTGTTATTTTTTCAGCTTGTATAAACTGATTTAAATTATTAGTGTTTGTGTTTTTATTATATATACCTGAATATATTAAACCGTTTGTTCTATTATCCTCTTTATATTGTTGCTGTATAACAGAAGAAGCTTTTACACCATTTTTTATAAATGGTTTGTTAAAATCATCTCTAATTCTATTTGACTCAACGCCATTATTAAAACTAAAACAGTTAAAGTATTCTAAACCAATCTTATTTGGTTTTGGCTTTAAAGTTAATTTAGTTATAATACCGCTATCAAAATTAGTACCATTAGGATCTGACGAGTCAATAGCTGTAAAGCCGTCACTAGATACACTTTTTATTTCGTATTCAACGTAACTCAAATCATCTTTAAAAAACTTTAATTTTAAACCTTCAAAATCACTTGCAGCTTGCTCTTTAGTAAAAATAGTAGAACTTAAATGATCTAAACCAGGGTCTAAAGTTACCTCAACATCACCTCCATCAACATCCCAACCTGCAACTATACAATCTTTAAAATTAGGTGTACTTATATGAGCGTTATTATCACTACATCTTACAGCGCTACCAATAGGACCTACCATATGTCCATACTCTTCAGTAAGATTTAAGGGTATTGCGCTTGTTACCTCGTAATATAAATCTAAATCAATATTATCTTTAGGTTCTGTTTCAAATACAGCTGGATTGTCAGTTAAAAGTGTAGAGTTACTTGACGAAATATCTTGCACAAACTCTATAAAACTAAAACTACCAACATTTAAAGACTCTGGATCTACAGAACATTCAGCCGAAGGATCTTTATCAAGTTCTAATATATAACAAACTCTTCTATTATGAGCTGCACCAAAGTTTTTTATTTGTTTTTCTAAATTTGCAAAATTTGTAGTTAATTCATTAGGATTGCCTGAAGTTTTATATTTCCACCAAGCATGATGTACACTTTGTTCGTTTTGTATAACATCAGTTCCTGTACCGTTAAAATTCATACGCACAGATCTATTCCAAGAAGTATGATTATAAAGTCTTTTTATAGTTACATTTTTAATAGTAAAAATAATTTTATTTGTATCATTAGAAAATCTAAATTTATTACCTTGTATTAAGTTTTTGACTATATCTTCGTTTTCAGGATTACCAAAAGTAGGATCCCATTGTCTTTGTATCTTATCAAGATCATACCCAGGACTACTAGGACCTTGTTGTGGTAAATCACAAACTCTATAAGACACTCGCGCTTGACAGTTAAAGTTTTCTATTGACTGAAGGTTTATTTGAGAACCTCCATTTGTATTATAAGCCCACGTACTACCAGAAACACCAGTACCACCCGCATCAACAGCATAAGAGTCTATAGCATCACCACCAGAGTTTATGCTAGTACCGTCATGTAAATCTTTACCAACTCCAGAAAAAGATAAATGCATGAAAAAACTACCAGTTGAATTATTACTACCATAAACTTGCTCACCAACTCCAGCAGTACTCCAACTACCAATTTGACTTTTCCAAGCTTTTGGACCTCTATTTTTCATAGCACTATCTATGTTACTAACAAAGTTTGTTGAGTTTGGACTTAAAAATGGTAAAAAAGAATCACTATAGTCAGTGTTATAAGTGTCAGTTGTGATAATACCTTCTAGACCATCTACAAGACCACCATCGTTTTCGTTAACAAGAGTGTATTTGTTAGAAGTAGAAATTGGTATAAAACTTCCTTTTGTTTTATTCATAGAACAAACAGCTCCTTTAAACAAATTACCACTACAAGAAACATCAAACTCAAAACTTTGACTAGCTGGCCTAGGAGCACCTGGAGGTAAATTTCTTAAAAAATTAAATTCAAAATCTTGGCCTGTACTTACACGAACTTCACTTTTAGTGTAGTTGCTACTAATAGTTGGTTGCTGAGCTATAGTAAATACTTCATCTAAAAACCAGCCTTTACTTTGTACAGCTGGATTTGTATCAAAAGAAATAATACTAACGGCAGCAGCGGTACCACGCCAATCGTCTTGATGAAACGTTGGAGCTGTATTTGTAGGCGTTGAAGCGTGGTTGTTATTGATACGAAAAGCTGGAACGTTGCTGTTAGAAGATTGCTGTAACATAGTAGGATTTGCACTAAATAAACCAGCATCTCTTAATGAAAACACTTTGTTTCTTGCGATAACGCTAGCTGTAATAGTATCTATTTGAGATTCTAAAAACTCTCTTGTAGTAGCGTTAGAATTTATTTTAACAAAAAATCTACCTTGAAACTCTTCCCAGTTTTTTATTTCTTCTTTCCAAAAATTAGTTTTTAAAGTTGTTGCTAAAACACCACTACTAGTTTCTACCCAAGCGTCTTTAGCTTCTATATTTCTATCTAAAGTTATATTATAAAAATCTGGACTACCCGTTTCAGTTGTTAAAGAAGTTATTTCGTATCTTGAAGATGTTAAATCTGGAATAGTAAATGTTATATATATATTAAAATTATCATCAAATATTTTTTGTATATCGTTTAAACCTTCAAGTAAAAACTGCTCTTTACTAATAATTATTTTACTTACTTCTTCTGCTGGTTGAGCGTTAGAGTTAAAATATAAATTAGATAAAGTACCACCACCGTCAACAGTTCCTAAGCTTATGTATTTTCTTCTTATAAATTCTGGAGCTTCGTTTTGTATATCTATAACTTTAAATTTATTATCAACAAAAGTTACTTGAGAATTATTGTTTAAAGATTTTTTTAATATTATAAAATCATCTTCTTGTAATTTATTTCTTTCAGAGCTAGGAAAACTAATCCATAAATTACTATCAATATTTGCTTTATAAACTCTATCTACAACTAAATTATAATATTCATTAGAAGTTTCTTTTATGTATGTTTTAAAATAAACAGCATCAGAATTTGTTAAAGTTGGTATATTTTCTAAAGTTAATCTATTTGATTTACTAGAGTTTAAAGCAACATCACTATCTGTTATATCTAAAGAAGCTAGATTAGAAGTAAATACAGGTGTTTCTCTACAGTACTGATCAAGAAAAACAATACCAGCTTGATAAGTTCTAAGTGATTTTATAGATTTTTTACCAAAAGTAAAATCAATATTTTCGTTACTAAAAGTTCTACTTTCAAAATCTAAAATAATATCATTATCATAGTTACCTAAATCTAAATTTTGAACATAATTACCGTATATTAATCTATTAGCTGTAAACTCTTGAGCTTTTGCTTTTTTAGGTACATTGTCATAAACTCTTAATAATTGATTTTCTGGTAAAACAGCATATATTAAGTCAGATGTTATTTCATAAAAACCAGTATTACTTAAATCTTTTTTTGTTGTACCGTCACTTAAAGTTACATCACTATTAGTACCGTCAATAGTTGTCCAAGCTGGATTATCAGTAGTTCCGTCAGCTTTTTTAGGTTTTATAGTATCTATAGAGTATATAACTGGTGAGCTTTCTGATTTATATAACAAGTCTATTTCAACAACATCAACTGGAATATCTTTTGTAACAAAATCTGTTAATGTTATTTTTTTAACTCTAGTTTCCATACCAGCGTTAATAGGCTCTTGAGTTGGTCTATAAGAAAATTTACTAGCTTCAAAACCTACTTGAGTAAAAGGAGCAAAAGCAGAGTATTCGCCGTCTTGATATTTATATCTATATGAAAATCTTGGAAAGTCTTTGCTAAAAAGTAGTGTTTCTAAATCTTCTATTTGAAACTCAAACTGAACAGCTGTATTAGGTGTAGATGGATCAACTGAAATTATTAAACAAGTTATAGTAGTACCACTAATAGTTTGTACTTTAGATCTTACTTGAAAATTTTCTGGTAATACGCCAGGGTGAGCAGGATCACTTAATAATAAAATATCACCAACTTTTATAGAAGTGTTATTTGATATTGTTAAGTTAACAGTAGAGTTAGTGTTAGTATCTAATATAGTAACAGCTGTGTCTATAACTCCAGAAACAAAAGCATCGTTTAATTTTTCTAAAGTAACCTTCGGCGCTAAAGTAGGTTTTTTCTTTATAACAGTTATATTTTCTTTTTTAACTTCACCTGCATTCACGCTGTTTACATAAAAATTACTTGTTGTTGTAAAAGTTGTATTTGTATTTTCTTCAAAACTTTTAATATTTATTTTTTTGGGCTCATTAACACCGTCTGTAAAAAATAAAAAATCATCTATTACGTTTACACCAGTTATATAAACTTTTTCATCAAACTCTAAAACACTATTATTACTGTCTATTAAAAGAGGATTTATTTCATCATCCTTATACTGCATGATAGCACTAGCAACATTATCAGATTTAACTATAAAGTAATACGCAGAGTTGTTTTTTTCATCAGCAATAGAACCAATGCATGTGTAATTATCAGGTATAGTTATTGTGCCTTGAGGATTTGCAGTACTATTAGCGTCTGTTTTTATTTCTTTATTACCTAATATATTTTTTACACTACCAATATCAGAACCTTCAGCACTTGACACTTGTATGTTCAAAGCTTCTCTATATTCGTTAGGCGGTAAAAGCCTTTCATCAAGGTCTAAGTTCATACGACCTTTAGTAAAAGTCTGTTTAATCTCAGGCATATGTTAGTGTTTTATTTGTTTAGATTTACCTCTTAAAGTTTGAGTTATCTCTTCTAATTTAATATTTGATAATCTTAATTTAGCTAGTCTTGTAGCTGCAGATTTTTCTTTTTTATATCTTCTTACTATATATTCTGGAGTGTTAGATCTTGTTGAAAGAACAGCGTACATTATATGTTTATACATAGCTTCCTCAGCAAACTTATGTACTTGCATTTCAGAGTCTGTACCTAAACTATCGCTAATATAATCTAATACAATTGTAGAACCACTTAAATTAGAGCTAAAATGTATTAAACCTTTTAAATCATCTATATAATAACTACCGTTATCTTGAGCGTGTTGAGGGTCTATACCATATCTTCTACCTACATTAGCTTCAAATATTTGATCATGATAATCGTAATCATGTTGTTTGTTTTCGTTAGGTTTGTTAGATTTGTAGTTAGTCCAAGTTGTTGAATCTCCATCTCTAATTAAAACAGGTGTCACACCTTCAAAATCAACAGTAACATTATCTAAAAATAACTCAACAGATTTTATATTTGCAGTATCATGAAGATTAGCTATTGTTGCGTCAAAATCATTAAACATAGTTACTAAAATATAAACTACTTGATAATTTGAAACATCAACAGCGTTTAAAGTTTGCGTAACGCCAGTTTGAGCGCCGGTAGAACCATCCCATTCAACATAAGCTAAGCTGTTTGTTCCGTCTGCATGTGGTATAAAATTAGGACCTTTACTAGCAACACCAAAAGTTTGTCTATTTAAACTAGCACCAACTGGTTTTAAAGTGTTTGTTACTTGATCACCAGCTGTAGAGCTTATTCCTAATCTTACAATACAATTACTAGAAACACTAGTTACGTTAGCTGGAACTGTACCATCACCTGATAAATCTAAAAGATCTATATTAGAAACGTCTACTTCTTGCCAACAACTATAAGCTCTACCATAAACCGCTCCATTAGCATTAGCAGGAAACCTAGATGGATGTATTTTAGCTTTTAACAACCCACCAACAGGTGAAAAGACATCATCTGTAGCATCAGTTTCACCATCACTATCTAAATCTAAATTTAAAGTTTTATTATTTGTAACAGCTTGTGTAAAGCTCCAGTTTTCAATGCTATCAAAATCTGAGCTAAAATCACCGTTGTTAAAGTCAGGTAAAGATCCTGCGCTACCTGCAAAATCATAGTTTCCACTTTCGTCTTGTTTTATTTTAAAAGGATTTGATGTTTTACCAAGAGTTGGGTAAAGCCTTTGTTTTATACCAGAGTTATCTACGCTAGATATTTTTGTGTAGTTAACGTAATCATGAGGAATTATCATCGTTAAAGATGGTGGTAATTCTATTTCTTGTGATTTAAAAGATTTTATAGTATCAAAACTAAGTTCAGATAAAGCTCTTTTTGCGTGAAAAGCTATATCTATTTTTCTAGCTTTACTAATAATTTTTTCTTCACCTACATAAACTACCATAAACTGATTTATTATATCTTCAAGAGATACAAATTGATAGTTTCCATAATTATTACCTTGATAATAATCTCTTTGTGTTGTGTTTAATAAAGCCATTTATTAAGATTTTTCTTGTTGTATTTCTTTTATTTCTTCTTGAGCAGCAACTTGTGATAACTCAAAATCATTTATAGATACACCAGCTAGTTTTAATATTTTTAAAACTAAAGTATTTTCTTCTGAAATATGTAATTGGAAGTTTTTTACCTTACTATTATCATGAAGAAAAACTCCTGTATTTTCTTCGTCTTCTACATAAGTCCACTCTACTTTTCTTGGAGTTCTAATATAGTTGATAGAAATATTTTCTTGTGTTTGTGGAAAAACTTTAATTCTAAAATTTTTTAAAGTATATATAGGATTTTTTTCTGTAGGTTTTAATATGTTAGAATTATTTATTAAGTTTAATTCACTAGCATTTACTTGTTCGCATTTTTTATCATTTAAAAAAACACTACCAAGTTTATATAAATCTGTAGTATTTAATAAATTATAATCTTCTCCGTTTGCATTAAAGTTTATAGTATCTTCCTTTTCAAAAATACTTATTTTTTGCTCTAAGTAATCTAACATATCAGAGTACTCTGTTTTATTACCTGCAAGTCTACCGTACTGATTTATATCATAAAAGTATTGTTCAAATATTTCCATTTGAGCTTGATTTGCAAACAAATTAAAGTCTTGCGGCGTTATATAACCTCTTTGTTCTTTATTAGCTATTGCTAATACTTTTTGATATACTGTGTCTATACTTACTGCCATATTTTTTTTATTGTAGTTACGATCGCCCTGTAGGGCGACCGCTCTACAGTTTGATTAATTTAATCGTTTTTCTATATTTGCATATATTTCCATACCTTCATCAGTTTTAAACCAATGCGCTAAAGCAGTGTATGGATGCTCGTCAAAAGGAACTGTCATTACAGGTCTATTGTTAGATGCCCATAAAAAGTTTCTTTGATCACCACTTAACTTTAATATACCAAGCTCTACAGCTTTTATACCAAAGTTTCTAAGTTGAACATTATCATCAGAAGCTAATTCTAAGAATAAAGCTGGATTATTTCTAGCAAATACTAATAAATCTCTTTTAAGTTCTTTAGAGCTTAACCTAGATACACTAGAACCTTTTTCTACACGCATAATAGCTTCTGCCATATCAATATCTAATTCTCTAGCCATTAGTATTGCGTCTGCTTCCATTTCTAATATCTCTATTTCATCAGCAGCTTCTTTTATTGGTTTATATTCTTCATATATGTTATCTCTGTGAGGGTGATATAAAGAAAGTAATTTTTGTAACGTAGTTTTTTCTTTTTCAACAAACAAACTACCGTTTCTAAATATAATATGAGCTAATCTTTGATCACCTTTCATTTCATCAACAAAAGGAGTTCTTTGGTTTTCACAATATTTTAACTCTCTTTCGTATCCAGCTTCTTCGTCAAAATAATAAATATTTGAAGATCTTAACATGTAAGATATAGGTTTTTTACGACTTTTTAAGTTATAAATCCTATCTTTTATTTCCCACTTTAATTTTGCAGGTTCAACTTTTTTTATTTTTGGTGTTTCAACAACTGGTGTTTCAACAACCTGTGGAGTTTCTTCAACATCCACTTTTGTTTTCTTTTTTGCCATAATATAATATATAATAAAATTAATAAAATAAAGTCGAGGCCGAAGCCCCGACTTTTAAATAATGATTTACTTCATTAACATAAAGTTGTTAGCACCTTGAGTGATTAAACATCTTTCAGTTAAGAAATGAAGTTGCATTGCATCTAAAGCAGATGTAGCAGCACCAACAGAACCAGTAACCCAAGTTTTCATTCTTCGGTCATCAGTTTGTGAAGCTCTATATCTAACGTGTAAGAAAGGTCTCTTCATGCTTTGTCCAACAGTTTGATCATAAACTGAAGTTGTACCAGCAGGAATCATAACACCTCTAATTGCGTTAGCACCAGCTATTTCGTTAATACCACCTCTTGTAGCTTTATCATTTAAATATCTGAAATCAGACTTATAGAAGTCATAAGAACCTCTTCTGAAACCAGTGAAACCTAAATTTAACGCCATATCTTCAGAGTTGTTAAATACACCGTAAGATGTACCACCAGCTCCGTAAGAGTTCATTGAAGCTAACATATCGTCAATAGCTAAGCTAGTTCCTCTGTTAACAAACATCATGTATTCTTCGATAGCACCTTGCTTATCAAACTCAGCTAAAATAGCATCGAACTCAGCTAAGTCAGTAGCAGCGTTAACACCAGTTACACCAGTGGTTATATTACCTCTGTCTTCAATAGCATCGAATAAACCTTGAGTACCTACTTGTCCAGCACCAGATGTTGATCCAAGAATTAAAGAATCGCCATCTAAAGCAGATCCAGCAGCGTTAAGCTCTGATTCTAACATTGCCATTTCAATGTAGTCAGTAAATCTAGCTCTTGTGTCAGCTTCAGCTTTTAAGTACCATAAGTAACCTGATTGTCCGTTCTCAGCAGATACTTCAACCCAACCAATTCTAGAAGCGTCAGATCCTGATACTTCGTAGTAATCTTTCATAATAATTGGTTTGTTAGTAAAAGATTTAAACTGAGGTTCGTTAGCTCCTCTTGAGTCACTAGCAGCTGGCGAAGCAGCAGTAGTGTTATAGTTATCACCTTTACCAAACTCAGAGCCATAAACTAATATTGTTGCTCCTAAAGCAGCTGTACTAGATCCAACAGTTCCTGATAAGTTTGCAGCTCCATAAGGAAGAACAGTTAAAAGGTCTTTGTCAGTACCATCCATTTTTGTTACTAAACATTTAGCAACACCACTAGCACTAGCGATAATAACAGTGTCATTAACTCTAATACCGTGAAGCGCTCTTGTAGCACCAGAACCAGATATACCATTAGTAGTATCTTCGTTGTTACCATCGATGTCAGACTGTATTTGAATTGTTGTTGATGATTTTATCTCACCTTTGTAAGATAAGTGTAAACGACTTTGCTCAGACCAAACTACTTGATCAGAAGTCATCGGTTCTTCAGCACCTACTTGAGATAAGAAACCTGAAATAGTTCTCGGTCCGAAAACTTCAGCTTCTTTCTCCATTAGGTCTGGTAAGTACTGTTGCGCCCAGTTCGCACTGTTTGCAGAAGCACTTGTAAAATCTAGATAATTTGTAGATAGCGTTTGTTGTCTTACAGACGGCACACTATTTAAATTACCTCCAGGATTTGAAATTGCCATAATTTTGTAATTTTAAATTGTTATTTATTGTTTTTAATTTTAAACTTAAAATCAGAAGAATTATCACCTAATACTCTTACTTTAATACCACCTGTTTCAACTTCATTAAAAGCTTGTCTTGGTGACATATCAACATTTTTAGATTTAGCTATACTATCTTTCATAGCATCAGCTTTGCCTTGTTCGTAAAAGTGTTTAGCAATAGCATCAGCATTCATAGCTGTAAATAAAGATTTATGATAACCTGTAGCGTCTTTTAAAGCAGAATTTTTATCTAAAAACTTTTTAGTAAAATTACTTATATCGCTTTGAGTTGTCTTTATTTCATCAGCATTGTTTACGTTGAATCTATATCTTTTATCACCGACGTTATATTCAAAACCTTTGAACTTGTCGTTAAAAACTTGATTAGTTTTTTGCGTAAAAATATCAGAGTTCTTTTTTACTATTTTTTCATTTGCTTCTGACTCTTTGTTATATCTATTAAAAAAATCCCAAGCTTTTTGTTGTTCAGGCGTTAACCTTGAACCAGCTTTAATTTCTTTATAGTATTTAGACTTTTGCCCGTCTAAGTAGGCTCTAGCGCTGGCAACTTGCTCTTTTAACGCTAATTTTTTTCTTTTTATATCTCTTTCAGTATCTTCTTCTTCATCTATAGCAAACGTGTCTTCCATCATAAAACTAATTTCATCATCAGTTAAATGTTTTTTTGTTTGCTTATAATATTCTCTTAGCACGCTATTGTCATCATAATTAGTATAATCTTGATTTATACGTACATAATCATTTATATCACCACCTGTTTCTTCCATGAAATCAACAAGCTTTTGTATGTTTTCTGGTAACTCTTTACCTGTTTCTTGAGCTTCAGTTATAGCTTCTTTAGTTTCTTCAACTAATTCTTCAACTTGCTCTTCAACTTTTTCTCCTGTTATTTCTTCAATAACGGGTTTTTCATCTTGAACGGTATCGGGTTTTTTACCTTCTCCGGTAGGTTTTTCATCTGTTGCTTCGACGTTTTCTTCGAGTACTTTTTCGCTAGTTTCGGATTCGTCGCGTACAGAAACCTCATCTGTGCTTTGCTCTGGAACGGCATCTTCTTGTTTTTTTGGTGGGTTATTTAAATCTACTTTGATGATATTATCATCTGTTGTTTCTTTTTTTGCACTAAGATCTACCTTAGTAACATTATCTGTTTCTTGTTTTTTTGCCATAATATAATATAATAATAATTAATAAGTTTATCTAGGATCAAAAGATCCTAAACTAAAATCTCCACTAAGTATATCATTACTTGTAGACTCAAAGTTTTTAGGTGGTTTACCTGTTTTTCTTTGATCTATAAGCTCACTTTGTTGTGTGGCTTGTATTTTAGTTCTTTCATCTTTTCTATCTTCTTTTTCTTTTTCTCTATTTTTCATACCTTCAGTTTCAATGCCTTTTAACTGCATGTTATATTGAAACTCTAAAGCCATTAGTTCTTTTTTAAATTCTACTTCTTGTTGCATTTTTTGTGAATCAATTTGAGCTTTTAATTGTTGCATTTGAGCCTCGTTTTGAACAATAGCTTGGTTTTTTTGAACTTCTATTTGTGCAGCGGCTTGAGCAGCCTGTGTATTAGACTGTGTTTGCGCTTGAATGTTTTGAAGCTGCATCTGTCTATCTTCATTTTGCTTTTTCTTTCTTCTTATTTTTAAAAGTTGATTTGCTAGTTTTATATTTTTTATTTCTCTAATATCAATAGCATCTTCAAGCTCTATATTTTTTTGTTGTAAAGCCATTTGAATATTATTTTCTAACATAGCTTTTTCTTCTTCATCTGGTTGAAGATTTATAAATATTCCAAAATCATATAAATGTAATTCTTTTATTTCATCTAAAGTAGCAACATTATGAGCACCAATAGCTTGAACAAAAGCATCTGCAGTTGGTGAATATTCTAATATATCTGATATTCTAAGAGAAACTTTTTCAGCTGTTTCTGCTGTTAAAAATAAACCCGACTGTAATATGTGTCTAGTAGCTGTATTACTATTAGCTGCAGCTATTTTTTGTATACCAACTAATGCGTTTTTATCTGGCATAGTACCATCTCTAGCTTCATTAAGACCGGTTGTATCTCTAATCATTTGTAGATAATAATTGTAATTAGCTATAAGAGCTTGCATTTTATTACCACCACTACCACTAGTTATTTCTTGTATTGGTACTTTACCAGGGTTTATATCACCATCTTGTGTAAATGATCTACCAATAACACTACCTGTTTGAAAAAACATGTTTAAAGCTTCTTGTGGATTATAATTTGTACCGTTACCTAAATCAACCTCTGCTAAACCATCAGCATCTAAATAAACACCATCAGGCACCATACGTGACATTACTTGCTGTAGTTTTAAATGAGTGAGCTGTATCATATCAGCAAAACCAGTAATACGTTTAACTAAACTTTCTATTCTACCATCATACATCCTAGGCGCTACTATAGAGTAATTCATTTTTACTTTATTGTAATCACTTTTACTACGCATCATGTTTTTAGCCATCTCCCACTTTAATAATTTGTTTGTACCAAGTATTAAAGCACCTTCATATAAAACTTCAACTGCTCTTTGCAGTTTATCAAAGCTACCTTGTTTATCATCAGGTGGATTAAAAGTATCATCTTTTTGTATTATTTTAAAAGCACCAGTACCAGTTTCTTTTATTTTATAAACTTCGTTCATATATGTTTTATAATTAAAATATAAAACTTGAACTTTATTATTATCTTCTTTGTTTGGGTTATATCTATTTCTATTATTATTACTTCTATAGTAAGAAGATTTTTTTAAAATGTCTTGCAAATCATTTTCTTCTAAAAACGGAAACTCTTTTGCAAGTTCGTTTATTGGTATGTTTTTAACTTCACCAGCATAATATAAATCTTCAAAATAAGGTGAATCAGTGTAAGAATAAACTAAATTAGCAGGATCTATATATTTTATAGTAACACCTTCAGAAGTATTAAAATCAGTTTTTACAGCACCAATACCTAGCACAGTTAAATCATAATAAAAACGTTTTTTAATTAACTCGTAATTATTACCTTCAAATAAAACGTTTAGCGCTTGCTCTTGAGCCACTTCTATTGACTGCTTGTAATTTAACTGCATGTGCAGCTGTAACTCTTCTGTAGTTTCTGGTAGTTCTTTAATGTTACTTTCTCTTAAATTAATACCAAATCTTTCTTCAGCTTCATCATTAAACTCTTTCATTTCCATATCACTAATTATACTTTCCATATATTTAGTTCTTTTTTCAACACCATTAGGTGATTGTGAAAAAGCTTTTATGTCGTAAGTTCTTTGAGCCATACCGTTAACAACAATGTCTACAAACTTAGGTATAATAGGTACAGGTGTCCAGTCTAAGTTTAAATAAGATAAATCACCATTAATAGATAATTCATCTTTATATTTTTGTATTGATTGCTCGCCTCTAGCGTATAGTCTTAACCTATGAAAATCGTTGTAGTTGCTTTTATATCTATTGTTATTATAGTCTTCATTAAACCACTCTGTTTCTATAGCTTTTGCTACTTTCAACCCATAATCATAGCTTAACTTTTCAGCATCACTAACTGTTTGTTTTGGAAAATAACTATTAGAATATCCCATATTTATTTTATTATTTGTGAAGTATTACCAGTGTTTCTATACTTAGAAATACTTATGTTTAATTTTGTTTTTTCTTTTATATTGTTTGGTCTATACAAATGCCTATTACAAGCCATAATAGCTAAACCGCTACTAATTGTTGCATCAAACTTTGTACGTTTGTTTATATCAAATTTACTCCAATCATTTAAAGTTTTATTAAAATGTATATTACCATAAACACTTTCTTTAATATGTCCAACGTGTTGTTGTATATACATTTCTATAGCAGCAGCATGAGCTTGCTTTATATCTTCGCTAGTATTTGGTATACCACCTATTTCTTTTTCAGCTGTTGATAGCTTGTTCCAAGATCTATCAGGACGATTCATACTATAACCTCGATAACCACGTCTTCGTAAATAATATAATAATCTTGGCTTATTGTTTTCTGCAAGTAACGGCATACCGTAAAACACTAATGCCATTAGTACATCTTCAAAAAATATATCAGCTGTCTGTGGCCTTGCTATATATTCTAAGAAAAAGTGATTTGGTGGTGCATCTTCCATACTAAACTTAGTTAGACCATGTAAAGCACCTTTTGAACCTTTTCCATCTACAGTACCGCTAATATCGTAGCTGTCGCAGCCAAAAGCGCCCATATGATCGTTGCCAGGGTATTTGATTCCATTTTTTAATATAATTTTATTCTGTAAGTTTAAAGGCGGTACCCAGCTAATATTAAATCTACCTTTTGGATCTGGATAAAATATTACACTTGTATCTTTTATACCGTTTAGCCATTGAAAATTACCAACACTAACATTGTGTTTAACACCTTCGTTATAATCTATTTGTTCGTATATTCTAACTAAATTAAATATACTATTTTTTGCTTCATCTCTAAACGCATGTTCTTCAGTTCTTGGAAACTGTCTGTAAAACTCGTTTAAAGCATCTTGATCATTTTTTAAACCATCAACTTCATTTTGCCAATGATCTATTATGCCATAATCTATTAATTCACCGTCTGGTCCGAAAACATCATTACTTGGACTATTAAAGACTGGATGTCCGTATTCATCAATAAATCCTTCGTAGTTCCACTCCATTGGGATAAAGAGAGAATAAAGCCCAGACTTTGTCTGTCCATTACGGTTTCGTCTATTAACATCTGAGTCATTGTATAATTTTTTAAAGTTATCACCTCCTTTATCAAGAGCGTTACTAGTACTACCCATCATACATTTACCAACCACTCTAGCACCTAAACGTAAACATGTTTTAGTTACACGCCAATTGTTTAATATATTATCTGGTCTTTCCCACTTACCACTTTCATCATGTACTAGTAAGTTTAGTTTTTCACCGTCATAACTATTATCACCCGTGTTTTTCCAGTCTATAGTTGTATCTAATCCTTGTAAGTCTTCTTGCTTTTCATTTGCAGTAATTTTTTTACGAGTAAACTTACTCGCAGGTACACGGTAAGCAAGCTCAGACTTAGGTCTATCCATACCATCTTGTATCGGTTTAAAGAAA
>LULI01000131.1_pt1 | contig 31242 bp, 60 predicted proteins | sample 728191 | NCBI WGS metagenome assembly LULI01 (sample SAMN03860293, study PRJNA289734) | marine metagenome | biome: seawater column; feature: ocean; material: water; isolation source: Red Sea water column Station 169 - depth 50m | place: Saudi Arabia: Red Sea | collected 2011-10-15 | depth 50 m | reverse complement strand
TGTTGTTGTTGCTACAAACTCTACCAATTCATCAATCTCATCTACATCAGCTTTGATATAAACTCCGTTTATTCTTTGCTGTAATTCCTTTTGCATATCGGTAAATGATTTACCAGCAATTGTCGAGGAGTAAACATTATCAGCAAGTGCATTAGTCGTCTCAGTTGCAATATCTAAAAAACCAGTAAACTTTAATCTCTTGAGATTTGTAATCGTCTCAATATCAACCTCAGTAAGTGTTTTAAACTTTGCTGGTATTGGCAAGTCTTTCATGTTTGCAACAATAACTTTTGCTAACTTGTCATACTCTCTGACTGTGTTATCAGCCCACAATAAGTAATGCTTGTCAATTGCTTCTTTCAGCTTTGGTCTTATCTCAACTGCTAATCGTGCTTCAAATAGTTTGCCTTGCCTTTGCGGTAGTTCATTTGCAATCTTTACAACATCTCTTTCAAGATTTTCAAGTGCGATATTCAATCTGTTGTTATGTCTTAATTCAATGTCATCTACAAGATTTTCTCTTGCTTGAGCAAGTTTTTCTATTTTATCCATTTTTTCAAAAAAGCCTTTTTTTCATTTTTTTTATTCAATGATATCAATGAGGGTCATCTGCTAAGTCATTGATTTATGTTTCAAACACCCAAAATCCAAAAACCTATGTGGTATAATAGGGTGAAAGGAGGTGATTTGTATGAAAATTAAAAATTACTCAGACGGACAATCACCAGCGATTGATATAGGTCTTTCTGTATTAGATGCTTTAAATGGCTATCCTAATGATGAAGTTTCTAAAAAAACTTTACATATAGAAATTATTGAAAGAAACTCCTATGTAGATTTTGCAATAATCGATCAATCTAAAGTTGCTGATAGAGAGCTAGAAAAAGATTTATGGAACTCTATCAAAAAAGTGATTGGTAAAAAATATGGTGTTAAAAGTTGGACTGCACCAAAAAACCATAAATAAAATTAGGGGGGCGAAAGTCCCCCTATCTTCTCTTACCTTGCCCTCTGTACTTTTTAAAACTAGCCTTTTTCTTTTTGTTCATTGTGCTTGTGATTGGGTTTCGACCAATCGATGTACCTTTTTGTATAGGTACATGAGCAGAATATGTCTTACTCTTTCTCATTTAAATTTTTCCAAAACTCATCAAGTGGGTTATGCTCACAATTCATGCAAGGGCAACTAGGACATTGACTACCATTTGAACAATGACATTCATGCTCACAGTTTTTACACATCATTCAATTATCCTCTTTATCCGTAAACGACCCATGTCATTTTCTAGTTCGACTTTAAGCTCACTACATTTTACATAGATACCTTCTTGCTCCTCACCTATTTGTCGAGAAACAATTCTCTTTTGAGATAAACAATCTGACATTCCATTAGTTGGAACATACTCTAATACTTTATCGCCATCTTTTATCATCATCATTACAAATACAAGTTCGATCATCAGTAAGTCCCATTCTTTTCTTCAAGGTCAATTATTCTTTCTTCATGGAACTGTATAACCATGTCGTTCTTTTGTATCATCGGTATCTCTTGTTCCATTTGAGATTTAAGTTTATCTACATTTTCACTAAGGAATTCAACTAACATAAAAAGTTCCTGTATTTGTGGCGATACCATATCTCCTTTAGGAACTCCATCAATAAAATCATTTGCCGCCTCTAAGTCTTTTGTTATTAATTGTAACTCAGTTTCTACAAGAGTAAGTCGCTCTAGCAGATTGAAATATGAGAATGTTCCTATCGCTACAGCCGCTAATATAGCAATTAAATTTTTAGCTGGTAAACTTATCTTGCTATCTTCAGATAAATCTAATTTACTCGGCATCTTCTTCTTCAGCTACCTCTGCTTGAGTTTGTGCTGTTTCAAATACTCCTATCTCTGCTTGTGCTGTGATCTCATCATTGATTGTGCTGATTACTGCATCATCATCTATGACCGCACCCACAATCTGTTTATCAATCTCTTTTTGGAATGTGCTTGATCTTACACCACTTGCTTTTGCTTGTTGTAAGAAAGCAAGATCAGAAGCATAATCTCTTAGGTTAAAGCTGTCTGGATAATCAATCTCACCATCAAATGACTTACCTTGCCACATAGCCCACAAAGACCAGATTTGTTCTTCTGCATTTTCAAGTAAATCAGCCTTCTCACTCAATGTAGAATTTAGATTTTCAAACTCAGTCTGTAATGCAATCCCTGATTGTACTTGTGTCTTAGTTTGTCTTACACCAGACATATGAGTTGCTCTATCTATCATCTCAATCTTTTGCTCAATTGATGATCTGATTTCACTCAAGTTTGATCCGCTTGGCTGTAATAGAAAAGGTTTTAGTCCACTATCTAAATCATCAGGCATTGATATGATTGCACCAGCACCAGCACTAGCCTCAACTCCTTGAGTTTTAACCAAACTAGGGTGGTTTGACAATCTGATTAGCTGTTCCATCTCAGATAACTCGTTGTAAATAGACTGTTGCAATAATGCAACATCTGTTAGATCACTAATTCCTACACCAAGTCTAGGCGATCTTTTGTTATACAAGCAAATAGCTGGTATTTTACCAATCTGATTTGGCTTTACCTCAAGTGTTTTTGGCTTTCCTCTTTCAGGTACAAACACATAAGAAATTTCATTTGGTGTCCACATTCTGTAATATGACCCATCAGATGTAACTTCTTCTCGCACCTTAATGTAATCCAGTATGTATTTACCACTTGCGGCTCTTACATAGTTCCAATCCATCACATTATCTGGAGTTATCATCGTCAGATATGGTCTAATATCTTGACTAAGTTCCTCTGCTCTTGTCTGTGCATTGCTCTCAGGTTTATCGACAAATATCCAAACATTGCCATATACACTAGAATAAGTCTGTGCGTTCTTCATAAACGCATTAAAGTTTTGTCCGTCTAAGTCCGTATCATTTAAGAATGATTCTAAACTAGGATCATCTTGTAAAGAGCCATATTCTCTTGTTGGTGGCACTCTGAATAAGAAACTAGAGTAAATACTAATTATATTTCTGCAATGATTGTCTATGGGTGTATAATTTATTCTGTTTTGATATTCTATATCTAGTTCCATTGCATATTCATGTAAGAAACTACCTGATCTATATTCTTCTCCACCAAGATATGATCTCAAGTAAAAGTTCCATCTGTGGATCATGAGATCATAATTTTCGTGTTTGTTTTCCAAAAATTCTTTGTCTCGAATTAATGAATCTATATTTTGACTAATTGAGTACATTATTTAACGCTCCATCTCTGAGGTAATTGTTTTGTATATTGTTTTCTTATAGGGAACAAATAATCTACCGCATATCCAATGGCATCGTTCATATGATCAAATCCGCTATCCTTGTCAGGTTGCGTAGTTCCCTCTTTGTAAAGGTGTCTTTCCAAGCCTCTAATTATGTTCTTACACTTAGGATCAATGAACATCATTCTTTGCTCGTTTGTATTCTTTAATCTGGAGTTTACAGCATTTATCCGATCCCTAATCTGTGGGTGAACATTCTTTACTCGGACTGTAAATCCAGCATTTTGCAATATGTTTAGGTCAGTCCTACCACCAGCAGAAGTTTTCCGTTGTTTACTAGCTGGATCAGGATAGACAATAATTGATCTATCAGGGTATCTTGATTTGATTTCCTTTACCAATTCGTCTGTATTTGACGAGTATATTACGACCTCATCAATAAAATTTATAATATTGTTCTGTAACTGAAATATAGCCGCAGACATTGGGTCTATATTGAAGTCCATGCCTATATGTATTGCGGTATTGTTATCTTTCAAACTCCTTACATTCTCGTCTCGATCAAAGTTGTAATAAATAGCTCCAGCATAAGTCTCAAATGTTGCCAGATATTCTTGTCTGAATGTCCGTTCATCAAGATCGTTCTTTGCTGAGTTTATCTCATCTTGATCTACTTGACCGCCATCGAGAGTAGTAAACTGAAAGCTCGTCCAGTCTTTGTCCTCTTTGCCCTTACAAAAAATATCGTAAAACCAGTTGCCATATCCTCTTGGAGTACCGCAGAATAAAGCATCACCTTTGACACTACGATCAGAAAGTGTAGGTCTTAGTACACTATACCAAGCCTCTGAGGGTACATCAGCCGCCTCATCAATACACAGAAAATCCAATCCGACACCTCTCAAGGCTTGAGAAGATCGATCAGCTCCTCGAAGTGATATTTCTGAGTTGTTGTGCAGTCTTATTGTAAGGTCTGTTTCATTTATATAACTAATCAACTCGTTTTCTAGGGCTACCTCTTTCAGTTTAGCCCAACATATTTGTCTTGCTTGTCTATAAGTAGGAGCAACATACCAGACTTTCTGCTTTGACTCCTGACAAGCATACTTCAATAACTCGCCAATCGCTAAGTGTGTTTTACCAAATCTCCGACCAGTTACTAAAACTCTGTTTCTAACTTTGCTTTGGGCTACTTGTTTCTGTGTTGCTGTTAAGGGCATCTATCTTTACTTGTATGGTTACTTTCCGACCAGCATAATCACTATTAAAATAAAATTCTTTCTTTTCCTCTGGTTTTAGCTCATTAACCTTCTGATTGAGCCATTGCATAATCTTTGAACTATCATTCACAATTTAAAACCTTTTTTCCATGCTTGTAAGCTCCAGTAAGCCGGTGATAATGTCTTTTGTCCTTTTACCTTATCTAACACAGCACCCATTCTCGCATTAAATGATCTCCTCCTAGCTGGATCGTTCCTACCAATACTCATGCCTTTTTGCCCAAAGTTTATCTTCTTAACATTGCCTGTTTTCTTGTCTCTTACAAAAACTTTAAACTTTTTCACATCTCCACGACTGGGTTTATTAAGTTTTACTTCTCGTCCTCTGTATTTAGCCATATGTGAAGTTTATTACCTTTTCATTATTTTCATTGATTGTCATATCTTTTTTAGCCCATCTGTCAGGGAATCTTCTTTCTAAAAGCCATGCTTTTGATTGCCAAGACTTATCTTTCATAATGAAATCCAAACAATACATTTGACATTCCGATTGAGCCTTTTTTATATCCTGTAAAAACTGCACAAATTTTTTTCTTTCTTCTTCGTCTTTGATCTCATCTGTGTTCTTGTTCAGCCAGTTGTAATAAGTTTTCTCTGATATTCCAGCATATTCACAGGCATCAACAATAGTTAGACCTTTTTCGATAGCCGAAATCAATCTATGTTGTATGTCATCTTGTAATTTTGTTTTTCTTCCCATTTTAACCTCTTGTTTGAGTAAACCCTGATAATACAGTTTAATTTAAGTTTTGAAGTTTCCACCTCACATAATCTGGATTGTTCTTTTCAATCTCGGTATAGTGTGTAGCCATACCATTTACAATATCCTCCTCTTTTTTGTCGTCCATTTGCCTTATATAGAATATTGCATGGAGAAGCTCATGCTTTACCAAATCTACCGCAATTGTGCCGCCTCTCTCAATAATCGTCTCATCAACATATATCTTCATCTCTCTTGAATGAAAGCTACCTTGTTGTTCAGCCAACTCATATGATATATGGTTATTGATTTGTATAATTTGAATACGATAATGAGATAAATTTATAAACTCTGGTAATTCAACTTTTTTCTTCATTGCACTTACCGCAATATTTGCGAGTTATCTTTTTGTACCCAAACAAAGGTATTTTACAAACAATACAAATACCTTGCTTGAATAAATCACCAACTTTTATCATACTTCGTCTAGTCTCCTATTTTCACAATAAAAAGTCCATGTTTTTAGCGATTGACCCTCGTATGTGCCTTTTTCTTCAGCTAATTCCATGAGCATTTCAACCTTATTCCAAAAAACAAAGTCTAAACACTCTTGTTTTGTGTCAAAAGATTTAAGCAAGTAATCAGTATATATCGGCTTATCAATATCCTGATACCATAACATGGCTGTTATGACCCAGATCATTTGCGTTTTCTTTTACGCAAATCTAAATCGTGTTTCCTACTTCCTCTTAAAAAACTATTGACTCGACCCATCGCCCAAGCCGCCATCGGTACTCTCCTTGATCCAGCACTTAAGAAAGCTCCTTGTCCTCTACGATAAACTTTAGCAAGTGTGCCATATGTGTATCTTTTTGATGCTTTGGCTTTTCTCCGCAATGTTGCTTTTGTAGCTTCTGATAAAGGTTTTCTTTTTACAGCCATTATGCTCTTGTCCTAGCTCTGAGTAATCCTCTTGGTATTCTTCTTCCTGATCTGTAGAGACTTGCAACTCTTTTGATTAAATTAGCTCGTCTTGATCTTTTTGCTCCTCTTAGACCAGATAAATATTTCTTAGGTACACCAGTTTTCTTATCTTTTGGTACTTTTCTCCGTTTTTTCGCCATTATTTGCCTACTTTTCTTTGTGCTGATATGTGAGCTTGTCTAAAAGTACGACCTTTTTTCATATCTCTTGCCATTGCTCTCATGTGTTTTAGGCTATGGTGTCTAGCATGACTTCTCATTGTCTTTTGTTGTCTCGGCTTGAGACCCTTTATAATATTTTTTATAGACGCAACCTTAACCACTATTTTCTCTTATTCTTTTTTTTCTTTTTTTTCTTTTTACCCATATGATATGGCATGAAAAACTCCCAAAAATTAATGTTTATTTGATGTACAATTACACGAATGGTAATTATATCAACTTTTACTCTTTACTGATTACAATGTCAATAAATTTGATCTAAAAATTTTTTAAAATCATCAATTGCATTTCTAAACTTATTTCCAGCTACTTGCCTGTTCATTTGAAATTTCATTGCTAGTTCTTTAATTGTAAAATCCATAACACATACATAATACAATATTTCACAATAATAATCACCTAACCAATTGTTTGCTCTGCTTAATTTGTATATAGCTTCAACTCTATCAACAGCCATATCTGACCAACCAGTTGTATCTCCTATTTTATGAAAATTAGATGTATAACTACCAATACGAGATTTTTCCCATAACCTTCTATATTTTAATGCAGAGTGATATTGAACATTGTTCAAAACTTTTTTTGACCGGAGAATATCTAATGAGCTTTCAGCTACATTGATCATAACTATTCGCCCTTGTCCTCTGGCTTTTTCTTTCTTTGTGCCAATAAACTTAGGTTTTATTTTTCTACGATCTTCTGCTTTTATTGCTTCCATAAAAGCAATGTATTTGATTTGCTTTAATCAATCAAATAAATTTGCTTGATAATTCATGTCTATATCTATGCAGTCATAATTTTTATTGTTTCCTTTTGGATAAGGATAAATTTGTACTTTTAGAGAGTTAAACATCTTTTTTTTATCTTTTTTATTTGCATGAAAATAGATGTATCTGTGAGTTGGTTTTAATTTTTCAATTTTTACAATTTTTCCTTTATTTTGAATACCCCTTCTAATATCAAAAGTCGAGCCATCTTCAAAAGTATATCGGTTTTTTGTTGTACTTTCTCCAGTGTATAACCAATTAGTAGCTTGATAAATATAACCTTGATGATTTTGATTGGGGTCTGCATAAGAAATAATTGTTAAAGGTTTAGGTAATAATTTTATAGAATGTGAAAGAAAATAACTTAAAATATTTTTTTCTTTATTCTTATTTATTACTAACCTATTCAACTCAAGTGTAAGGCATTTATAATTTTTAAACAAACATTTTCCATCATTATAATTGTAATTTGGAGGATAACCAAATGTACAAATACCTATGATTTTTTCTTTATAAATAAGACCGAAACAATAAGAAACACTGCACTTTCTTTTTGCATAATGTTTTTTTAAAATCCATTCTTTATATTCTTTGTTAAACAATTGTTTTATTTTATATTCTTCTTTCATATTTGTTTGCCAGTTTTATAATCATAAGTAATCTGTTGCTTTCCATTACTAAAAGTTATTTCTTTCCAGCTATGAGCTACCATTAAGTATCCATCTGGAACTGTGTTTGGAAATCTTTTTCTAAAAAACTGTTCAGGTGTAATAGCTTTTTCTTTTACAATTTTATCTTCATCAAGCCATCGTTCTTGACTTAGAAATGTCGAAAAATGGGGTATAAACTCAATACTAGAGGCTTTTTTTACGAGGCAATTGTATGATTCTACTAACTCATTTACAGATACCTTATCTTTTACTTTAATCCATTTCTGATAAGCAACCTTTTTACTACCTCTTTTAGCAGTCAAACGACTCCATAAATCATTAAATTCATCTATATTTATTATTTTATTATTTAATTGTTTATGTTTATTGCCATGAGGTTTGCCATCTGATTTGCTGAGAGCATCTTGATAATCGTCATAATTTAGGACTTTAACTATGTTTGGGAAGTCTGCTGATTTGCCATCTGGCTTGACTAGTAGTATGCTATTAAACTTGACCAGTTTATCTATGTAATGCCTTGTTTTTGGGTGTGACCAACCCCAAGCCTCCGCCATGTATGATATTGAATGGCAAAATTCTCCTCTTTGTAATCTAACTGTTTGTGTACCTATTGTGAAATCCCTTTCTGCAAAACTAGCCTCCAACAATATCCAAAGCCAAGCTCCAACCTCACAGTATGTTCTATCTCTTTTGTTAAGTGCTGGGTGATTGAGTATCGCCCTCGATATTTTGATATATCCTTCCATATGTCTTAGCCCTCTCATCAAGTAAGTGAATGATAGTTTTTGTATTCACTTTTTTGCAATCAGACATTGTTACTAAATTTTTCGCTATTGTAAAAGGATTAATTGACCACTTTTGATAAAAAGAAATTTCACCCAAGTAATGCTGTTGCCTGTGTAAATCTTTGTGCAAACTTATACAATAAAAGTCAGATGGTTTGATGCTAGTACCTCCATCGCTAAGTATTCGTATGTGACAAGCCTCGCCTTTTTCGCCAGTTATTATACAAGGTTGTTTTCTTATAAAGTTTAAATGCTTCGCTGATCTAATAATATTTTTCATAAAATTAGTGAGGCGGCTAAACGAAAGGGCATTTCATCTGGAGGAAACCGCCTCAAAACCCTTTATAAAATGCCAAAAACTAGGGTCAATATTTTTTGCTTTACAAATATTAACAACTCAAATAATTTTTCAGAAATAAAGAGAGGGCATTATGATAACGATAGAATCTACTAGTAATAAAGATTTGATTTTTTCATGTGAGAAAACACCAGCTAATGAGGTGATTGTGATTGTTGTTGTTGCTGTTCTAAATTATTTAGATAAAAGAAGAACATACATAATAGGAGGTTTACATTGACAAAACATACACCAAGAGAAAATGGCTGGAAATATTTCGCAATTAATCTTACTGATGAAGAATTAAAGGACATAAATTATAAACTTGATTGTATCAGATTGATGTATTCAAAAATAGAACACCCTTTAGTTGTTAGATTAAGAAAAAATACTAACAAGAGAAAACTACATAACAAAGAAATAATCAAATATTTGATTGAAAATGAATATAAAATTTTCTTAAATATTAGTAAGGAGGTACTAAATGAAGAAAATAATGTTGAGTTTGATGCTGATGGCATTATTGACAAGTTGCTCGGTAAAACCCATCATTGATAGCAGAGGCGGATCAGGCAATATTCCGCACAATGCTGAAAGACAACATGATGATATGTACACTTGTAAAGCAATAGCAGAGGATAATACCAATCCAGTATGGGAAGTCAGTAAAAAGGTTTACAATGTAACTAGGATTAGATTTCTAAATCTTACACCAAAAGCACCAGACAATTACAAAATAATTATGGAAAAGTGTCTTGAGGGTCGAGGACATCAAGTATTGATATGGGAATAATTTCAACTATACTGGATTTCATTATAGCTTTATGCCTAATACTCATGCTTTACACGCAAATTACTTATATAAAATCTGACTGGTGCAGTTGGGAAGTTGAAAAAGGTATTTTTTTATTAGAGGATATAGCAGAGGAATTAAATGTCAGGTAAACCAATATTTGTATGTAAAGAGTGTGGAGCAAGATGCGACCATGATGAATTTACAAATGAAGATTTATGTTTTGAATGTGAAAAGATAGATATAGAAAGTGAGGGTTTTGATGCCGACTGGATATGTTGAATATGGTGGTGTAAAATTAACTCGTAGAGAGATGTGGGCTGTAGAAAAAGAATCTCTTGGAATAGCTTTAGATCACTTTGATAAACAAGCATTGCAAAGAGCAAGAGAGAAATTGTCAAAACATGAAAAAATATTTAATGAAAAAAAATAACACATACTTATCAAGTTATGGTAAAACTATTTTATTAATAATAATAATTGGAGGATTATTAGGTGTCAGTATTACAATCAATTGGTTATAGACATAGCCATAGTACAATAGAAGAATTTAAGAATTGCCCTCAAAAAGCAGTAGCCAAAAAAATATTTGAATTAGAAGAAAAAGCAACAGATCATCTCAGAAAAGGTTTATGTACTGAGTATGCTATAAGATATAAACTGCATCGTGATTCAGATGACCATAAATTTAGAAAATATATAGAAAGACAATGGGACGAATTAGGTGGAGAAGATAGTAAATTTTATCAATGGTGTTTTGATGCTTCAAAGTTGGGTGCTGAATGTCTTGAACAAAGACAACTCAAAAGAATAAGTCAATATCAGAGACAATTTTCAGAACACCTTGAATATTTTAAATATCCTTTACTTGGATATGGAGATTTTAGAATAAAAGATATCAATATAGATATAAAAGCCACCTCTAAGATGCCTAGTAAACCAAGATGGAGTCATATCAAACAACAATCAAAATATTGGGGAATGAGTGGCAAGAAAGAAAGATTTAGTTTATTATATGTTACAAACAAAAAGGTTGAGTTTTATGACATTACTCAAAAAGAATTAGAATTAGGGTGGGAGGAATCATTATCTGACATGAGATGGATTGAGCATTTAGATCACTTATGCCAAACTAAACAAGAATGGATTAATATTTTTCCATATCCTGATACTGATAGTTTTTATTTTAGCGATGAAAACTTAAAACAACAAATAATAACTCTTTGGAAAGGAGAGCAAAATGCAAATGATTAAGTGCGAGATCACTAAAGTCTTTAGTGCAAACGACAAGGGAATAGGTTTTGCAATGAAACCAGATGCCATAACTGATGAAGTTAAACAGTTAAAAACATGGAATGATAAATTCAAAACCTTAACTGCTACTTGGTGGTTTAACAAAAAGCCTACACCAAAATGGGTTGTTGAGGGTGCAGTTATTGAGTTTAACTGGAGCAACAAAAATGGCTATTTAGAATTTGATAGAGCATCAGTTGAAACAATGAGTCTCCCTGAAGAAATAGAAATGTCTGAGGAAGAAAAATCTTTCAACCAAGCAGTCGATGAACTATCTGATGAAGCTGTTGCAGAGATTATAGAAAAGGAGCATGAAATAAAAACTAAACCCATTTCAAAACAAGATAGAAAAATTGAAAGAATAAAACAACTTGTTGCGAATTATGGTGATGTATTTAAGATTGTAAATGCTCACGAAAATTTAGTGTCTCTTGATACTTGTCTAAAAAAAGATATTGCAACTCATATCAATATCACTTTGACAAACGAGGGATATTAACAATATGAGGGCTGGACAACAACTCCCCCAATTAGTATCAACCCCAGCCCTCGCCAGTCATGAATAGTATTCAAGAAATAAATAAACTTAAAGCTGACACAGAAACAATTAGTCAAAAAGCAGAAATAAATAAACTTAAAGCTGACACAGAAACAATTAGTCAAAAAGCTAGATTAGATAAAGCTGGAGTAGATTCTTTGATGAGACAAAGAGATCGCCTTAAAGCAAAAAAATATTTATATCATAGACTATCTGCTACTCAAAAAGATGCAGAGATGAAAGCAAAAGCCGATGATGATATTGTAAAATTAGATGAACAAATAGATAAAGCTGAAATAGAGGCTGGAAAATCTTGGGCTAAACTTGAGTCCCACAGAATACATATAGATATTTTAAGATCATATCACTCAACAAAAAGAGAGGAACTAAAACAAGGGCTATGAAAAAAACTGTAAAATACGGAATAGATTTTCCGATTTGGAATGGCGGAAATCGCTTGATTGGGATTGCTTTGTGGAGGATAAAAAAATACAACCTTAACATTTATTGTAATTACAGAAGAAAAGACGGAACTCGTTTATGGGAGGGAGAACTATATATAAACGAAAAATTTGCTTGTAAATATCCATACAAAGAGTTCAATGGAAAAAATGGTAAATTTACTGTTTATCAGATACCTTTAGCCGATATTCAAAAATTTAATCAAGAAATACAAGATAAATTGTGGGCTTTGAAAAACGCAAAAATCACCAGTCCTATCTATTCAGGAGAGCAAATAGCCCAAATACTCAAAGATAACCCAAATATAAGGGAAATAGCCGATTTCTTTGGTGGTGGAGAACTCCTCCCAGAATAGCCTTTAATCGCTCAAATTTGCACAAAATGACGGTACATTTAGTGAACATAAGGTGTACAAAATCCTTATGTAAAAAAAAATTAAATTATTTTATCTTTTTTCTTGTATCGTGTTAATAAAAGGTATAGTTTATTAACAACAATTAACGAAAGGGTAAATAAAATGAGACAACTAAAACTAACTAAAATCTACAAAGATGATGGAACTTATTTTGAGTGCATCAGAGTTGAGACAAAATTAAAAGAGGCAAAAAGATTAAAAAGGTTTGCTAAAAACAAAATTGCTCAACAGCAAATAATTGACGAATTAAAAACACAAGTAAAAGGGGTGGCATAAGCCACCCTAGAAAGGGTAAATAAAATGACTGTAAATATAAAAAGATTAGATAGAAAAGAGAGACAAAATCTTAATCATTTTCTTAAATTTTTTGTCCTAAATATTATAAGAAAGCATACACCTGTTGGTATTGAGTTCTTGGAAATGAAAGGTCTAAAGGCTAAACATTGGGAAGTGCCAAAAAATTTAGAAGTATCAGAGTTGGATTTAATTGACCCAACTTGGAAATACTATGAGGGAAATGGTGATGATGCTAAGTTAGTTGAAACAGATGATGACTTGGCAAGAAAATTTCAAACAGAATATGACAATTATAAAAGATTTAACAAAGCAAAGTCAGTTAAATTTAGGTAGAAAGGGATTATATGGAAACTTTATTGTATTACTTCTTACTACCAACTTTCTTTGGAGGGTTGGTAGTATTAATTCTATTACTAGCTTATCAATATCAACGATGGGAGGACAAACAATGATAACAGAAGAAAAAAAACTACTACAGGAAGCGAAAGATGCTTTAAAACATTATCGCTCTGTACTAGATGACTACGATCAAAATGGTATGATTTTCCAGCAAGGTTTTGACGAAAACGGAAAACCAGTTACTCAAATTGAAGTAGCAAATAGAATGATTATTCATTTTGAGAAAAAAATCAAAGAACTAAAAGTTTTTGACGAGGACTAATTTTAGTTAATTGTTATAGCGAAATCTCTTGGGCGGATTGATCCGTCCAAGAGTTCGTTATCTTCTAACTCCGTCAAAAATACTTCTCCCTGAATATCTAATCCTGAATAAATATTACTTACTGTTCCTTTGAGTGTCTGTTCAAAATCGTGTGTGCAACTCAAGTCTGGATAAGTGTCTAAAAGTTCAAAACAACCTACCGCTCTATCCATCGTCTTAACTGTATAAAGAACTTTTACAATCGAAAATATATTGATTGTATTATGTAAGACAATTTTTATGTCTGTCACTTTTTAAATTTATTGAGTGTTGTTACCCCAAAGCTACCGCCAACAATAGTCAATAAAATAATCCAAAAATAATCATTTGCTTGTCCAATTATTTCCCAACCTCTAGTCATCAATTCTTGTGTCCAAGGAAGAAAATGCATTAAAAATATTGCACTAAAAAATAAAACTAACCATTCGTCTTTCCAAGAATTTTGCGTTTGTTTTACTTGCTCTAGTTGAACTCCAATTTTTGCAATATCAACTTGTTTAGCGGCTTCGATTTCTTTAGCTTTTATTATCTTTTCTTTTTCCATTTTATGTTGGATTGCACCAACAGTTTTTTCCGCAACTATTTTTGTTATTGGGTTACTAAGTAAACCGCCACCTAAACTTAATAATGGTTTTATAAATAATAATGGATTCATAAGTTATCTTCTTTCCATTTCTGAACATCAAAACTAGGACATTCTTTTTCTGAAATTTCATTGTGACCAATTATCTCTGCTTCAGGATAATTAGTTTTTATTTGTTTTACTAAATCTAATAGAGCAGTCCATTGCTGTGCAGTAAAATTATTTTCAGCAGAGTTATCTTCAGCCATTCCACCCACCATGCACAAACCAACACTTTTATGATTATATCCTCTTGCGTGTGAGCCAGTATCACGAATGCTCCTACCAAGTTCCACCTCTCCGTTTCTTCTTATTATGTAATGATAGCCAACATCTCTCCAACCCAAATCTAAATGCCATCTTCTGATTTCATTCAGCCCAATATCCATTGAGGGCTTTGTAGCCGCACAATGGATAATGAGGAAGTCGGTAGACTTTCTTTCTTCCATTAACTAAACCAAGCCACTACGACCAGTATTATTACAATCCAAGCTGGGATTTTGTAATTCAACCAGTTCCAAGCTATATCTAAATATTCCCAAATTTTATCCATGATTACTCCTTTACTTGATTTTCCTATAAGGATCGGTGCTAAGTTTTACAACTTTATCAGGTTGTTTATTTGCAATGATTTCTTCTAAATTGTTTTTGATATAATGAACAACATTTCCAACAATACTTTCTTTAGTCAAATCTTCAGCAATCTTTTCAAATGTATCGCCCTTTTCTAAATTTTTTGTAATAGAAATTGCGTGTGCTTTTGCTTCCCTATCAACTAACTGATCGAATGGTTTTATGTTTATTGCAAATAATATCGGTGTAATTCCGTTTGGAGTTGGAGCAAAACCAACTCTTGCGAAAGCTCTGTAATTATCAATATTAAGTTTTAATATTCTACCAATAAGTCTATTTGTTTCCATTTTTTAACCTCTCTATTTCTAGTTCGCAATAATGTATGATTTTCTTCAAATCTTCAATACCATTTTTATCTTGGTATCTTAAAACATACTTGATTATTACTCCCTGAAAGAAAGAGAGTTTGTTTTTTGAAATAAACTCAAAAGGTTGTATTACATATTTTTTTATATAATGGTTGCCACCAACTTGTATTCTTAATGGTTTCATGGAACAACTTTATTCCAAAGTCCTCCTTTATTCAAGACCATCGGTAGCAGTTTTGGAAATCCATCAATAATAATTCCAGTACCAATTATAGGTCTATCTTTAAATACTCTACCATAAGCCATAGCCATAGAATCTTTATCTACTAAACACCCAACCTGAAGTCCCCAAGTCAAAGCATCTGGTCGTGAAACATATTCTATTTTCATTTGGCTGTGATAATGCCCAGAGCAACAGCTTACGCCGTACTGTTGGACAAGTTTAGTTATATTTGAAACTTTACCATGACAGAAATATACTTTGCCGCTTGGAGTATCAATCGTTATATCTTCATGCCATTTCCAACCTTTTCCAACATCTAAAAAATCATTGTAATCTTTTATGTAGGCTTTAGGTATTCCAGTTGAAAAAGCTCTTCGATAGGCAAGGCTTCCATGATTAGAATGCACTAAATCCATTTTAGGAAATAATTGCTCCATCTCTTTTATAGTTTTTAAAGCTAATTTGTGTTCATCGCCAGCACTAGGTAAATCAGGATCGCTGTCGTGAAAACTCATTGCATGATGATCTAATTCATCACCAATATTAACGATCCTTGTTGGCTTGTATTTTTTTTTTATTGCCTTTAAAAAATCCATCATTTGTGGGTGATGATAAGGCATATGCTGGTCGCTTATGACCAGAATACATTTCTCCATAAGGTCTCCCCTCTATAATGTAATAATGTCTATAAATGATTTAACTGTTTCAGCAAATACAATCGTGAACATAAACGATAAAGCTAAAACAACTTTAGTTAAGATATTAATCTTATGTTCGATGGTATGAAGATGATTGTCTTTAATGGATTTTAAATCAGCCTCTATCAATGCAACTTTCTTATCTAGCCTTTGAATGGCTTCGCTATTTTTCTGACTTTGTGTTGCCATCTTTTAACTCTTCTATTTGTTTTTCAAGTTTCAAAATATATTGACCTTGTTCATTCAACTTTTGCATTGCAATCGCTAAAGCCTCTTCAGCAGACGGTTTTGGATCATTCATTTGCATTTAGTTGTTCCGCCACCATTGTTTTATATGCTTCAATGTGTTCATCAGTCCAAAATACCTCAGCCATTTTTTTTGCTTCCTCACAAGCATCTGACATATCATCACTTGGTGTATATGCCCTTCTCCAATACTTTCTAGATATTTCAATACCATCTTCTTCAATAACTGTATCAACACGAACTTGTATGTGTTTCCACTTTCCAACTAATTCACATTTCCCAGTTTCTTCTCTTTTTGTTAGTGCCATAATTTACTCCTTAATTTAATCACACGGAAAACTTACAAAGGCTTGACCAAAAGGTGTGACCATTCCTTCCAAGCCCTCTGCTTGTAGATGTGAGGTTGATCCTCCTGAAACAGTTGCAACAAATCTCATTTTAGATTCGTTGTCATATACAACTGACATAATCTGAACACCACTTGGTATTGTTGTACGACCAAAACTACAAGTACCAACAACTGAATTTCCTGATGCATTACAAACAAAGGGTAATCCAGTAAGAACAAAATTTCCACTTGAAGCAGTACCACTTGGGCTTGTTATAAAATGATTTACTTGTAAAGAAACCCAATCACCAATCTTTGTATAAAAACAAGCACCACCTCTACTTGATGTGGTAAAGTCTGTTCCCTCAGTTGTCGGTGTAACAGTAAATGTTCCTTGCTCATAATCATTTAAAACACTTCCAGATGCTGTTTCTCCAGTTCCAGTATCAGACTGAGCAGAAAAATCTACACCTTTACCAGTAGCTGGAACAACGTTCCCATCTTTTAATGTGAGTCCATCAATCGCCACTCCGTTTGCACTTGTACTCTCTGATATTGTATCAACGACAACTGCATTATCTTTTAGCTTTACTCCATCAATACTTACTCCGTTTGCTGAAGTGACCTCTGATATTGTATTTACTCTTAATTCACTCATAAATTATTCCTTTGGATATTTGTCTTTGATTGATTTAATTGTTTCTTTCCAACCTTCAATGCCATTGTGATAAATGTCATCTAATTGATCTGCAATTTTAGGATATTCTGTTTTTCTTTGCCTTTGATATTCATTTGAAACATACTCTGCATCAAGTTCTTTCTGTTTTGCCTTAATATCTTTTTCACTTATTTCAGGTGTATCATTATGCCAAGTAATTTGTTTATAATCTTCGCCATTAACAGATACCTCTGCATCAGGATTGATTGCGATAATAGCTTCAATAATACTGCTCATTGTAAAATCTCCATCAAAGTAATGTTAGTAGGAACACTTGCCCTATTACCATCTGCATCTGAAGCTGTACCTCCAATCATTATAACTCTACCTGAGTTAAAACTTTTTGTTTGCCATTTGTAAGTCACAGAGCTTGAAGAACTAGGACTATCTAAAAAATGATGTGATAATTGCTCTTGTTGTATATCTCCTTCATCTCCTGCTGGATCAGTATTATTACCAACAGAAACAGAAGTAGCTGATCCTGAACTATCTCCTATATTTATAGAGGTTGATCCTCTTAATAATATAAAATCAGGATAAGGAGATGCACTTGATCCCCAACACCAATTTGATATTACAAGTATTTTTGAACTTGTAGATGATGGAGTAATAGAAGCAGTAAAACCAGTAATATCAACATAGCTAGTGCTACTTGTTGTAAATCTATCTGTTTTGCTCACAGATACAACTTGAGATACCATTCCAGCATGATTAGTAATTTTTTGATCTTTTATAATAAGACTGTCTATGTTTACACCGTTTGAACTTGTTTTTTCTTCTATCGTATCTACTTTAATTTTTGATGTCATCTTACTAACCACTCCTCTACTGTTTCTGATATGTCTCTCATTTTAATCCAATTAGTTCCTGTCTTTTCATTTTTGTTTATTGGTATCTGACCAAGTAAACCAATGATAACCCATTCTTTTCTATCTTGTCTTTTTACATATTCAGTATCTTCATTCCAATCAGGGTTTTGCTTTTTTCTTTGTTGTGTTATCTCTTTTGCATCATCAGGAACAGTCACACCTTCAGGAATAGCATCAAAAGGATATGAATGATTTTTAACTTCAATATTACCATTTTCTTTTGTTGTTTTTTCAGTCCATTCTTTAACTATGTAATCTTCCCAAATAAAAACACCAAAATCATCTGTTAAATATTTATTAGTCCAATGATTCCAAGCTGTGTTACCAATTGTCATAGAACATTTACCATCTTCTTTTGGTCTAACGACACCAATAATTTCTGAGTCGTCATCACTAGAAGTAGATGCTCTTACTTTGTTGCCATCTAATACAACTGTTTTTCCAATCTCAATACCATTACCATCTGCTGTTTCAAAATACTCGGCATAGTCTGCACCGCTTCCTGAAAATGATCCATCAGCAGTCATACTACCAGAAGAAGTCATTTGAAATTCTAGATCAGCACTTGACGCATTATTCGAATATGCTTGTAAAAAGTCCCAAGCTGTAGAAGAAGCTCTATCACAAAACCATCTCATTACACTTTCATCAGCAGAGCTGGTGTCATATTCTATTTGCACACAGTTTTCATCTGCTTGGTCTTGAAGTATTCTTAATTTATTTGATGATGTTTCAACCCCAATACCAACATGAGAACCTGAGCCAACAGTCATTGCATCAACTGTCGATCCACCTGATCCAGTAGCAAATACAATTTTTGCTTCACCACCTGTGCCATCACCTTCACCGAGTATTCTTGCACCAATTCCAGCAGAACCAGAATCAGCAGTAATAAATTCTATTCCTCCTAAAGTTTGACCAGCAGTAACAGTTGTGTTTGGTCTTTTTAAAGCAATCGTGCCACCAGCACCAGTTGCACCAGTTATTTGTAATTGTGTTGTTGGACTGCTTTCATTAATTCCTATTTTATCTGCACTTCCATCTATAAAAAACATATGGGTGTTACTATTAGATTCAGCTCTAAAATCAATACTTCCTGAACCTTCGTTGATTGCAAACTCTCCTGATGTGATAGATGCTATGTTTACACCACCAGATTCTATTACTAGCGTATCATCTGTAGCTGACGATATACTGGTATCTGCATCATCATCAAAGTTAATTTTATTATTTACACCATCTATTTCTATTCCAGCCATTTTGTCTCCTATACTATAACCAATATTCCATCAATCGTAACAGTACCAGAAAAGGTAACAGTACCGACCATCAATGAATTACTATCACTTGGGATTGTAAATGATTTTGTTATTGTTGATTTATGAAGCAAGTCCACATCATCAAGACCAGCTTTTGAGCCTATATAAAATATATCGTTGTTATCGTGCATTATGATACATCAGTTAATAATGACACAACCACATCAAGGTCACCACCAGAGGCATCTGATTGAACTGTCATTGAATAACCGCTCCCTAATACGAGTTTACCTTTAATTACTTCAATCTTTGAATTAACTGGAATGCTGACATCTTTTACAATAAAGAAATCATTTGATCCGTCATTGACTTTTACATCAACTGCAATCGCAGAACTTCCTGTATTTGCCAAGTTCATTCCTACTACTATTTGTTTATTTGAAGTTGTTGATACGACTGTTGCCGCACTGTTGTTAGAAACTGTCGTTTCTATTACCGAGAAATTGTTTGCCATATTTTTATCCTTTTACTTGATTTGTTATCCTAATGCAATTGCAAATGGGATCGCTGACGGATCAGCCTCAGTTATACTTACTGTTGATGGTAAGGTAACTGCATTTGTTGAAGTATTTACTGAGAAAAGTGTTAAGTCATCTGAGCCATCAAATAGTTTCATTGTGATCGTATTCGTTACAGAATTATCTAACCATATTGTTCCAGCCGCCGCACTTCCGGGTCTTGAACTTCCAATGTGTCCTGTGTTTAATGCACCAAAACTATTATTCAAAGCAGTTCTAAATGTACTAAATGCTTGGTTATCTATTGTTATTTGTGATACTTGGCTCATATTTTCTCCTTATGGTATTACTTGACCTACACCTTCAGCGATGAAGTCAAAAGTTCTATCTACTGTTGATCCGCTTGAATTAAAAAACTCAATTACAAATCCTGATACTGTTTTACTTGTTATCGTATAAAAATCTCCTGTTGCCATGTCTTGTGCAGAAATGCCTATTGCTGGAACTAATTTAAATGCATGGTCAAATGTAACTGTTTTTCCGCTTGTGCTTGTTGTGCTTGAAATATCATTCCCACTCTCTCGCCTTTTTGCAAGACTAGCTGTAACAGATAAATTAGATATTAATGATCTAGCTTTTGTGTCTCTTGACTCAAACAAAACTCTAAATTTAAAATATCTTCCAATATGCTCACCAACAACAAATGGTTTAAAATCAGAAAATGTTGAATTATCATCACTTGTTGCAATCTGAAGTATGGTACTTGCATTTGCTTCAGCCGCACCATCAAAAGGTGCTGGTTGCCCATCGTCAAATAGTGTCGTTGCGGCTGGTCGTCCACCATCAAAAAACTCTGACACATCTTCAACAAACTGTGTAATTGTTGCTGAGAACAATGCTTTTAGTTTTGCTCCTAAATCAATAGTGTTGTTAAATGCGTAAGTTGCACTTGCTGGGACAGTTGCACTTGAATTACCTAATGTCCCTGAAATAGTTGGAGCAATGTGATTAGCAGAGTTCCTTGATATTACTGAACAATTTGTTTTCGTTCCAGAAAATGCTGTATGCTCATTGATTGTCGTTTGAGATACAAAATTTACTGATGCGATGTCTGTAGAAACAATCGTTGCGTTTGCTGATTGGTTTCCTAATTTATCAACCGCTTTAATTAAATACGATCCTGTTTTTAATGGGACTGTGATAGATGTTGCTGGTCGTCCAATCCTAGCAACTAGATCAAAACTATTGTTATAACTTGGGTTTGATAAGTCAGTTGAAAATCTTAATGTGTAAAAATCTAAGTCTAAATCAGGTATTGCAGTCCAACCTAAGATTGCTTGATCACCAATAACATTAATACCAAAATTTGTAACATCAGATGGTACAGCAGTTTGACCAACTATTGTTCTTGTTGCTGAAACAAATGTTGATGAAACTCCTAAAGAGTTGATTGCTCTAGCTCTTACTTGATATTCCGCACCATCAATCACATTCAATAATTGATATGTCAAAGCACTTCCTCTACCAATAACCCTGAAGCTATCTGTTACTGAGTTACCACTTGCATCTTTTGTTTGTTTCGCTTCAACTTCATATTCATTTACAAATTTATCGGTCGATGCACCTATGGTAACTAACAAACGAGTTAGAACACCGCCATCATTATACTCAACCATTTCATCGTCCAAAGAAATACTTGCTGGAGGTTGTATTGTAAATGGATTTGGTAATGTTGTATCAGGAACAGTTGCAACATTTTGTTGAGTTCCAAATGTGTAAAAACTATCTTGATGTTCTACTAATTTCAAAGCCACAGTTGAATGACTATTCAAAGTTGCACTTACAACTCGAAATGGTTTTGCACTAAAGGCTGGAGTTGCATGAGTTATGTTTACAATATCTCCAACTGTCAAATCTAAAGCTGTTGCATCTGCTGTTAAAGCACAATGCAAAATTGCTCTTGATTTTCTCAAAATTACTTCAGCCATCTCTTGTGCTTGAAAAGGGTTTGTAATTGTATTGAAACTTAATTTTCTTTCTAATAAAATGCCACCATCAGCAGTTTTCATGTTTGCAAATTGATCCGCACTAGCTAATCCAGTTTCATCAACTGGTGGAAACTGTGCTTCATCTGATTGATAGTTTTTATCTGGATTGATGAAGTTTACTATTACTCGGTTAAAACGACTGTTCTTACCTAAACTCGTAATATTTAAATTTCCAATAATATTATCTTCTGTCAATGTGATTGAAGCAGACCCCGTTGTTTCAACCAAGATATTATATTTACCAGCAGAATAATTTAAAAATGCTCTACTACCTTTGAGCAATTCTTTTACTAAATCTATTGCTTTTTTTGATGTATCTAAAACTGCATGAGAATCTAATAAATCAATTTCACTACCACCACTAAAAGGTGTAACATTAACATCTAAAACATCTCCAGCAGTTTGCCAGTCTGCATAATTGCTATCAAAATAACTGTTTGCAATACCCATTCCAAAACGATCATTTCTTAAATAATCTAATAATTGATATACTGGATTATCAGAATACTCCCAAGTTGAAGAAGTATCTTCTCTGTGTGATCCACTTCCTCCAGTTTTAGTTCCATCAAGATTTGGATTGTAAATTTTTCTTCCTTTTACTATCGCTTGTACTTTTGGTACTCTACTAAAAGCATCTCTGTTCCATTTAAATTTCAATGCAATGTAGGCAAGTCCACTCAGTTTATGATTACTACCCCAACTTGAAAGAGGAGTAAGTAAAGCCGATGCAGATTGACTATCACTACCATAATGACATCTTACAGTTATTAAACTTTCAGCACTTGATCCATCTACTGCTGGATCAGCTTTAAAATAATTTCCATCGCTACTTCCTACTGTTCTTTCTGTGTTATCAGCTAGTGATCCAGAAAAAGTAACTTCATTTTCATTGACAAATATTTTTTCAACACTCGTAATTTCTCCTTCACAAAGAACAAGAGCCATATATAAAAATTCATTGTCATTTCCACTCGACTCAAGAAATACAATATTGCCACCAATTTTTCTTGTGCCATAAATTACTGGTATATGAGCATTTGAAACATATTTATTTACTAATATTCCTCTTGCTTCTAACTCTTGCAATTGTTCGCTGTAATCAGGAATGTCTGGAGTTAATGATGTAGGCAATCCAATTAATTCTAAACCAGCATCAACTACATCATTTACTACATCAAAAGCATCATCAACAGCATCACTAATACTATCTACAACACTTCCACACATTACAAAGCATATCCATAAGTAAAACCAAGTTTTCTAAAATTGTTGTCTACAAATAATTGTTCTCTGTTATCTATTTCTTTTCCGTCTAAGGTGTTTAACATACAAGGTATCATTTTTTTATCAGCTATTTTTTTAAATTCAGTTAAGAGTAAAGTTGCAGTTGCAAAATTCCTGTGTTCTTTTTCTATCCAAAAACCCATTTCAGATAAATATTCTGCATCTGAAAACCACCATTCAATTATTAAACCAGCAACAGCACCTACCACTTGTTTATCTTTCACAAGTATCAATGCAGTTTTATCTTGTATCATTTTCATCAAATATCTTGTTGATTTAGAAGCATCAAGATTTGGAAAGGCAATATTTGCACCTTGACACATTGACTTTGTAAATTCTTGCAAATTTTTTACATGATCTACTTCTGCGTTGAGAACTTTATAATCACTCATTGTAAACCCCACTCTATGTCTTGAATTGTAACAGCAGAGTAAGACATTCCTAAATCAGTAGAAAAAAATCTTTTTTGCGAATTGTCGGCTGTTGTTCTACCGCTAATTTTATCGAATGCTCCCCAATGTGAAGTTACATTAATAGTCAATGATGCTGTTGTTGCGTTGTCTTGAATTTTTACATCATCAATAGTTCCATAATATAACAAAAAAGGATCAGCAATGATCGCATTAGAACTATCTAAATATGCTTGATATATTCTTACTATATCTCCAGTAACACTTGTATTTAAAACAACTGATATATAAGTTTGATCAACACCAGATAATCCTAAAGACAAAGTATTTTTTGTTGGTGTTGAAGTCTCGTTTACAGCCTGAACAGTCAATAAATGACCTGATGCAGTATAAGTTTGTGAACTACCACTTATGCTTGAAGTCAAATCATGTGAATGATTGGTAATGTAGATTGGTGTAGGAAAACCAATATCAATCAATACAACTGGTTTTATATTTTGTGTTGCTAATGCGTTTTTAACCGCAGTTGTTAATCCTCTTGCCATTATATACTTTCTTCAACATCTAACTCAAATGTAAATAAAACAGTACCATCTGATGCAATTGCATTTGATGGAAACTCTTGAACATCATTAGTCAAGAATACAGTAAATGGAACACTATCATAAATAACAGCTTCATTATCTGATAAAGCGGTTGTTAATGGTGGCTCAATAGTTACAGTTGCCGCATTGCTTGAGGAAGTAACATCTTCAACAACCATATAGACTTTTGAATGTGCATTAAACTTTATAAAATCTCCAGCTTTAAATCTTCCAGCACCATCAGCCGCAAATGCGTCCATCGCAATAGTTGTATCACCAACAGCATGAACACCATTTACCAAAACACTTCCTGTTTCGTTTCCCTGTGCATTCAAATAACTTGGAAAAGTAATTGTAAAATCTTCTTTTGATCCTCTTTGTTTAATTATAAATGCCTGAACAGCCGCAAAGTCTGATCGTTTAATGTTTGGGTATTGAACAGTAAATAACCATCTTTGTCCGTCAATTTGTCTCCTAAATGTTTTACCTGAATGAGTTTTTGACACCAAAGTTTTTTGTTCACTTCTAATATTTATAGCCTCAAACTCTACATTGGGTAATGCTCCACTCATATTAGATTAGCTTTCCCTTTTTCGTTTACAGCTTGATTTATCATATTTGTAATCATTCCTCTGCTGTTATTTAATAATTCGTTAAATCCTTTTGCACTCACAGTATTAATATTGAAGTTTACAACTGTTGCTCCCATCTTATCACCTAACTGATGATTAGGTGTAACTGTACCAGCCGTAGCTGGTGTAAATAACTCTGCACCTTTCTCACCAACAAGGAATGGTTGATTAGCTTGTCTTGCTCCACCAAATTGTGCTGGTGGTTGTTGTGATCTGATATTAGCAACTTGAGCAAGTCCAGTAGCCACAGTCAATGCCGCAACAGCAAAACTAAATGGAGGAGGTAAGGTTGCAAGTGCTTTTGATGCACCAGCATAAGTATTCATTATTGCCTCTCCAATCTGTACCGCTTGTTGCAATCTAAACATTTTCTTTGATCTTTTTGCACCTTCGGCGGCAAAGGCTTTTAATGCTCTACCAGTTTCTTCAAGTCCTTCTTTTCTTGATTTTACACCCTCCTTTTCAACCCTGTGAGCCTCTGCTGATGCCTTTTTTTGATCCATAAAACCCTGTTCAACCTCTTGTTGAGCAAATGTAAGGGCTTCTATACTTGATATCGCATCATTGATGGCTAAACCCATCTCTTGATATGGTTTTGACAATGTATGTTTTTGTAGTAAATCTTCGTATGTGTCTTTTAAATTTATAGTTCCCTGATCGACTTCTTCGGTAGATTCTTTTAAAAGTCCATAACCTTCAGAAATTCTTAATATTTGATCTTGATATTGTTGTTGAACCGGTATTGTTTCAGCAAATATATTAGCCAAACCACCCAAATCATTGATAACTTCTTGAACAATTGCACCAAATATTTCTGTCTGACTTGTAGCTATGGCAAAAAATTTATTAAATGTATCGTTTCCACCAACCTTATCAAGAGATCGTGCTAATAATCCAAGACTTTCATTAATAAAATTAATTACTGTTACTGCATTTGATAAACTTTGTGCTAAATTCTCACCAATGCTCTCACCAAATCGTTCAATGGTTGCTTCATTTCTTTCAAGTGCATCATTTAAATCACCAAATTGTAATTTTAGTTCCTCAAAAAATGATTTGTTTACTGATTGTTGAAATTTAAAGAACTTGTCGTTTATCATCGACAAAGTTCCCTCAAGAGTTTGTGCTAAATCATCTGTAGCATTAGCAAACCTTCCTTGACCTGAAAATACTTCTTCAAATCTTTCAACTGTTTGTTCAATTGAAACTTTTGCACCTTGTTCAAAGCCAAGTAAGGCTCTTACACCTTTTTCTCTAAAAACATCTGCGGCGGCAATACCACCACTAAAAGCTCTTTGTATTTGACTTGCTGTAGTTAAAAAATCTAAGCCAGTTACAGCCGCAACATTTCCTGTAATTTCTAGTATTCTTGATAAATCATTTGCATCTTTTGATACAACAGCAAGATTTCCAGAAGCCGCCGCTATTTCTTCCAAACTAAATGGAACTTTTGCGGCAAAATCAGCTAAATTATCAAATGCTTTTGTACCCTCTTCAGCAGTTCCAAATAAAAATTTAAATCTTACTTGTAAACTTTCTACTTCTTTACCAACTCTGACTAAATTTGATATGACCCTTCCAGCACCAATTGAAGCTAAAGCCGCACTTGCCGCTAATGCGGCTGTTTTGATGCCGCCTAAACCCTTTTTAGATTGTTCAACTGCTCTTTTGGTCTTATCTCTTGCGACTATATCTATATTAACTTTTTTTGTCATTTATCTCCTAGATTTGGCTTTCATTCGAGCAACATTCGCCTGATGCTGTTCTTGTTTTCTTTTATCATCTAAAAATATTATCCAAGTCATAAATTCCTCAACTGAGAACTCCATAACTTTATGTATAGGTAATTTAAGATAATCAGCCAACTGAACTATCGTATTGTAGTCGTGGTCGTTATCTATTTTTTTTTAATGTCTTTTTTTGTAGGTGTTTGCATCAACCAAGTAGCCGCCTCTGATAAAACATCGGGATCCGCTTTCTTCATCAATGCCATTTTATGTTCAAGTGTAAATAAATTCTTGCCTTGTTCATCAAGTGCAAGTTCTATAAGTGCGTATGCCAAACCCTCAATTGGATCAAGCTCCATTTTTTTAAATAACCGACCTTTCTTTTCAAGATTGATAGGCTCTTTATAAAAAGTTAAATCCCATTCCTCAAAGTATTTGCTTTCGCCTTTACTTAATGAGTTGTAATGATCCTTGATCTTGTCGATTGCAGACATACGCAATTATTAAATTATTTACTAATTATTGTCAAATTATACTGTTGTTCTAGTTATTCCGCCAGTTCCTTGAACAGATATAGATTGTCTAATCGTATCGTCCATAGTTACTGATGTTGAGTTTCCAGTTACAATACAAGCTCCTTGCAGTACAAAATCGCCACTATCGTTACCCTCTGGGTGTAAAAATATGTTTACTGATGCACCTTCAATGAGAACTCTTTGACCATTTGTATCTGTTTCGTCAAAATGACACTCAATAGTTGCTGTAAATGTTGATCTACTTGCAACAAATGATTTTGCTGAATTTGCTAGTGCAGTTGTTTCAATTACATCAGCAGTCGTTTCAAGAGTAAATCCTGTTACCTCTGCTACTGTGTTTCCGCCAACTTTTACGAGTCCAGCACTTCCTGTATGTACAGCCATTATTCTTCTCCTTCTTCTATGTTAAATGATTTAGGTTTTGGTTTAGACTTTTTTTCTGCTGGGTCTTTCCAACCAGCCTCTTTGAGCGATTGAGCTTGATCTTCCCAAACCTCAATTGTATCGCCTTTATTTTCTAGCTTTATTCTTTTAGCCATAAAATTCTCCTTTAAGGTGTACCACTCGTAAATGAGTATAAGCACCTAACTGTTATTATTACTCCTCCATAAGGAAATATAGTTCCCTCGTCTGTTTCAATAGAAACGATTTGCGTATCAAGTGCGTTTCCATTTCTAGTTCTATCACTATCTAGTGCAGTTTCAACTGTTGATACTAATTGATTTCTTTTCGTATCAATGTTTGTTGTTGTTGCACTTCCATTAGTAACAAAACCAAATATTCTAAAATCAATCGTACCTTGTCTCGTAATGCCAGTATTCTTGATCGTAATATCTTCTCTAGTTTCATCAGCAGTCTGAACAAATACTGCTGGGAATTGTTGCTGTGATAATTCTTCAGCATCAAAAGGATTTCTTTCTACTTTACCAAATGTAATTGGACTGCTAACCGCAGATAAGGTTGAAACAATATGTGCCGCAATATCTTCTCTTTCGCTCATAATCTTAAATCTCTCATCATAGTATCAGTAAATATTTTTACTGCTTTTTCTTCTTCTTTTTTACCAACTGAGAAAAACTCTCTTTTAATTTGTGCTTTACCAACACCAAGTGTATCGTTGTAAAATGCTTTCAAATTTTGTTGTCTATTAGGAAAAAATATTTGTCCTTTTGTTTTAGAAAATGTTTTAAATGACATATTCCCTAACATTTGACCTGATCTAAATAGATTAGGTGTTGTTGTTCTTCCTTCTTTTGCTCTGCGTTTTGCATATTTAGGTGAGTAAGGTCTAAAAGCTCTACCTTTGAAATCTCTACCTTTTCTTGTCCTGTCTTTAATTGCGTTTTGTAGAAACATTGCTGTTTTATTAAGTGCTTTTCTTGATGCGTTAGGTATTTTAATTCTTAATTGATCTAATGCACCTTTAGCCGCAGAAACTTCAACATTAATATTTACTGCAACCACTATCTAACCAATCTAAGTTGATGTATTGCCACCTTCTCTGCATCAGCGATTGAACTATCTTCGTCAGCATCATACTCAATACCATCTCTCAATATGTCGGAAAATTCATCTTCATAAGCTGTACGATAATAAGTACCCATTTGTTGGAAACGATCTTCGTCACCTTCTGAATTAAACTTAGTCAATGCTGGGCATATATAATATCCTAATGTTCTGTAAACTGTGGCTCTAGTCCATTGTGAGTCTGTAAGTAAAGTTAAATTAATCTCTATCCCACCAGCATAGCTTCTGTTTCTTGATTGATTGCTGTGATAAACAGACCACCATCTGTTTCTAATATCTCTTTGCACATCTGCAATTGCTTGAGTTACAAATGCGTCTTGCTCACTTGTCGATAAACCCATATCGCCTATATCAGGCTGATATACTAATAAATCTGATCTTGTTGCAAATGCCATAATAAAATCCTTGTTAAATAAATTGGAGGGAGAGGAAAGGTACTCTCCCCCCTAGTTGTTGATCTAAAATCTAGTAAAATTACTGGATTGTAGAATCAGCTTCGATCTCACAACCATGTCCATCGATTAGTTCACCAACACCATAAACTGCTGTTGCAACTAATTCCGTACCTCTGATTGAGGCATCTCTTTGTTGTTCGATTTTAAGGTCTTGCATCATTGCTAAACCTAGTGCGTCTCTGTGGAAAACTGCACCTTTGTAATCACCAGTAGTTCCCGGTTCATTACCAGATGAGTCAGCTATGTTTGATGTTTCATAAACATCAACACCAGCGATCTGACCTACAAAACCAGTTCTCAATGCTTCATTACCAACACCCGGATTAGGGTTAGCAAAAGTATTTGTTAAACCAGATTTCAAGTCAAATGCAACTTGTGGGTGTATAACACAAGCGAGGTCATCGCCCGGAACACCAGCCGCTCTTAGTTTTGCTACTGCTTGGAAAATTAATGAAGCAGACATTGTTGTTGATGCTGATCCAACAGTAGTTGAAAAACCACCAAACAGTGCAGTTAAGTCTAAATCAATTTTCTTTGCAATTGCTTCACCAAACAATTTTCCTAAGTCTCTGATTACATCTGACTCAGATACATTTCTAGAAAGATCAGTGACCGTAGCCATGATTCCTACCTCTGATACAGTCAGATCTTTTTTAGAAGTTGAGATTGCAGTATTGCTTAGGTCAGTTGCTTCTGCAACAGCCGCCGCAGATACAGTTGGGTAAATTGGCACTTGTAGTACCTTGCCTGAATTGTTAGGCATTTGGAAATTTCTGACAAGACCTCTCATAATTGATCGCTCAGAAGCTACAAATAGAGCTTCAGCAACCAATGGGGAGATCAAATCATCTAATGTCGATGTTGTTGTTTCGTTAGCCATAATTTTCTCCTATATGGTTAAATTGTTATTAATAATTTTTGAATTTTTCCTTACGATATTCCATATATCTGGCTTTATCTTCAGGATTATTCATGTTTAGTTCCGCCAAGTTTAAAGGTTTAGGTGTATCACCGCCAACACTCGATTTACTTCCAGCACCGCTTGGGGTTGCTACTTTAAAATGAGGGTTGTCATCTAAAAACTGTCCAACATATTCTTTGATACTTAATGGCTCTCCTTTATCGTTATACATCGGAGCATTATTCTCACCAATGATTTCAGGTTTACCATCGTCTCCTAGTTGGACTCTGTTTTTTAATAAATTGACTACTTGCTCTGGTTTGATAGCTTGTTGTTCACTTGCTACTTTAATCAATGCGTCATCAATTCTTACTTTTTGCAACTCGGCTTGGTACTGTGAAATAACTGCATCTTTTTTAGAAACAGTTTCTTTTAATACTTTATCAAATTCGCCTCGTTGTTTTTGCATTTCAACTTCTTTTGCTTCTTTTTCATCTAAGAGTTTTCGTGCTTCGTCTGGGTCAATGCCACTAAATCTTTTTTCGATTTTAGCTCTTTCCCTCGCAAGTCGCTTCTCAATGATTTTATCCAACTCGCTTTGTGCGATCATTGGCTCTTGTTGTTCAACTTCCTGTTTTGTTTCAAGAGATTCAGTATTCTCAATCTCCGTTTTTTGCTCGTCAGCCATAGTAGATTTCTCCTATATTATTAAATCGCCATTTTCATTGTACCAACTCGGATCAGTTGGTTGCAGATGGTGTCGGCAATTATAACCACCTCTGCTTATAAATGGATCGGAAGTAGATTTTCCTTTCCAACTCTCAGATGACCACTTATCCCTAAGTTCATCTTCTGAAAATATTTTTCCTCTATTCGTAATACAAAATGGTCTACTATCACCAATTATATCTCCGTAATAAAGAAAATTTGTAAGTCCAGCTTCAGTTGCTTTCGCTTTTGTAAACTGTCCATCAAACTCCATCAAACTATCGTGTGCTAACTGCTTTGAGTATCTTCTCATATTCTCACCAGTTCGATCAGCACCATAGAAAGTATGCAACCTATCTATTGCTTTTTGTCTAGCGACTTCATCTGTTGTTGTTGCTACAAACTCTACCAATTCATCAATCTCATCTACATCAGCTTTGATATAAACTCCGTTTATTCTTTGCTGTAATTCCTTTTGCATATC
>LULI01000109.1_pt1 | contig 31747 bp, 48 predicted proteins | sample 728191 | NCBI WGS metagenome assembly LULI01 (sample SAMN03860293, study PRJNA289734) | marine metagenome | biome: seawater column; feature: ocean; material: water; isolation source: Red Sea water column Station 169 - depth 50m | place: Saudi Arabia: Red Sea | collected 2011-10-15 | depth 50 m | reverse complement strand
CCAGCACTATTTGCTCTGAAAGTAGCTGAATTAGAAAAACAAATCAGAGAGACAGAAAAAGCAATCGAGGAAGAAACCAAGACATTAAAAGAAAATCAACAAGTAGTCGCCGATCAAGTTGACCTAAATGACCGACTTAAATCTAGACAAAGGCAACGAACAAACGCACAAAAGGCTGAGACTGAAGCTGTAAAAACTCAGACTATTGTTGTTGAAGAACTAAATCTGAAACTGTTAGAACAAAAAGCAGATTTAGAATCACTTACCAACCAAAAGACGAAAGCAGAAAAAGACGCAGAAGATTTCGGCAAAGCCATTATTGAAGAAGTCAAGGCTCATGGAAAGTCAGAAGCGGCACTACTCAGAGAGGAAGCCGCTCTACTCAATCTAACAGAAGATCAAGAGCGAGCCGTTGAGATTATGGCTCAGTTGCTTGAGGGCAAGCAAAAACTGATTGATGCAAGGAAAGAAGATGCAGAACGAGCTAAGGCAGAAGCGCAAGCGACACGAGAAGCCGCACAAGCCAAGAGAGAACAGGATGCGGCAGATAGAGCCTTAGCAAAAGAACAAGCTGTTAATCAAGCCCGAATCAAAGCAGAAGAACTCACGAGAGAACAAGAAGCCGCTGAAAGCCGCCGACAGATTAGAGCCGCAGAAGATGAAGCAAGAAGATTAGGTCTGATTGATGTCGAGCAAAGCGAGATTGAGAGTTTTGCTAGGCGTTTAGAAGAGCAAAAGAAGTTCGCACAGAATCGATTGCTCACTGAAAAACAGCGGGCAGAAGCCCAAAGGAATATTGAAAAGCAGACAAACGATCTCGCAATTAAAAGTGCAGGAGATGCTCTGAATAGCTTGGGACAGATTAATGCTCAGGCATTCAAGATCGCCAAGGCTTACAACATTGGTCAGGCCGTCATGAATACATACACCGGAGCAACCAAGGCACTTGCAGAGTTACCGCCGCCATTAAATTTCATTGTTGCCGCCGCGACTGTCGCTAATGGCCTCGCGCAAGTTCAGCAGATTAGATCGCAGAATTTTCAAGGTCGAGCCTTGGGCGGTCAAGTGCGAGGTGGCGAATCCTATGTGGTCGGAGAGCGTGGCCCGGAAATCCTATCAATGGGTGCGGGTCAATCAGGTAATATTATTCCGAATAACCGTATCCAAGCACCAAACCAAGTCAGCAACAAAGTCGCAAACATTAATTTCAATATTTCGACGGTTGACGCAAGAGGATTCGACTCTCTGTTGCAGAGTCGTCGAGGTCAAATTGTGACGATCGTGAACCAAGCGATGAATGATCGTGGAACCAGAGGAGTCGCATAATGTCAGGAACTTACCCAACGACACCTGAGTTTCAAGCGATCAATGTTGAGTCAAAACATAATAATCTATTATCACAAACAGTCTCAGGTCGTCAGCAAGTCAGAACACTTGGTGGTCAACAGTTCTGTTTCACTGCGCGATATAATGTGATGACTAGGGCAGAGTTCATGCCTGTCTTTGCATTTGTGACCAGCCAGCAAGGACGGTTAGGAAGTTTTACTATCGTTCCGCCAGTAATCGGAAACGCAAACGGAGATGTTTCGGGGACGGTTTTGGTAAACGGAGCGACGAACGCTGGTGCTGTCAGTGTGCCGATCGACGGGATATCAGGGACATTGAAGGCAGGAGACTTTATCAAATTTGCCAATCATTCTAAGGTTTACATGGTCACAGCAGACATTACTGGGGCTGGGAATGTATCAATAGAGCCAGCCTTGGTGTCCAACGTAGCAGATAATGAAGCGATTACATTTGACAGTGTGCCGTTCACTATGCGTTTGAGAAACGATATTCAGACGTATGATCTCAATGCGAATGAACAGTACTCATATGAAATAGATATGATCGAGGTCATCTCGTGACACGCACGATCAATTCAACGACTCAGACTGCACTAGAGCAAGATGAGTTACGATTAGCGCATTTGGTTAGGATCGGTTTCTCAACAGAGCTTTTCCTGACAGATAACTTTTTTCCGATCACCTACGAGTCAAATGAATATATCGCGGCTGGTCATCTACTGTCTATTTCCTCGACGCAAGAAACTAACCAGCTACGAGTCGGAACGGTCAATATTACTTTATCGGCTGTTGATCAAGCCTATGTATCGATCTTTCTCAATCAAACATATGTAAATCGGAGAGTCCGAATATTTCTTGCGATACTGACGAGTGCAGGGGCGATATCTGGTGATCCAATCAAGACATTTGATGGTGAGATTGTTGGCTATGACTTACAGAATAGTAAAAACTCAGCCGTTGTGAATATGAAACTTGCAAGTCATTGGTCAGACTTTGAGCGGAAGGCCGGACGATTCACCAACAATAACAGTCAGCAGTATCTATTTCCGACAGATACAGGCATGAGGTTTGCGGCTCAATCAGTGAAAGATATTCAGTGGGGTAAAGCCTGATGGGTTGGATTCAAGATTTTATACGCAACCCGATTCAAGCGACGAAAGATGCAGTTAACGATACAGTTGATTTAGTTGAAGATGTAGTTGAGGTAGCCGTAGACCTCGTTGGTGAAGTCATCTCGTGGTTCATTGATATTCCTGAAGTACCTGAACTTGAGGAAGAAGCACCAAGCGTACTGGTCAACAAAAATTCTAACATCGCTCAAATCCCTGTCATTTATGGTGAAAGAAAAGTTGGCGGGACGCGGGTATTTATTGAAACATCAGGGGCAGAAAACGAAAGCCTGTTCATCTGTCTCGTTTTATGTGAAGGCGAAGTTCATCAGATAGGCGACATATTCATCAATGATGAGAATTTATCGGGGTCAAAATATGAGCCGTATGTGACGATTGACAAGAAAGTCGGGACAGATACCCAAGCGGCTTCCACAACACTTCTTGAGGCTCCTAGCTGGACATCGAACGATAAATTATCAGGTATTGCGTATCTAGGGATTAAAATTCAGTTTAATAGCGATGTATTTAGCTCGATTCCTACGATTAATGCGATTGTACAGGGCAGAAAAGTTTTTGATCCTAGAGATTCATCGACGGCTTTTTCAGATAATCCTGTCTTGTGTCTTAGAGATTACCTGACCAACACTCGGTATGGTAAAGGGCTTGATTCAAGTTTGTTGGACGATACGACATTTAGCGCGGCGGCAAACGCTTGTGATACCACGAATGAAACATTTAGTGGGTCAGGAGTTCAGATCAAACGATTCCAGTGTAATGCTGTAATTAACACCAATCAGACCCTGTTCAACAATACCAAGGTTCTGTTGGCTGGATTTCAAGGGATGATGCCATTCCAGAATGGAACGTACAGAGTGTTTGTTGAAGATGACTATACGGCTACTTTCTCTTTCACAGAGTCCAACATCATCTCAGGATTCAAGATTCAAGGATCGCAGAAAGGAAATAAATTCAATCGCGTCACTGCCAAATTTGTCAACCCAGAAACTAATTATCAAGCCGATGCAGTCATTTTCCCTGACGCTGACTCTGCTGATTACACTACATTCCTTGCTGAAGACAACAACAAACCGCTTGAAACTGAGATTAATCTCAATACGATCACCAGTTATTATCAGGCTAGAAACATAGCAAAGACTCTTTTGAAGCAAAGCCGATTGGCTGGTCTGCAAATGTCTTTTGTTGCTACTCCAGACGCTCTCAAATGCGCTGTGGGCGACATTGTTACAGTGACCCATAGTACCCCAGCGTTTACGGATAAAAAGTTCAGGGTGACAGGTTTGTCGATCAACTACGATGCGACTGTCAATGTCTCGTTAGCCGAGCATGATGCAACGATTTATCCTTGGGTTAATGACAAGACCCAGCCCGCAACCGCAAGTTCTAATCTGCCAGACCCATTAACGGTTGCGGCTCCTGTTCTGACAGTATCGGATGAGGTCAGAACCTTGAACGAAGAGGCTGTAAGTTTCTTGATTGCCAACGTGTCTACATCTGATCAATTTGCAGATCGATTTGAGGTTCAGAGTCAGAGAGTTTGTCACAATGGGTCAAGCAAGTGAGGGACGATTTGAGCAAGTAAACATTGAGGACGGTCTTGTCTACACCGTAAAAGCAAGAGTCATCAATACCTTGGGAGTCAAATCGCCATTTACTACTATTACGCATGAGGTAGTCGGTAAAACTGCACCGCCAGCGGATGTTACTGGGTTGACCGGAAACCTGATAGGCAATCAATATCTTCTAAGCTGGAACGCTGTGGCTGATGCTGATCTGAGTCACTACAGGCTGAGATTTGCGTCTACTGATTCATCGATGACGTATCAGAATAGTAATCCACTTGTGGACAAAGTGAGTCGTCCTGCGACTTCTGTATTCGTTCCAGCAAGAAATGGGACATATTTCGTCAAGTCTGTGGATAAATTGGGACTTGCAAGTCTGAATCCTGCAACGGTTGTTCTGAGTTCTAATATTGATGAGCTAGATAATTTCAAAGCCATTCAGACGATTACAGAGAGTCCTGATTTCAACGGTACGTTCGACGATACAGTAGAGATCGACGAGGACGATAGGCTGGTACTCAACACATCCATAAACTTTGATTCGGTCACTGGAAACTTTGATGATGCTCTTGGATTATTTGACGGTGGTGCTGGTAACGTCGATGCGGAAGGATTCTACAATTTCCAGAATACAGTCGATCTTGGGGCTATCTTTTTAGTGCGAGCAACTTCCATTGTACGGTCGATTCGGGTGGATTATGTTGCTCTGTTCGATGCGGCGGAAGGCAATTTCGACTCACGGCAAGGTCTATTCGATGGCGATGTCAATGCATTTGATGATGTTGGAGTGGAGGTGCAGTGTCGTACTACCACTGACAATCCATCAGGAAGCCCAACCTATGGAGATTTCAAGACATTTACTGTCAGTGACTTCAAGGCAAGAGGTCTTCAGTTCAGAGCCAGACTGACAACAACGGATGACCAAGCGACTCCAGCAGTCACATTCTTGTCAGTCCAGCTAGATATGGGCGAACGAGTCGAGTCAGGAGAAGATATCGCAAGTGGGGCTGGGGCTAAAGCGGTTACCTTCACAAAGGCGTTTCAAGCCACGCCAGCGATTGGAATCGGAGCGCAAAACCTTCAGACGGGCGATTTCTATGAGCTATCGTCAAAAAGTCGTACAGGGTTTACAATCACATTTAAGAATAGTAGCGGATCAGCGGTGAATCGCACGTTTGATTTCGTTGCTAAAGGAGCAGGACGAGAGGTCGCATAATGAGTCAAGCAGATTTCACCATAGCAAACCAAGGTTTTCCGTCATTTAGAACAGAGTTAAATGCTTCACTGCAAGCCTTAGCCTCTACATCAAGTGGTACAAGCGCACCATCAACCACGTTTGCTAACCAACTTTTTTACGATACGACAAATAATATTCTCAAAATACGCAATGAAGATAACGATGCTTTTATTCCCATTGCCTTGTTGGATCAGTCAAGCGATGTAGTAGCTGAAATCCAGACGCAGGGAATCGGTTTCTCGGATGGCGATAATGCCATCACTATTGCAGATGGCGGTATATGCACGTTCCCTCAAGCCGTCACTTTGACTAGCGGTGCGTCGATGCCTGATAGCGTAAACCTGAGTTTTGGGGCGAGCAATGATTTACAGATTCAGCACAACGGTTCTAAATCAATTATAAATGATAATGGAACTGGCGATCTAGAGCTTCAGCAGGGTGGGTCGGCAAAGCTCACGGTCACAAGTACGGGTGTCACCGTTACAGGGACAGCAATAGCAACTACAGACACCGACACTTCAAACTCAGGTACAGTTGATCTCGACTTTTCTGCTAAACAGAATTTCGTGTTGACCCTGACAGGCAATATCACGAGCCTCACGGCTTCAAACGAGCAAGTTGGGCAGTCGGGCTTCATCGTATTTATTCAAGATGGTACGGGCGGCAGGACAGTGAGCTTGCATGGTGACTACGAGACAGCGGGTGGAGCGGGACTGACTCTGAGTTCAGCCGCGAGTACGACTGACGTTGTGCCATATGTCGTTGCCGCAAGTTCTCGTATTCTGCTTGGTAAACCGCAGTTGGCGTTTAGTTAATGAGTGGTATTTTCGGTGCAGGACAACTCCAATTCCTTGGTGGAGAAGATGCTTTTTATGGGTTTGAAATTACAAACTCTTTGCGATTCAACGATGATGACTCAGCGTTTTTGAGTAGGACACCATCGTCTGCTGGTAATCGCAAGACGTTCACATTCAGTTGTTGGCTCAAAAGGGCAAATACTGATAATGGTTCAACACATTTTTTCAGTGCTGGTCACACAGACTTCAATAATTTTGCTGGTATGCAGTTTATTGGCGATGAGATCGCTTTTCAAAATTACAATAGTGGAACTCAGGTTATCGCAAGATCAGGTACGGCTCTCTTTAGAGACTCTGCAAGCTGGTACAATATTGTGATAGCTATGGACTCGACTCAAAGCACACAAGCAGATCGACTCAAACTCTATGTGAATGGAACACAGATTACATCGTTTGATGGCTCAGACGCAGATTTAACTTTGAACTTTGAAGGCCAGTTCAATGATACTAGACAACACACTATCGGTTGCCGACAAGCGGCAAGTCAAAGCGCATTTTTTGATGGATATTTAGCAGAGGTCAACTTTATAGACGGCTCTGCGCTGACCCCATCGTCATTCGGAGAAACGAAAGAAAATATCTGGATTCCAAAGGACACATCTGGTCTCACATTCGGGACGAATGGATTTAGGCTTCAGTTCAAAAATTCCTCGGTTGGATCAGCGTCATCAAGCACAGTCGGTGCAGATACGTCAGGCAATAATAATCATTTCTCTAGTAACAACATCACAACAACAGACAATATGACTGATTCGCCAACGGACAATCATGCGACGATGAATCCAGCCGCAAACACATTTTTTAACGGCACATTTTCGGATGGAAATTTACAGATTGTTCCTGGGAGCTTTACCTTTGCGACAAGCACAATTGGAATGACTTCTGGGAAGTATTATGCAGAAGTTGAATTTGAAGCGAACTCAGCCGCACAAATGCTTTGCGGGATTTCGCGAGTTAAGCCTGTTGCGAACGGCGATAATTTAGGAAGCAAAGACGGTCAAATTGGATACTACAACATCAACGGTAATAAGCTGGTCAATGGTGCAACAGCCGCTTCCTACGGTGCTACTTACACCGTGGGAGATATTATAGGAATTGCCGTCAACATGGACGATGGTGAAATTGAGTTTTTCAAGAATAACGCAAGTCAAGGAACGATTACTGGAGCGATTGACACCACTAAGACCTACTTCTTTGCATCAGGCGACTTTTCAAGCGCAAACAACAATACGATGATTTGGAACTACGGTGCGAATGCTTTCACCTACACACCGCCATCTGGCTTTGGAAAACTGTCAACAGCCAACCTTCCAAACCCTGCCATTGACCCAGCGCAGGGAGAGAACCCTACGGAGTATTGGGACGCCCAACTTCACACTGGAAACGGCGGCACACAAGCAATTTCGTCGTTTGCATTCCAGCCTAACTGGGTTTGGATCAAGAATAGAGACAACGCCGATGACCACTATATGTACGACTCAATCCGTGGCGCGACTAAAACTTTACACTCAAACAAAACGGACGCAGAGTTTACCTCACCCAACGCCCTACAATCATTCGATTCAGATGGTTTCACAACAGGAGGCGATGGTGGAACCAACAGAAGCAGTCAAGGCTATGTTGCTTGGGCGTGGAAAGCGGAAACATCCCAAAGTTTTTCTGGCGAATCAGGGACATCAGACTCAACGGTATCAAGCAGTAGTGAGGCAGGATTTTCCATAGTCAAATATACGGGCGGCAGTACTGAGCGAGTCAAACACGGATTGGGAGCGGCTCCAGAGTGGATATTGGTCAAAGATTTAGATTCTGCATCAAACTGGGCGGTCTACCATTCAGGGCTGACTACCAATAATTTCCTTGAACTCAACGGTACAGGCGCACAATCATCAGGATCCAATCCAAGGTTTTTATCTTCTACCTATGGCACATCCGTTCCTACTTCAACTTACTTTTTTGTTAGAAATTATAGTGGATCAACTACGAATAACACAGGTAATGAATACATCGCGTACTGCTTTGCACCAAAAGAAGGTTATTCTAAGTTTGGAACCTACGAAGGAACAAATGCGGCGGGCGGGCCGTTCGTATATCTTGGGTTTAGACCAGCACTCGTCATTCTAAAACTTGCGGATTCCAGTTCAAATGGGTTTTTTATGTTTGATAACAAGAGAAATACTCATAATGAGGTTGATAACTATTTACTGGCAAATGATTCTGGAGCAGAAATAAATCAAGCCGCAAGAGCCGTGGACTTTTTGTCTAACGGTTTTAAATTACGAACAGATGCGGAGTTTGATCCTAACGGTTCAGGCACATATGTGTATATGGCATTTGCGGATCAACCCTTCAAATTCAGTAATGCGAGGTAAAAAATTATGTGGAAATCAGGCGATACAGTCATCCGCGAAGGCAAGTCGTGGAAAGACTCAAGCGGAGTTACTCATCCGCAAACGTGGGCGCGATGGACTGACGAAGAAAAGAAGGCGGCGGGACTGACCTTTGTTGCTGATCCAAAGACTTGGGACAATCGGTTCTACTCAGGGTGGGATGCACAAGAGAAGAATCTTATAGAACGATCTATCGATGACAAAGAGTCTCTCGATGATGATGGCAATAAAATCAAAGACGAAAACGGAAACGTCATGATTAAAGAGGGACTGAAGACTGTCGCAATCAGAAACTGCAAAGAAACAGCGAGAGGAAAACTATCGCAATCTGACTGGATGGTCATACGTCAAGCGGATGAAGGAAGCTCGATACCAAGTACCGTTGGAGATTACCGAAAGGCTGTCCGCGATAAATGCAAAGCTATCGAAGATGCGATAACAGCGTGTGATACGTTGGCAAAGTTCATGGCCTTGTACGATGTTCCTGTAGATAAAGATGGTAATCCGACAGGTAATGCACCTATCTATGATTGGCCCGAGGAGATTTAAATGGACAATCGAACCGTCGCTTCAGCACATTCGCGGATTGATAAAGTTCAGTCAAACCTAGCTACGCACGAGGCAGTTTGCGCAGAACGGTGGGCAGAAATGCTACACCGTGTAAAGCGGATCGAAATGATTATGATTTCTACCGCTGGAGCATCCTTGCTTCTACTTATATCCCTTGTCGTAAGATCGTGATCTTTGAAGCTATTGCAGTAGTTCAAACAGCGAATACCGCCATTGGCGCGGTCAAAGAGCTACTAAAAAATGGCAAAGATATAACTGATTGTGCCGAGCAACTCGGTAAATACTTTGACGCAAAAGCAGAGATACAGAAAAAATCAGGCAGTTCGCAGTCAACAGGTTCAGATTTAGAAAACTTCCTTCACCTTGAAAAGTTAAGGCAACGAGAAGAAGAGTTAAAAACCATGCTCATCTATCAGGGTAGAGCAAACCTTTATCAAGATTTTTTGAGGTATGCGGCAGAAGCAAAACGCAATCGCGATGAGGCTTTGGAGGCACAAAAGAAAGCTAAGATCGCAAAGCGTAAGAGAAACTTGGCTATCCTACGCTCTATGGTCATTATATTTATATGTTTGTTGGGATTGGCTAGTATCGGTGGCTTTGTATATTGGCTCGCTAATATGAGGCCAGCATGAGTGATTTGAAAAAGTATGACACGAACAAGAATGGCACTCTCGATCCGAATGAGTTATTGGTTATTGAGATTGAGGATCGCCGCCGTCAAATGCTGGATAACGACAAGCAAAGAGATTCAGTGCGGGCGATGGCGTGGTATGCGCTTGCTGGCTTACTCTGCTATCCCGCTGGTATTTTCCTATGTAGTTTGTTCGGACTTGATAAAGCGGCTACGCTTATCGCTGATATCGCTGGGACGTACTTCATAGCTGTATCGGCACTTGTCGCATCATTTTTCGGAGCCAGTGCCTATCAAGCAAAGAAGCAAGACAAAAGTGACAAATGATTTATGTGTTTGCCTTGATCGTGATGACAGCAGACGGAACGGTCATACCGGACAAGAAGGCATATTTTTACTCGATTAACAGATGTAATTACTTTGCAGATCGGGTCAGCCGTACACGATACAATTATTGGACGAAACGTAAAGTACAGGCTTATTGCATACCGGAATGGGTCAATCCAAGAAAGGTGCGTTAGGAAAGATATTAGGCAGTGAGACAGTTATTAAGAAAGGCATGGATTTGATTGATGATATGCACACTTCCGAAACTGAATCCATAGAGGCAAAGACACAAGCGAAAGTAGCCTTGATGAACTCATATGCTCCCTTTAAGGTAGCCCAGCGGTATCTTGCCTTAATGTTTGGCCTCACTTATGTATCGTGTTTTATCTTAGTTCTTGTGATGACACTGACCGGAAAGGGCGATCCATCTGCTGTTTCTGAGGTGATGGAGCAGTTTCAAATCAACTACGTCATGCTTCTGATTGCAGGGTTCTACTTTTCAGGGGGCGCGATAGAGTCCTTCCAACGGAAGAAAAAAGATGTTTGAACTTAGTCAACGGTCGCTTGATCGACTACAAGGTGTGGATGAGCGGCTAGTAAAAATAGTTTCCAGAGCCATTCAAATCACTGATACAGATTTTGGTGTGATTCAAGGCTTGAGAACTGAAGAAGAACAAAAAGCCTTGGTGGAAAAGGGTGCTAGCAAGACGATGAAGTCCAAGCATTTAGACGGCTTGGCAGTCGATCTCATGGCGTATATCGGCGGTCGAGGATCATGGGAACTTAATGTTTATGACAACATTGCAGAAGCTATGCAACAAGCCGCTACGGAAGAAGGCATAGACATTCGCTGGGGAGCCGCATGGCACATTTCTGATCTGCGTGGCTGGACGGGGACAATGGAAGCCGCTATGAACGATTACATCGACACCAGACGCAGTGAGGGACGGAGACCTTTTATAGACGCACCTCACTTTGAATTAATGACATAAATAATCAAAAAACGCTTTTTTTATTAGCCAAATTGATGTTTAATAATCCTGTTATGTAACAGGAGAAACAAACATGACTAATCAAAAATCAAGCGAATGCCCAAAAGTAATTGCTAATGCGCTGTTTCAAATACAGGAACAAGTTAGCACGTTAGGCTATGACTCTGATAACAATTTTGCCAACTACAGATATGTATCGATCGATAAGTATTACGAAACAATACGCCCGCTGATGAATGACGCAGGGATTCTGATTATCCCTGATGAACTGGAAAGCAGTATTAGTGATGATCGAAAACTATATCGTGCGGTTTATCAGTTCACAATCGTTCATAAAGATGGGGCTGTTTGGAACTTTCCTATCCGTAGATCAATCACTCTTCAATTTGTCGGAGCGCAATCATCAGGAATCGCTCTGTCGTATCTTGAAAAGATTGCGATGCGCACAATCTTCAAAATCAATTCTGGTGAGCGCGATGACGCAGATATGTTAGAGCAACAAGATTTTAGCCCATTAGATGATGAGCAAAAAGACAACATCAATCAGTTATTGAAAGAAACAAACGCTAATGTCGATGCGTTTCTCAAGCACTATGAAATCGAAAGTGTGCAAGAAATGTCGCAAGCCGTTTACGATCAAGCGTTAAAAATGTTGCAGACAAAAAAACAACGGCAAAATAACAAGCCTGAAGCACCATCAGAAGATGTGGTAGACGCTATCACGCATGAAGATGAGCCTGACATTCATGAGGAAGAGGCTAAAAACCATGAGAATCATTGAGCATGAGCAAAGAAGTCCTGAGTGGCATCAAGCTCGTCTTGGCTGTCCCACTGCTTCCAATTTTGGCAAGTTGATCAGTCCTACAGGTACAAAAAGTACTCAAGCCAAGTCGTACATCAATGAGTTGATCGCTCAAAAACTTACTGGTGAAAGTCTTGACGTAACGGTTACGGAGTGGATGGAGCGTGGCACAGAGCTTGAGGCAAAGGCTCGATCTCTCTATCAGTTCATGACCGACTGCACCGTCATTGAGGTCGGTCTGTGCAAACATGACACGCTGGAATGCGGGGCATCGCCAGACGGATTGATAAGCAATGATGGTGGACTGGAGATTAAAGTATTTAAACGAGCCAATCATGTAGATGTCTTACGGTCGCAAGAAATGCCGACTTTACACATCCCACAAGTGCAAGGATGTATGTGGATCACAGATCGAGAGTGGTGGGATTTTGTGTCGTACCACGAAACAATGCCGATATTTGTCACTCGCATCAGACGAGACGATGAGTATATCAAGAAGCTTGCGGCTGAAGTTGAGAAGGCTTGCGAGGAAATTATGAAAGAAACACAACGATTGGAGAATATGAAATGAGTCAATTTCCAAAAGATGATGGTTTGGGTAAATTTTTCCCAAACACTAGCAAGACAGGTCAACAACCTGATTTTACAGGTTTCCTTGAGATTGATGGTCAGTTGAAGAAAGTCAGTGTCTGGAAGAATAGCAACTATTCAAGCATGAAAACTAGACCAATGACTCCTGATGAAGAGAAGAAACATCGCGAGGATCAGGCAAGGTTTGAAGCTAAAAGATCGGCACAATCTCAGCAATCAAAACCTTTAACTCCGCCAAGTCAGGGCAATCCGGTGGATTTAGATAAAGAAATCCCGTTTTGATAAAAAAATGCCGCTAGTGAATAAATCAAGCTAGCGGCAGTCATTCATAGGGAGTCAAATGAGATTTGAGCATATCATGAGGAAAACAGAATGAAACAGTACAATGTAGGAAAAAGTTTACGCATCGCGCAAGAACTCAACGAGGTCAGTAGTCGTCAATTAGCCAACGATTTAGCTGTAGTACCACAACAGGTACATCGATGGAGACACATGACCGACATGAAAATCAGCAAGATTCAGATATTTTGCAATTATTTTGACATGGAAATCTGCAAGTTCTTGGAGCTAGGGTCGTGATCGATGAAAAAGAAGTTGAGGCGGCAGTCGATTGGCTACGAGATACAGCCAATGAAGCCGCACAAAAAAGAGCCGAACGTCTTTATCTAGACGAGTACCGCAAGGTCTTACGAGCCAAACTCATGAAACAGCACATGGATTTACCTGTGTCAGCGCAAGAGCGTGAGGCTTTGGCTGACCCAAAATATGAGGAACATCTGCAAGCTCTAAAGACAGCGATTGATGAAGACGAGAAAATGCGTTTTTTGCGAGTTGCGGCAGAAGCCAAAATTGAGGCTTGGCGATCAATGAATGCGAATCATCGAGCGATTAAGGTATGAGATCAAAAATCCGTCGATGCGCTTACTGCAAGACCAAGTGCGATAGCGAAAGCACGATTCAATCTCAATTACGCTCTTTCTGTTCGTACAAGTGCCTACAAGCGTTTACCCAAGCCAAGATACTCAAAGATCGTAAAAAAGCCGTCAGGGACGTTAAGATGCGTCACAAGACACGTTCTGATCACATCCGTGAGGCACAACGAGCATTCAACGCTTACATTCGATTCAGAGACAGAAATAAACCATGCATCTCATGCGGTCGCTGGACGGGAGAAGGGTCTTTCGGCGGGAACTGGGATTGTGGTCACTACCGATCTACAGGATCGGCTCCGCATCTGAGATTTCATCAATGGAATGCTCATAAACAGTGCGTGAAATGTAATCGATACAAATCGGGAAATTCTGCTGATTATCGGGTTGCTTTGGTTTGGAAAATTGGGCAACCGAAGGTAGATTTTATTGAGTCATGTCAAGAATTCACTGAGATCACAGCCGAATACGCACAGCGAGTCGGTAAGATATTCCGCAAGAAAAAACGCATAAAAGAAAAGATTATCAACAAAAAACAAAAATAAATCATCAAAAGTGTTGACATCTTCATCTACATCAACGACAATATCTTTGTCGAGTTAACACACAGGGGGATAGCAATGGAAACAATTACAATCGATACAACACCAAGTTGGCAAACGCTCGTATCAATGGGTCTCAAAACGATGGAAGATCCTGATGCAGATCGAGAATTAGTAGAAGCATTTAAATCCGAGCTTATGAGGCTCGCAAAGATGGTTGACGATCAAAACGAACAGGCCAGAAAAAACACTTGGACTACTTTGGGTGAGATTGTCGAAGAAGAGCGAAAGAAAGGTAACTTAATATGAAGGGGAGCAAAATGCATAAAAGTTTGCTCATAACAGTCGTGTTTATTACGGGCTGTTCCTACCAGCCGATTATCGATACAGGTGGTCGGTCAGGAACCTACGCTGAGAACAAAGCGGCTGAGATCACGAATGATGTGCAACACTGCAAGAAACTAGCAGATGAGCATACGGTCACATCAATCGATCAAGTACAGACAGCGATGAACTGGTATTTCTCGACAGCCACACTAGGGATAATTCCTCGTAAGGAATCGACATACAAAAAACGAGTAAGAAGATGCCTAGAGGGTCGCGGCCACTCAGTCATAGATTAGGAGAGACAAATGGAAGATACAGAAGCAATGGATTTTACTTGGAGTGATTGCATGAAAATATTAAGCGCAATCAAAGCCGCAAGATATAAGATCAATAAAAAGCGGGAAGCGGATCAGAGAAAAGGTAGATTCCCACCGGAAGGTCGTGCAGACATCAATTTGCTCCACCTCGAACAATACGATGAACTCTTTTATCGGGTTCAAAGGACAGCCAGAATTTTGGAAAAGAGGCATAAAAATGAACACAATCGAAACAACAGAAATTCAGAATATGTCGAAAATGAATGTGATTTCAATCAAATCGGAAACTGCTGACTGCTTATCCGATTTCTTGTCAGAGCATGATAGTGTATTGAAAAGAAAACTTGTGTCTGAAGGATATGAACCAGTTGACATATCAGAGATCATGAGCGCGTACAAATCGATTCAAGGTCATTTAATCCGTATGCTTGGTGATGAAGGTGCATCTTTCGAGGTAAAAATCAGAAGTTGATGGCTTTTCCCATGACAATTTTCGAGACTGAAACTTACTACCTGATTATGAGTGGTTTGGGTTGGTTGTTAGTGATTAGTCAAATCACAATTATTTGGTGGATTTACCGCCAACTGAAAAAAAAGAGTTGAACAATCAGTTTAGAAGGAGCATGATTTAGACAGTGCCGGACGGGGAGTGAGAATCCCCTAGCAGACCGGATTGAAGTACAGGAGAAAAACACCCGTGACCGCACTCCGGCACTGGTGAATAGTTTGAGGCTAATCAGCCCAAATTTCAACACTTTTTCTCTCAGTTTAGTCCGATCTGTGTCTGTTGAAACAGTCGCATTGTGCTGTAGCACCCAAAAGCAAGATTGCAGTCTCAACCTTTGAGGACGGGACAAACAGCGTTAGAGGTGATCCGCCTACGGGCAGGGACGGTTGAGCTACCGGATGGAGATACCCGCCATCGAAAGCACTGCTGATGACCGAGACTGCATGGACGATAGATAACAAAGTGGACAGGGATCACCCTACGTCCTCTAAATGACAACTATGGGCTGAAGAAAATGAGCAAGACAATCAAGCAACAGTGGTGGGAGTACCACAAAAAGAATCCTCATGTTTGGGACTTGTTTGTGAAATTCACGTTTCAAATCATCAATCGAGGACATCAGCACTATAGTAGCAAAGCAGTCTTTGAGCGCATTCGCTGGCATACCGACATTGAGACAAAGGGTGATCCATTTAAGATTTGCAACAACTACACGGCATATTACGCCCGATACTTTCATGTCATGTATCCACAGCATGAAGGATTCTTCAGATCACGCGAGTTGCGATCACAGTTTGGGCAAAATGAGAAGGTCGAGGAATGAGCCTGTTTCTACGCCCCCATCAAACTTTGGCAGTTGAGATGCTTAGAGATTCATTACGAAGGGGAAATCTCAGACCTATCCTCGCCGCACCATGCAGTTTCGGTAAGACAATAACATCAGCGGCGATCATCAAATCAGCAATCGAGAAAGGTAAGCGGGCAATATTTATTTGCGATAGAATCAAGCTCGTACAGCAGACCTTGGAATCATTTGTCGGTCACAATTTAGATTTAGGAGTGATGCAAGGCCAGCATGAGATGACCGATCCGACAAGACCTGTGCAGATCGCAAGCATCCAGACGTTAGCTAGACGGCATCGAATGCCAGAATTTGATATCGCTATTGTTGATGAGTGTCACACTCATTATGAGAGCCTGACCAAGATGATGAATGCCTACAATGCAATACCATTCATTGGACTCAGCGCGACTCCTTTCAGTAAAGGGTTAGGCAAGCATTACGACGATATTGTTGTGCCGATTACTCCGACAGAACTATTGAACAAAGGCTACTTATGTCCTGTCGAGTATTATGGTGGTCGCCAGGTTGATACGGCAAACGTGAAAACCAGAGCGTTGACGACAGGCGGCTCAGATTTCGATCCTAATGACTTGGCGGAAGAGATTGAGAAGGATCGCGTACTAGCGGGTGATATTGTCAAAAACTGGTTGAAACACGCCAACGGGCGGCAGACCATCGCATTCAGCCCCAGCATCAAACACTCGAAATTCATGGTTGAGACGTTCAGAGAGGCTGGGATCAGCGCAGAACATATCGATGGGTATACTGATGACGAGATTCGACAAGACTTGTATGAGGCTCACGATGCTAAGGAGTTCGAAATATTGTCATGTTCCAGACTTTTGAATACAGGTTATGACGCGCCGTCTGTGTCCTGTTTGATTGACTGTTTCCCGACAAAGAGCCTGATTGCTTACGTTCAACGTGCTGGACGGATTATGAGAACGGCAGAAGGCAAGGATAAAGCGATCTACCTTGATCACGCAGGAAATGTGAAACGACACGGGTTCGCAGAACACATCGTTCCATCAGAGCTTGATGACGGTGAGCATCGATTTTCTGAGCGCAACCAGATCAAAGAAAAGAGAGAACCAAGAGTCCAGCAGTGTCCACAGTGCTATCAAGAGATGGTCGGGATGCGATGTGGGTGCGGGTATGAGATTCCAAATTACAAAGAGATCATGACTGATGATCAGGTTCTTGAAAAACTGACGGCACAAAATCGAGCAAACAAAACGATATCGGCAGATCGCAAAAGTGAATGGCTTGGCGAACTGTCGCTGTACGCTCGACAGACGGGAAAATCGAGAGGCTGGGTTGCCCACAAGTATCGCAGTAAGTTCGGTGTCTGGCCTAACAAAATTACTCCAGTATCAGCCTCAAGTGTATCTGATGAGGTTACTCGATGGATCAAACGAGAGAACATGATTTACGCGCAGTCGAGGCTGAAGAATGCCAGTTGATAATATCCTCGCTCGATTAGAGAAGGTTCAGCCATCAGGACAAGACAAGTGGCGAGCGGTCTGTCCGGTGCATGGCGGCAAACATCGAAACCTGATGGTCAGTGAAAGACCAGATGGGTCAGTGGGTGTTTATTGTTTTGTTTGCGGTGCTTCAGGAGTCGATTTGATGGAGACGCTTAGGATGCCAGTGTCAGAAATCTTTTCACCTGACTCGAACTACGTGAGACCAGTTGTTACAAAACGGATGACACAACAGCGTTTAGAGGATGATCTGGTGCTGATGATTGCTGAGAACGACAAGGCAAATGGTCGTAAATTGAGCCTTGAAGACAAGAAGCGTGTCCGTCTCGCAAAGCATAGAATTAGCGGGATCGATGCGATAATTAAAAATAATGATAAATAATCAACAAAAAGGTTGTTTTTTATATTTAGATGAGGGATACTATCTGTGTCGGGTAAACATACAGGAGAAAACGACATGAAAGTATTTAAGTTCAACCCAAAAACTGGTAAGCGTGGCGAGCAAATTTGTGAGATCAAGCGTCCTGATGGTATGAGTTTCGACTACGATCGTACTGACGTAGTTGTCCCATCCCGTTATCAGAATCGAGATGGAGACTTTGTTGAGTGGCGAGTTGCTTACATGATTCAGGATCGTCAGTGCCAAGAAATTGATCTTGGAGATGAGTGGGTTTGTTTCTGTACTGGTTATACGACTGGTCTTTCTGATTCTCAGTTTGCTCGGCTAACTGGACAGGCTCGTCCTGCTGATTGCACACCTGATTTCAGCAAAGAATGGGAATGGGTTATCTACCCGCCAACTTTACTCCGCAAGCAGAAGGCGGCGTAAGCCGCCTTTGGGAGAATTAGATGCAAACCATTTATCAAGAAGTTATCGTGACCAACGAACTGCCGAGAATCGGATCAGGCTATCGATTGGTCAAAGTTCAGATCGGAACCAAGTGGGTTCACATCAGCGATCTTGACGGTGAGAATCGTACCAAGGTTGGCATGAAGTCTTGGTCAGCGATGAAGAAAGGGAATACGGTAGAGCCAGAAGTCGTTCTAAAAAGCTTGCGTAAAGCCGACAGAGCGTTGGGTCGGACAGCAAGGAGAAAACTGGCATGACAGGCTTTGAGTTTGTTTTGTGTGTCGCGGCGGCTTTTGTCGTCGTTGGCATTGTGGGAGAAATCGGTCGGTATTTATTTGAGAGGAATGTATAATGGCTAGATACACTCATTGCCCCAGATGCGGTCAGTCCCTTGGTGATCCGACATGGTGTATGTCGTGCGGTGATGTCAGCGAGTTCGAGGAAGGTGGTTCATTGGCAAAAGTCCCTTACCAACCGATGAATCAATGGTCTGTATCTCAGCAACCAAAAAACCCGCACCTACAGGCTGTCGAATATGTGATCGCAAGGCTTGGCTTGAAATGATCTATTACAACACGGCAGACCAAGTACTTGATGCGGCCAAGTGGTTCTTACGAGGCAATAACAGACCTTATGCTTTGATCGGTCAAAACCCGAAAGGATTTATGGTGATTGATCCTAGAAATATGAAAAGCCATTACTCAAGAATCGTTGGCAAATTGTATCGGTATAGAGTAGTATGAAATAGCTACGAGTTGCTTTGCGCATCTGAAATACACCCACTTGGTTACTCTTGTGGGTTTATTTTTTTGTATCGTACCAAATAACTTGATACTCTTAATATTCGTTTGGGACGAATTGGCAGAGCCTTGTGAGACAACAAAATTTATCGGTAACTTATGAGCCAATAAATATAATTATTCCTTACTCAAACAATTCTCGTACTCATTCTGACAGTCAAATAGATCAAGTAGCGGCAAGCATTCAAGAGTTCGGATTTACCAATCCTATACTCATTGACGAAAACAAGACAGTCATTGCTGGGCATGGGAGATTGTTAGCGGCAAAAAAAATCAATTTAGACGAAGTCCCGACGATCACATTGCATGGTCTGACTGAAGCACAGCGTAAAGCCTATGTCATTGCAGATAACAAACTTGCACTGAATGCAGGGTGGGACGATCAGGCATTACAAGCAGAGCTAGAACGCTTGCAAGAGCTAGACTTTGATCTTGATCTAATCGGTTTCGACGCTGATGAGTTAACTAAGTTACTTGAACCAGAACAGATAGAAGGATTGACGGATGAAGATGCTGTCCCTGAAGTACCTGATGAGCCAATAACGAAAGAAGGCGATATATGGATTTGCGGTAATCATCGTGTGATGTGTGGCGATAGCACAAGCATTGATGCGGTTGATCGGCTGATGAATGGCAAGAAGGCTAGCATCTGCTTTACTAGCCCGCCATATAACGGTAACACCAAATCAAAGGACGGTGATTACTATGCAACAAACAAAACGCAAAAGTTTTACGGAAATGATGGCTTCCAAGACAATATGGATAGCGAAGAATATGTAGAGTTTGCGTCAACAGTTCTTGGAAATTGTTTTTGTTTTGTTGATGGTTACATTTTTTGGAACGTAAGTTATAACGCAAATTCGCGTTTTGAATACATAAAGCAAATTGAAGGCTTTTTATCAAACCTGATTGAGCAGATTTGTTGGAAAAAGACATCTAATTTCCCCTTGAAAGGCTCAATGATGCGCCAATGGGAACCTATCTATGTTTTTTCTACACATAAGCGTCCGCTTGGCCTCAAAGATGTTACCGGAAATCACTGGGAAATCAGCAACACTGACTCGCAAAATAAAGACCACAAAGCCTGTTTTCCAGTTGCGCTTGTTGAAAAGGCTATCAGTATTTTTTCTGGAATGGCTAACTCTATATTCGATCCTTTCGGTGGAAGTGGGACAAGTATGATTGCAGGAGAAAAGCAAAATTGTTCAGCGTCTCTTATGGAGCTAGACCCTAAGTATTGCGATGTAATCGTAAAGCGTTGGCAAGACTTTACAGGCAAGAAGGCTATACTAGAAGTCACTGGTCAAACATTCGATGAGGTATCAAGTGGCAAAAAACGGTAGACAAGGGGAAGGCGGTGGCCGTCCTGCCATAGAGTTTGACGACAAAGATATTGCTCAAGTTGAAGCACTTGCGTCTGTAATGACTAAGGGTCAGATCGCAGATTACTTTGGCATTGAGGAGAACACTTTGCGGGCTGTTGAAAGAAGACAGCCAGAGGTTTTTGAGGCGTATAAAAAAGGCAAGGCTAGAGCAATTCTGAAAGTAAGCCAGAACTTGTTAGCGCAAAGTAACTCTGGAAATACAGTAGCTACCATCTTTTATTTGAAGACTCAGGCTGGTTGGCGAGAGCAACCAGAAGCTACAACACAAGGTCATAACGTAGTCTTACAGGTCGTCAATCCCCATGAGATTGATTGAGGTCGATGAACCAGACCTATGGGAACCATCGTTAAGTGATCAGGTTACTAAGATCAGACCAACGATTCCTCAGTATGATTACATTTACAGTCAGGCTCAGTTCCCAGCGTTTGTGGCTGGGTTTGGTGCTGGCAAGACTGAAGCGGCAATCCTACGTTGTATCTTTGGGCTGTTAGAAAATCCAACGTGCAATCGTGGATTCTACGAGCCTACCTATGATCTAATCAGAATGATCGCGTGGCCTCGGTTTGAACAGATTCTGACTGAGTTGAATTTACCGTATCGGCTGACCAAAAGCCCAACCAATCAGATTCATGTAGAAGGATGCGGCCACATTTTCTTTCGGTCGATGGATAACAGCACTAGGATTATTGGTTACGAACACGCTGACGCAGACATCGATGAGCTTGATACGCTTAAGAAAGACGATGCGGCATACGTTTGGCGGCAAATATTATCCAGAAATCGTCAGCACAAACCCAATGGCGGCTTAAATACCATTGGTGTGACGACAACACCTGAAGGGTTCCGGTTCGTCTACGAGACTTGGAAGCGTGACCCAAAGGAAGGCTACGAGATTATCCAAGCTCCGACAGCCAGCAATCCGCACTTACCCGCAGGATATATCGATTCGTTGCGCGATGCGTATCCTGATAACTTGTTAGACGCATATTTAGAGGGTAAATTCGTCAACCTTATCAGTGGAACGGTATATAACTCTTATGATCGGACGAGTCATGCGTCGAGCGAGAAGATTCGCAAAGATGAGCCGTTGTTTATCGGGTGTGACTTCAACGTCACCAAGCAAGCCGCATCCGTCTACGTGCAACGAGAAGGCGGTCGAGTCTGGCACTGCGTCGAAGAACTCATCAATATGTACGACACGCCGGAAATGATTGATTTGATCAAGTCGAAGTATGCAAGTCATGAAATATTTGTCTATCCTGACGCAAGTGGTAGCGCAAGAAAAACGGTTAATGCATCGATGTCAGACATCGCATTGCTACAGCAAGCGGGCTTCACTGTCAGAGCGAGGAAGTCGAACCCGCCAGTAAGGGATCGGATCATGGCAACCAATGCCGCATTTGAGGCTGGTCGTATCCGAATCAACGCAAACGCTTGTCCTACGGTGGCATCGTGCTTAGAACAACAGGTGTATCGAAACGGTGAGCCAGACAAAACCAGCGGTGTTGACCATCAAAATGATGCGACGACTTACCCAATCGCCTATGAAATGCCTATACTACGTCCTGTTGCCAACGTCGATTTCAATTTCGCTTTATGAGGCGTACAATAAAATGACCATTGAACGAGATTTTCAATCATGCCAGTGACGCAACAGCACCCCGATTATCAAAAATACTTACCTGTCTGGACTCAGACGAGAGATGCTGTCAAAGGATCACGCGCAGTCAAAGAGAAGAAATACGAGTACTTGCCTGTCCCTGACAATCAATCGGGCGATGAGCGCAAAGGCACACAAACTCAAAGATACAAGCAATACCTCAAACGTGCGCTGTTCACTAACTTTACCGGCAGGACAAAAAACGCTCTTGTCGGTGCGGCATTTCGTAAAGATCCTGTTTGCGAGTTACCTGATGGGCTTGATTATCTGAAGATGGATGCGACAGGCGATGGTTTGAGTCTGAGCCAGTTGAGCAAAGACGAGTTGAGCAATCTACTTGAGACAGGTCGTACAGCGTTTCTGGTTGACTATCCGCAAGCACCAGATGGATTGACGATAGAGCAAACGGAGATGCTACAACTAAAAGCGGCAATCATTCCGTACACTGCCGAACAGGTCGTGAATTGGAAGACCCAAAGCATCAACGGTCGCAAGATGCTCGTGATGTGCGTGTTGTCTGAGTCTTATCTGAAGGAGTTAGACGAGTTCACGTCTGAAGTCGAAACGCAATATCGGGTTTTACGACTGACGGAAGAGGGATATAGCCAGCAGTTATATCGAGATGACGTACCTGTCACCGATGAGATCTTCCCTCGGAAGGCTGACGGATCGACTTGGGACATGATTCCGCTTGCATTTGTCGGAGCGCAAAACAACGATGTGACAGTTGATGAGGCTCCTTTATCGGATATTGCTGATGTAAATATCGCCCACTACCGAAACTCAGCAGATTATGAGGAGTCCTGTTTCCTGACAGGCCAACCCTCGCTGTTCATTACGCATAGCTTGTCACCAGAGCAATTCAAATCGTTCAATCCACAAGGCATCAAGTTAGGCTCTAGGGCTGGTCATGTACTTGGTGAAACTGGGTCGGCTACGCTGTTACAGGCTGATCCAAACAACATGGTCATGGATGCAATGCGCTCGAAAGAATCTGCGATGGTTATGATTGGGGCGAGGATCATCACTGACAGAGCAGGAAATGAGACAGCAGAAGGTGCGAGGATTCGGTTTGCCAGCGAAAACTCTGTGCTTGGTGATCTGGTCAACAATCTGAGTAAAGGTGTGAGACAAGCGATTGATTGGGTTGGTGAGTTCATGGGCGTTGATACTAGTGAAGTTGTCTTCCAAATCAACAACGAGTTCTACGACAAGTCTGTCGATCCTCAGTTGATCATGTCGATGGTGACCCTATTGGATCGGTCAATTGTTGCAGAGCAAGACATATTCGACAGATTGAAAGCGGCTGGCGTAATCGCACCAGAAAGAACGCTAGAAGAGGTGCAAGATGAGCGAGGTGTTTCAGCACCTATGGCACTAGAGGTTGTCAATGGTTAGGAAGGTCACTACAAAGTCAGGTCGCAAGATTCCAGCCAAGTATCTCGCAGGGTTGACAGGTGAGGTTAGACGCAAACGACTTGCTCAGTTGGAGAGAATGCAGAAAGAAGGTCGATTACTAGGCGAGTTGGCTGGCGACAAGGACTCAAAAGGTAAGCGCAAGAAGACACCAGAATCACCATACACAAAAGCATTTCGGAGGCGTTTCAATGTCGGTAAAAATAAATGAACGCACAAAGAAGGCTCTTCAGAATAAAGCGAAGAAAGCGAATGCACCGTACTCGGCACTCAAGCAGATTTATGACAAGGGAGTTGGAGCCGCAGTCGGATCAGGACGCAGACCTGGAGTCTCAGTTAGCCAATGGGCAATGGCACGAGTCAACTCAGTCCTGACAGGTGGTAAGGCTCGATCAGTCGATTCTAAGCAATGGGAAGCGATTCAAAAGTTCCGCAAAGCAAAGAAGGCGAAGAAGTGATGCCAAAGCCTAGAGGTAACAAATCATATTCCGCAAAGCAAAAGCGATTGGCTAGGGTTGCACCGCCACGGGACAAGATTACAGCGGCAGACTTACGCAAGGTCAGAAAAAGGAGAAAGTAATGGTTGCAGGAGTGAAGCACTATTTTCGGGACGGTAAGCCGTTTACAGGCAAGACTCATAAGGATGCATCAGGTCGGCTAATGTCAGGAGCTAGGCATACAAGCACAAGTAAATATCTTTTCCACATGAGCGAGCTATCAGCAACCGCCAAGAAACGAGCAAAAAGGTAATGGCGAAAGATCCTAGACTTGAAAGATTCAATCTTGAAGGCTTTAACAAGCCTAAGAGAACACCCCGACATCCAGAGAAGTCCCATGTCGTGCTTGCAAAAGAAGGCGACAAGGTAAAACTGATTCGATTCGGTCAGCAAGGTGCAAAGACTTCTGGCGCGCCCAAGGCCGGAGAATCAGAAGCCATGAAAGCAAAACGCAAGGCATTTAAGGCCAGACACGCCAAAAACATAGCAAAGGGTAAGATGTCAGCCGCATTCTGGGCAGACAAAGTGAAATGGAGCTAATGTGTCCGACGATCTGTTCGACACGCTTACTCGACATCAAATATTCATCCAACGTCTTGCTGGTGGTCAAGTTAATAAAGCAGGAATTGAGCTAGAAAAATTAATCGCTGAAGTTGAACGCAAGTTAGAAGGCGATTTGACTGAGTTCCAGCAGTTCCGCTACCAACGAATCCTCAATGATCTCAAACTTTATGCCGCTGAGGTGTACCAAGAGATTGGAGTCTCAACAGAAGATTTTGCAAACGAATTTATTCAATACGAGTCAGAGTTCAGTACAGCGGCGTTTTCGCAAGCTACTGGAGTCGATTTCGATCTCCCTAACCCTGTACAACTCCGATCTGCATACCTCACTGATGTCATGGCTTTACAGCCCGGTCGATCTGCTAAATCTTTTGGTCAGTTGATCAGTGCCTTTGGTCAGCAAGCGCAAGGCCAATTCTTGCAAGTCTTGCGCGATGGGTTTGCACTAGGTCGCACATCTCCGCAAATCGTGAATGACATCAAAGATCATGTCAGCCTGAAGAAAGATCAGGTCAAAACGTTGATTAGGACAGGGACTAACCATCTAGCAGTGCAAGCGAGAAACGAAACACTCAAAGAAAACGCTGATATTCTTGAAGGATACCAATGGGTCGCCACTCTCGATAGCCGTACTACGTTCATTTGTATGAGTCGAGACGGTTTGATCTATCCGATATCCGATAATCCTGAGAGATCACCGAAGCCGCCAGCCCACTTTGGCTGTCGTTCTACCATTGTCCCCAAGGTCAAGAAAGAATTTGAACTTGATGTTGAGGGTCAGAGAGGTGCAGTCGGATCGTCAGGGCGTGGGGTGGTCAGCGCAAAACTCAATTATGAGCAATGGTTAAGGAAGCAGTCCAAGGAGTTTCAGATTGAGGTGCTTGGCAAAGAGCGTCAACGCTTGTTCGCTCAACAGCGTTTGCCGCTGTCACGATTCATCGACAGCGATGGTCGGACTCTGACACTGCAAGAGTTAAGAGATAGAGATATCACATTCAATCAAACCACGATCCAACAAGCAATCAGACCGACATTGCCAGACCCAGAAGCACCGACATATACTTTCAGACCGACATCAGAGATTCAATTTAAGACACCAAAAGAAGCAAGAAAACGTCTTAAGGCATATGTGGAAGAAGGCAATGCAGATCCTAGACAGTATTCAGATACGCGATACTCAGGTAAAAAGAATTGGGGTTCCGTTTCTCGATTTGATGACGATATCGCAGTCGCTACTGAGGCTTGTTTAGAAGATTTCGACAGTCTATCTCGATTGTTCAACATACCTAAACTTAGGGGGATCCAAACCAGACGAGGAACACGAGTCAACGCCTCAATGGGTGACGCAACCTTATCGATCAATCAGAAACTCATGGGTCGAAGAGTGTCCGGACTCGCTACCGATGATACAGCAGGACGTAAGTTGGCAACAAACCGATCTGCATGGAACCAAGGAGATGCAGAAAACAAACCGTGGAGTGTCGCAAGTTATCAGGAAACACGATTCGACACCTACAGATCAACGATGATTCATGAGTTTGCTCATCATGTTCACCAGACCTACAAGTTCAGCCCTACCAAATTTAATGAAAGATTAGCAACACGCGAGTGGAATAACTTCAGCCCGATAGAACAGCGCATGAATAAATTGTGGAAGAGTTCGCGCAAGGAGTTACAACAAACATCACCAAGCCAATATGGAGAAACAAAGACAGTCGAATGGTTTGCTGAAAACTTCAGTGCTTATTTTTGCGGGCAAAGGCAACGATGCAGTCCCAAATTTATTGAGTTGATAGAGGATATGATTGCAAATGCTTACAAGTGAACAACAGAGTATCATTACTGAGATTAGAGAGATTTTAGATAAATCTGATAATATCAGCAATGAAGATTTAGATGTTATTCGGGGTCTTGTGTCAAAGCTCCCAGAAGACATTCAAGCTGATTATGGTGAAATATTTACCTTGATCGGACAAGGCATAGATTTATAACGTGGCAGAGCCACAACCACGCAAACTAGAGGTGACGCATGGAAACATTGAAAGACCTTCAGATCGAAGACGCTGACAAGGAAAAACTACAGACCGAAATTGAGTCAACGATTGAGGCAAAAGTCCAAGAAAGGTTAGATCAAGAGATCGCTGGTCTCAAATCCAAAAACGATGAATTGTTAGCTGAAAAGAAAGCGATTCAAAAAGCAAAGGAGAAAGCAGATGCCCAAGCACGCGATGAAAAAGAAAGGCAAGCCCAAGAAAACGGCCAATACAAAGAACTCTATGAAAGCCAAAAAGCCGAAAATGAATCGATCAACTTACGGCTCAATGAGATGATTCAGAGCCAGCAACAACAGACCATCAAGTCTGAGGCGTTGCGGATTGCTGGTACGTTGACAAAGGACGTACAGAAGGCGAAAATCCTAGAAAAGGAGATCAGCCAGAGGCTGACCCTTGTAGATAATGAAATCCGAGTGACTGATGATAATGGTCAGTTAACGGTGTCATCTTTGGATGACCTGAGTGCTAAAATTAAGACTGAATATTCTTTCTTAGTTGATGGCATTCAAGCGCAGGGTGGTGGGGCTACCCGAAGCATTGGCGGGGCTAGTGTTGAAGTTAAGGAAATGAGCCGAAGCCAGTTCGATGAATTGTCGCAAAAAGACAGAGCTTTATTCGTTCGTGGCAAAGGTAAAATTGTAAACGAATGAAAGGAGTAGCCCAACATGGCTAACGTATTAACAGACCTCGCCGCAGATATTTATGTCGCGGCTGATGTGGTAGGACGGGAGCTAGTTGGCTTTATTCCTGCTGTCACAATCAACGCAAATGGCTCAGAGCGTGCCGCAAAAGGTGACGTAGTACGAGCCGCATTTACACGCGAATCGACTGTCGGTGATGTCACAGAATCTATGACGATCCCTCAGGGAACCGATCAGACGGTTGATAACAAAACTCTGACCATCAACAAGTCTCGCGCTGTTCAAATCCCGTTCACTGGTGAAGATGTCCTGCACTTGAACAATGGTGTTGGGTACGACACCGTATATGGTGACATGATCGCTCAAGCTATGAGAGCTTTGACCAATGAGATGGAAGTTGAGATTGCTACACAAGCAAAAAACTCGGCTTCTAGAGCATTTGGTACGGCTGGCACAACACCGTTTGGATCAAACTTTGATGAAGTCGCAGAGATTCGACAGATTCTGGTCGATAACGGAATGCCGCCAAATGACGGTCAGGCTAGTCTGGTCTTAAATACCTTAGCCGGAACAAATCTGCGTCAACTCTCAACATTGCAATCAGTCAATCAGGCTGGAAACGATACGCTGTTACGTCAAGGTACTTTGCTCGATCTGCAAGGATTGGCGGTGCGTGAGTCGGCACAAGTCCAATCGCATACGAAAGGTGCGGGTACAGGCTACGACATCAACAACGGATCAGGCGAAGTCGTTGGGGAAACAACCCTGACTCTTGACGGCGGTACAGTCAACACGACAGGTATCACTGCTGGTGATATTGTGACGTTTGCTGGTGACTCTGTGAACAAGTATGTCGTCAATACCGGCTTAACTGCGACGAGTGGCGATATCGTGATCGGCGCGCCGGGAATCAGGTCAACCGTAGCTGATACGACTGAGATGACAATCGGCAACGATTACACTGGGAACATGGCATTCCATCGTCGTGCGATCGAACTCGCTGTTCGCGCTCCGGCAGTGCCAGAAGGTGGTGATAATGCTGATGATGCAATCACGGTTCAAGACCCGAATAGCGGAATCGTGTATGAAGTTCGATTCTATAAGGGTTATCGTAAGGCCATGATCGAAGTCGCAGTAGCATTCGGCGTGAAGTGCTGGAAATCAGATTTCATCGCAACTCTGCTAGGCTAAAACTATACGGGGGCTTGTCCCCCGTTTTACTTGAGCCGATTCGCGGAGTTCTGCTAGTTCGCCCGAGTCGGTTCAACTAAAGGAATGAGAAATGGCTGAATCGAAAACCAAAAAAGTCGCAGAAGACGAAAATCCAAACCTAGTCACAATGGTCAATGGCGAGGGTAAAGTCGTCAAAGTCGATCCTTGTATGGTCGATGTTTACCGCTCTAATGGATACGAGGTGAAAAAATGAGCCTCGTTATTGAGGATGGGTCGGTCGTCAGCGGTGCGAACACTTACGTTTCACTGCAAAACTTTAAGGATTGGGCGAATCTAAGAAACCTGACTTACGGTAACGATGCCAAAGTGACTCAATCAATCTATCGAGCGATGGATTTTTTCGAGCGTCAGACGTTCATCGGATTCAAGGCAAATGAAAATCAACCTTTACAGTGGCCTAGAACTGAGGCAATGATCGATGGTTACTACGCAGACGCAACAGAGATACCGAACGATGTCAAACTCGCTCTGTATGAGGCAATCTTTGCTCAAGAGTCTGGTAACAGCCAATTAAACACAGAAGATCGCAAGACCTTACGAGAAAAGGTTGGCGATATTGAAGTGACCTATGCAAACAATAGTGAGAACCGTGTTGCGACACCAGCCTTAACCTTTGCACTCAGCAAGATTGTCAGACCAGCCTTTGAGGTAATGAGGTCGTGAGTTTTTCATACGATACGCTAGAAAAGAAAGCGACAGCATTGATCAAGAGTTTCGGACGAGAACTGACATTTACTAGAACGTCCAAAGGCACATACAACACGGCAACAGGCCAGACTAGTGATTCTACTAGTACGTTTAGCAAGTTTTGTTGTGTGTTCAACTACAATGATGCAGAAGTAGACGGAACCACAGTACAGCAGGGTGATCGACGCATATTGTCTGAGCCGCATACTTATATCCTAAATGACACTGTGTCCCTTGACAGTAAAGTGTTTCGCGTCATAGCAATCAATGAGCGCAAACCATCTGACACCTTGGTTTCAGTGGATCTACAGGTGAGAGCATGAGCCTTGGGCAAGATTTAAACCGTTTTACTGTCAAAGTGACAGAAGTGAGCGAGGAAAAAATACGAGGCAATTTGCTGTCTTTCACAAAACTCGTGATTGAGCAGACACCAGTTGATACCGGAAGATTGCGAGGTAACTGGCAGTCAAGTATCAACCAAGCCAAACTTTCGCAGATTACCAGACAGCAAAAAGGGCTGAGTGGTGCGGCCTTAAACGAAGCTCAGAAAACCCTGTCGGAGTTTGAGCTTGGAGATATTTTCTTCTTCACCAACAATTTGCCTTATGCTCGCGTGGTGGAGTTCGGGCTATACCCTAACCCGCCGAAGAAAGGCACTGGTAAAACTGTCGGTGGATTCTCGAAACTAGCTCCGCAAGGCATGGTTAGGCCATACTTTCGCGCACTGGTCAGGGCTTTGCAGTCGTGAGTACCGTATTCAACGATGTTCAAGCCGCACTTGATGCTAGATTAGCAAGTCTATCTGGCGGTTTAGATATCGCATTCCCCAATATCCCATACGAGCCAGCGGCAAATGAAAGCTACCTGAGAGCAAACTTTCTTCCGGCTGATGTTGTTCAAGCCGCTTTAGGAGCATCAGGCAAAGACAGAATTGATGGTGTGTATCAAGTTGATGTGTTCACAGTGGCTGGGACGGGTCGTACAAATATTCCTGACACCATTGCAGATCATTTTAAACGTGGAACAAATTTGACGTACAATAGCAACACGGTTCGGATAATCAACGTGTCGATCAATCCGGCAATCATTAGTGGAAGCTGGCAAGCAGTACCAGTATCCATTAATTTTTATTCATACATGACGGCGAGGTAAAATCATGGCAATCGCAAACGGAGCGCAACATTCGCTGTTTTATGTTGCAGAATCAACCTACGGAACTACACCAAGTAATCCAACTTATACACCGATCCCACATACCGCAACGACAATCGGTATGACAAAAGACGGGATTGAGTCTGAGAAACTTAGAGGTGATCGACAGGTCGAAGATTTCCGGCATGGGAACAAGACTATTGGTGGCGATATTTCATCTGAGCTAGAGTACGGTGCTTTTGATGAACTGATTCAAGCCGTAATGTGCGGATCATTTAGTACAAACGTATTGATATCAGGTAACACCAGACGATCATTTACGCTAGAGCGTCGATTCCTTGATCTAGCCACACCAGAATATCATCGATTTACAGGCGTTGAGTTCAACACCATGACACTCAATGTCGCGCCAAACGCGATGGTTGGCATGACACTTGGGATTGTCGGACAAAACATGACACTGAACACTAGCACTATCGCTGGTGCAAGTGACAATGCTGATGTCGGCAAAACTCCATTTGACTCATTTACTGGGACGATCACTGAAGGCGGCGGCTCAATCGCCACAGTCACTGAGATCGAATTGACCATCGAAAACGGGTTAGAGCCTTTGTTTTCGGTCGGTTCGCAGTTGACCAACCAACCGTCGATTGGTAAGTCAAGAGTCACTGGGACGCTTGGAGTTTACTTTGATAGCAAGGCGGTATTAGAGAAGTTCGTCAATGAGACAGAATCAGCAATCGTTTTGACGCTGACAGATGTTCTTGGCAATGACTATCTTTTCAATCTTCCAAGGATCAAATATAACGCTGGTCAGCCTGATGTTTCGGGCGAGGGAGCGATCACGCTGTCAATGCCGTTTGTTGCGCTATTCAGCGATGCAACCAACCAACAATTGAAGATTACGAGGCAACCAGCCTGATGATGAAGGAACTAGCAAATGGAACTAGCACACCTAAAAACTGCGGAAACGCACGATGATGGAGCGGATGTCACAATTCTGTCGCCAATTGATGGAAAGCCTACTGACGTTATTATCCGCATTAAAGGGATGGATTCAAAAGTTTGGCGAGAAGCTAAGAAGAACCAAACCCAAAAAATAATCGATGCTCGTGCAGATAACAAAATGGATTCTCTCAACTATGATCTTATGGATGCTGAAGCACTAGCAGATGCAACGATCTCATGGTCAAACATTACCAAAGATGGCAAGGAGTACGAGTGCAATCGCAAAAACGCCATTGATTTGTATGCGAATGCTCCTGATATCAAAGATCAACTATTAGCATTTCTGGGAAATAGAGCCAATTTTATCAGCGGCTGATCGATGAGTTCGTCCGTTTTGGGCGATATTGTTTCTGGATCAATTCATGTCCAGAAGGCTCAAAGGTCAGTCGATATGATGCATTCAAACAAGTCGAGAAAAG
>LULI01000072.1_pt1 | contig 31846 bp, 33 predicted proteins | sample 728191 | NCBI WGS metagenome assembly LULI01 (sample SAMN03860293, study PRJNA289734) | marine metagenome | biome: seawater column; feature: ocean; material: water; isolation source: Red Sea water column Station 169 - depth 50m | place: Saudi Arabia: Red Sea | collected 2011-10-15 | depth 50 m | reverse complement strand
GCATATACTAAGGGAGGTGCCGATACAGCAATATCAACCGCTGTTACAAATTTAATCGATTCGGCTCCAGGATCTTTAGATACACTTAATGAATTGGCTGCAGCGATGAATGATGATGATGCGTTTAATACTACTGTTACAAATCTTATAAATTTAAAAGCGCCTTTAGCAGATCCAGCTCTTACTGGAACACCAACTGCCCCAACAGCGACAGCTGGAACAAATACAACACAGATTGCAACAACTGCATTCGTAACTAATGCGGTATCTTCAGAAGACACTGTTGCCGAAATGAACGATGTTACAATAACATCATTAACTGATGGAGAATTATTGGTTTCAAGTTCAGGAAATTTTGTAAATAAAACTTTATCAGAAGCAGGAATTGCACCTACTGCTACTCCAACATTTAGTGGAAACGCGACTTTTGGAGGCAATATTATACTTAATAACAGCGGTGAGATTGATTTTGACGGTGATTTACATATTTCCTCTGATGGTTATATAAGTTGGAGTGGCGGTAACGATCAAGTTATTAGTATAGAAGAAAGACTCTTATTACAGCCAGACGGTAATACAGCAGCTTCATGGGATGATGATGGATTCAAAACTCTTAATGGTTTTACAGCCGAAGGTACAGCCTTATTTGATAATAGTGTTGATTTTGAAGATGATGTGACCTTTAACGGTAGTTTATTGAATCTTAATCAATTAGATCTTACTAGCGGTGGTTTACTTAGTGTCGATACAAATGTTTTATTAGCCAGCGGATCATTAAACAAAGTTGGTATTAATCATACACCTACTTCTAGCTCAGCAACTCTTACTGTAACTGGTGATATTACAGCTAGTGGAACTGTTACAGCAAATAGTATTACTAGTACTAATATGCTAAGTTCAGTAGCTGGGGATTTCGAAGCTGACGGTTGCGAGCTTGGCATAAATGGAGCCGATATTATATTTTCCGGTCCTGTTAGTTGCGATGATGATATAACTTTTGGTGGTTCTTTAATAGGTATTAGTGATTTAATTGTTGACAGTGGCGGTACCTTACAGGTCGATACAAATGTCTTAGTAGCCGATGGATCGGGAAATAGAGTTGGTATTAATCATACACCCAATTCTAACTCAGCCGCTCTTACTGTAGCTGGTACTGTTTTAGTAACAGATAGTAGTGGAGATCAAGCTTTAGATCTTGGACATGATGAAGGATTTGTTTATAGAATAGGAGATCTTGATGAAGTAGCGGGTGGAACCCATATAGAAATAAATTCTAATGATGAATTTGTTACTATTGATGGTGGTGGACTTAGTATAGGTAAAGCTTTAGGCTCTGGAAAAAATTTAGACGTTGCCGGAGATGTATTATTCAATAATTTAGAAGTTGAAGGAACGTTAACTGCGTCTGGAGATGTAGAGGTTCAAACCACTATGGAGTTGACTGATGGAGCTGGTATTGAAGCAACTGGTACAATTGAAACAACTAAGGCTATACAACCCGGAACATTTGCAAATACAGCTGCAAGAGATAGCGCATTTCCTTCACCTACAGCTGGCATGATAGTATTCGTAACAGATGGTGATGGTAGCGGAAATCCAAAATTCCAAGGTTATACTGGAAGTGCTTGGGTTAATTTCAACTAAGCGCACATAGTCTAATCATCACTGAATGATTAGTTTATAATGTATAAATAGAACTATGGCTAAACCGAATTCAAGACAAACATTAATTGATTATTCACTTCGAGCTTTAGGTGCTCCAGTAATTGAAATTAATGTTGATGAAGATCAATTAGAAGATCGTGTTGACGAAGCTTTACAGTTTTATCAAGAATATCATTCTGATTCGATAGTACGAAATTATCGTAAACACCAAGTTACAGCAACTGATGTAACAAATGGTTATGTTGAAGTACCCGATTCGATGATATTTGTAAATAGTATATTTCCAATTACTGCAAGTTCGTCACAGGCTGGATTATTTTCAGTTGAATATCAAATGCATTTGAACGATCTTTACAACTTACGTCATCCAGGTGTTTTAATCGATTATGAAATGACAAAGCAATATATGGCTTTAATCGATTTAAAAATTAATGGTATGAGTCAGAGAAGTACATTCTCTCGTCATCAAAATCGAGTCTATATTGAAGGAGACGATTTACAAGAAGGAATATTCATTATTGTTGAAGGCCATGAGATTTTAGATCCAGATACATTTACAGATGTATATAACGATATGCTTCTAAAAAAATATCTTACAGCTTTGATTAAACGCCAGTGGGGATTAAACCTTATTAAGTTTGAAGGAGTTCAACTTCCAGGTGGAGTCACACTCAATGGTCGTCAAATATATGATGATGCAATTCAAGATATTGAAAAGATTGAAGAAACTATGCAATTAACTTATGAAAAACCCATCGACCTATTTATGGGATAATGTACTATGCCAAGAAACGTTTATTTTTCTCATGGTACACAAGGCGAGAAGCGTCTTTATGAAGACATAATTATAGAAAGTCTTCGTATATACGGTCATGATTGCTATTATATACCGAGAACGATCGTAAATGAGGACTCTATTTTTAATGAGAGCGAATTAAGTAAATTCGGAGACGCATACTTAATTGAAATGTATGTTGATAGTGTTGATGGTTACGAAGGCGATGGCACTCTTTTAAGTAAATTTGGATTAGAAGTAAGAAATCAAATTAGTTTTGTTTTATCTCGTAAACGATGGAATAATTTAATTGGCAGATTCGGCAATGAACCAAATGAATTAATTCGTCCAAAAGAAGGAGATTTAATTTATCTACCTCTTGTTAAAGGTTTATTTGAAATTCGATTTGTTGATGGCGATACACCGTTCTATCAACTTCAAAATATGCCAACGTATAGACTTACGTGTGAATTATTCGAATATGGTGATGAAGCAATCGATACTGGTATTGCAGAAGTAGATACATTTGAAACACAGTTTGCCACACGAACTACTTTAGAACTTGGATCTGGAACAGGTGCATACACTATCGGTGAAGATGTTACACAAACAGATACTACAGGAGACATAATAGTAACTGGAGAAGTTTCGCGAGATTATACTGATGGAGGAACACACTACTTAGATATTACTAGTCAAGCTGCAAATTCACCAACAGCAAATGTAAACGGATCAGTCAGCGGAACTACAATTACAATAGATGGTAATGTCGGTACACTAATTTCTGGAATGAGAGTACGTGGTGCTGGAATAGGAGATTTTGTCACAATACGAACTGTTACAAATCAAAATAGTATTATAGTTGATTCTTCAGTTTCTTTAGTTGATGATACAGTATTAACGTTTGAACACGAAGCTTCGAAACAATTATTTAGAGCAAGTGCTGGAACAGTTGGTAATATTATAGGAGCGAAATCTGGAGCAAGCTATTCAGTCGGATCGTTAGATTCATTTACATCTCTTAATAATAATGATCCTTATGCAGACAACGAAGAATTTGAATCAATTGGTAATAACTTTATTGATTTCTCAGAGATTAACCCATTTGGCGAGGTAGATATTACATAATATGTTAGACGGAGTACATTTTTATAATCAGACACTTAAGAAGTCTGTAGCGGTTTTTGGAACACTTTTTAATAATTTAAAGGTTCGTAAAACTGGACAGGGAGAAGTACGTGTGCCTTTGGCATATGGACCAAGAAGTAAATTTTTAGCTCGCATAAAACAAGATAGTGATTTAGAAGATCAAAAGCTAGCAATTAAGTTACCCCGTATGAGTTTTGAAATCACATCAATTGATCGTGATAGTTCAGTTGCTTTAAATAAAGCAAAAAAAAAAATGCTTGATATAGCTGGTACAGAATTAAATAAAAACATACTTCGACAATCTGTACCGTATAATCTTGGAATGCAACTAAATATTTTGTCTAAAACACAAGATGACGCATTACAAATATTTGAACAAATATTGCCAACGTTTGTTCCTGATTATACTGTTGCTATTAAAGATATGGATGGTGTTGGAAATTCTGTTGATGTTCCAATCATTCTTACTGGCACATCTTTTACTGATGAATACGAAGGTGATTTTGAAACACGAAGAACTATTGTTTATATTTTAGATTTTGAAATGAAAGTTAGATTTACTGGAAGAGTTGTTAGTAAGCCAACTATTCGAACTGTTACTGCAGATTTATTTAATAATTCAACACCAGAAACTGCACAAGATGCTATTGATCGAGTACAAACTGATTTAGGTTCAGTTAATGACACGCGTGATAACTTTACAACAAACACAACGTTTGGATTTTGATAATGAATAAAACGAAAGATGATATTTTAAATGCTCTCGAAACAAACCTTCCACAACAACTAAAAAAGATAAAAACTGAGGTAGCTCAGACAGAAATCGTTGTTGATACCGAAGAAGATTACGCTTATTCAAGAGAGAAAATAAAAGACTTGATTCAAAAAGCTGAAGAAGCTATCGATAATATGATGGTTCTTTCAAGCGAAACTGAACATCCGCGTGCATTTGAAGTTCTTGCAGGTATGTTTAAAACAACTACCGATATGATGGATCAACTTATTACTTTACAAAAGAAGCGAAAAGAATTAACACAATCTGAAGGACAAAAACCTGGAACTTCAGGTAATACTACAAATAATGCAATTTTTGTTGGATCTACTACAGAACTACAAAAGTTTTTGAATAATAATGACAATAATTAATGGTGAATATGGATATTTGGGAAATCCTCTTGTTAAAAGAGATGGTATTAGCCAAAGCTTCACAGAAGAACAAGTATCAGAATATGTAAAGTGTATGAAAGATCCCATATACTTTGCTAAGAAGTATATTAAGATAATATCTTTAGATTCTGGATTAGTGCCATTTGTTCCGTATGAATATCAAGAAAAAATGTTTAATCATTTTAATGATAATCGCTTTTCTATTATTTTAGCATGTCGCCAATCTGGTAAATCTATAAGTACCGTAATTTATATTTTATGGTATGCTGTCTTTCATCCAGAAAAAACAATTGCTATTCTAGCAAATAAAGGTGCAGTTGCGCGAGAAATGTTGTCGCGTATTACTCTTGCTCTTGAGAATCTTCCATTCTTTCTTCAACCTGGTTGTAAAGCATTAAATAAAGGTAATATCACATTTGCGAATAATACAAAGATAGTTGCAGCGGCAACATCAGGTTCTTCTATTCGTGGTTTATCTGTAAATCTTCTATTTCTTGATGAGTTTGCTTTTGTTGAAAATGCAGCTGAGTTTTATACATCGACATATCCTGTAGTTTCCGCAGGTAAAGATACTAAAGTAATTATTACATCGACCGCGAATGGTGTTGGCAATGTATTTCATAGATTATACGAAGGAGCTGTACAAAATACAAATGAGTTTAAGGCATTTCGCGTTGATTGGTGGGATGTTCCTGGCCGAGATCAAGCATGGAAAGATCAAACCGTATCAAATACATCAGAATTACAATTTGAACAAGAGTTTGGTAATTCATTTCATGGTACATCAAATACACTTATATCGTCAAATATATTATTAAACTTAAAAGCTCAAACACCTTTAGCTGTAAGAAACGAAGTCTTTTTCTATGAAAATCCAATTGAGAATTGTCGTTATATTATGACTGTTGATGTTTCAAAAGGGCGTGGTCAAGACTATTCTACATTTAACGTCATTAAAATGAGCGATGATGGATTTCAACAAGTATGTACATATCGAAATAATTTAATTTCACCAATGTTATTTCCAGATGTAATTGTAAAAGTGGCTTCTTTGTATAATAACGCTTTAGTCATTATTGAAAATAATGATGCTGGTCAGGTTGTTTGTAATCATGTATATTACGATTACGAATATGATAATACATTTGTTTCATCGTCAGTTAAATCAAGTGGTATTGGCGTGATGATGAATAAACGCGTAAAAAGAATAGGTTGTTCAAATTTAAAAGATATAGTAGAATTAAGCAAACTACGTTTAGTTGATAGTGCCACGATCGATGAGTTAAGTACATTTGAAATAAAGGGTGGAAGTTATTCAGCTACAACTGGTAATCATGATGATCTAGTCATGAACTTAGTTATGTTTGCATGGTTTATATCTTCTGATGCATTTGGTGATTTAAGCGATGTTGATCTTAAATCAGATATTACACCAGTTGGGATTATAGATAATAAGCCACTTGGAGAAAGTGAGTCTATTTATAAAGATATGATCGATGATATGACTGCCTGGAAAAATCTCTAAAAAGTTTTAATTATAAATAGAAACCTAACCGATTTGAATTACATCTTATAATGCATCTTATTAATCAACTATAACTGAAAAAAAGGAAATAACATGGGTTTTCAAGTATCGCCTGGAGTCGAGGTAAAAGAAATCGACTTAACTAACGTGATACCTGCTGTATCTACCTCTATTGGTGGGTATTCTGGGTATTTTCGTAGCGGTCCAGTGAACGAAGTTACGACGATAAGTTCTGAGAAAGAACTTGCAAGTAAATTCGGAACACCAGATACCGCACATACACAATCTTTTTTAACCGCGGCTTCATTCTTGAAGTATGGTAATGCACTAAAGGTTGTTCGAGCTGGAGACAGCAATATGAGGAACGCCGTTGCTGGTACACATGAAGTACCAAGTGGTGGTATCGAGGGAGTTGCAATCGCATCAACGCCAACACAATTTGTTGACGTAAACGGTGACGAAACACTATCAATTGTAGAAAGTACTACTAGTGGCGGAAATGGAGCAACTATTGCCCCACGCTATGATGTAAATACACCAACAAGAGTAACTGGTTACAAGCTTTCAGCTGGAGATGCTATTGACGTAAGCGCAGCTAATATCCAAACTGATGCAGATTACAATGTTACTATACAAGGTAAAACTGTAAAGATTACTGTTTCTAGTAGCGGTTCATCCGCTGTAGTAGCATCAGATCAAGCAGATGTATTTTTTCCATCAAATGCTCAATCAGCTGTTAGTGGATTTACCGATTCTGCTGCATCGCCTGCTACTGTTACAGGAGCATTCGTGGCATCTGGTACTTTTACAGAAGTTGTAATTACAAACAGTACTACTGGTGTGGCTGATGGAGATACAATTACTGTTTTTACAACAAACGGTGATACTACTTCTCCTTCATTCACTATTACTGTAGGAACTGACACATCAGGTAGTCCCGATGTACCTACATTTGCACTTGCTGCAGGTGTAGCTGACGTCAGCGCATTCGATGCACTTAGTGCAGCTAATAAGTCTGGCTTAGAAGCGTTTGACGAAGATGGTAATATAATTCCTGGTCTATTCTTTAATGCCACATACAACATTGCAGCTATCGCTTCTACAGCTGATGGTAGTGGATATGTTGTCGCAAATGTAACAGTTGGATTTAATGATCCTGCCGCATCACCTGCTGGTGTAGTAAGTTTAGAATCCGGTAACTTCACATTCGACGAACAAGAAACTGAGTTTAGCACAGCTGAATTAATTGAAAATGAATCAGCATTCGAAGCTAAATATCCACCTGCTAGTACATCAGTCCTTCCAGGTTTGATGTTCGCTAGAAGTGCAGGAACAATGGGTAATTCTCTTGCAGCGTATGTCCTCGATTCAGCTACTTTTGCTAGTGCACCAACAAGCATTCAAAATCAATTTGATGCCGCACCAACTGGAACTGAAGTTCACGTATTCGTATTCGATGAAGATGGCGAAATTACTGGAATAGCAGGTTCAGAACTTGAAAAATACTCATTCCTTGATACTACTGCTGGAGCTAAATTAGACGATGGTTCAAATAATAATGTTAAAGACGTTATTAATGAAAAATCTGCCTATATTTACATGGCTCGTGATACTGCAGCAAGTGCTACAGCATATAGCTTCACTGGTGGTGTAGACGTTGCCACTCCTGGAACTGCTGTTAGTGGAGATATTATCACTGGTCTAGCAGAGTTAGAAGACTCAGAATTAGTTGATGTAAATCTACTCTTTGCTCAAGTTGATGCAACTAGTGGTTTAACAATTGGCGCAGAATTACAAAGAATTGCTTTTGCTCGTAAAGATGCAGTAGCATTCGTTTCAGCACCAATTTCTACAACAACTGGAAATACTACTGCTGCTGCTGATGTTGTCACTGAAGCTACAAGTGGTATTGCTCGCGGAGTTGAAGGTTCATATGCATTCCTTGATTCGACTGCATTATACGTATACAATAAGTATGCTGATAATTACGTTTATATTCCCGCTTCTGGTCATATGGCTGGTCTTTGCGCTAAAACAGATGGTCTTGCAGAACCTTGGTTCTCGCCAGCTGGATTTAATCGTGGAGCTCTATTAGGTGTTACTAAACTTGGATATAATCCTAAGAAAGCCGATAGAGACACACTTTACAAAGGTGGTGTTAATCCAATCGTATCTTTCCCTGGTGAAGGTATTGTACTCTTTGGAGATAAAACTGCTCAAGCAAAGCCAAGTGCATTTGATCGCATTAATGTTCGCAGACTATTTGCAGTTCTTGAAAAAGCAATTGCAACCGCTGCTAAATTCCAACTATTCGAATTGAATGACGAATTTACTCGCGCGATGTTCAGAAATATGACAGAGCCTTTCCTAAGGGATGTTAAAGGCCGTCGTGGTATTACTGACTTCTTGGTCGTATGTGATGAAACCAACAATACAGGTGAAATAATTGATAGTAACCGATTTGTTGCAGACATCTTCATTAAGCCTGCTCGTTCGATTAATTTCATTACGCTTAACTTCATCGCTACTCGCACTGGAGTTGAATTTTCTGAAATCGTTGGTAAATAATTATAAATAAAGAAAGGAAATAACTATTATGGCTAACGTAGATGATTTTAAAGCAAAGCTAATCGGAGGAGGCGCACGCGCCAATCTCTTTAAGGTTATTATTAATAACCCACCAATTGGAGCTGGTCTTGATACTGAGTTATTATCATTCACATGTAAAGGAGCTCAGCTTCCTGCAAGTGTGATGGCTCAAATTGATGTTCCATTCCGTGGCCGTCAGCTAAAAGTTGCTGGTGACCGCACATTCGAAAACTGGACAATCACCGCTTTTAACGAGTCCGATAACGGAGTAAGAAGCGCAATGGAAAGTTGGATGAATAGCATCAATGAGCACGTGAATAACGTAGGTGTCGCAGACCCATCATCATATCAAGCCGATCTAATCGTACAACAACTTGATCGTGCTGAGAACATAACAAAAGAATATATTATCCGTGGATCATTCCCAGTGAATGTCGGAGCTATTGATCTTAGTTATGATTCTAATGATGCAATTGAAGAATTCACAGTTGAATTTGCTTATCAATATTGGGAATCCAATAGCACAAGCTAATTCATAACACTAAATAAAAATGTCCCGCTAGGGCTTAAAAACCTTAGCGGGATTTTTATTATAAATATTATTATATGGAACTATTTGGATATCAAATAACTAAAAAGGTTGGCGCGAAAGAAGTCAAAAGAGAAAAAGAAGTAGTTTCTTTTGCTCCAAAACCAGAAGACGATGGAGTTGCAGCAACAGTTGCAGCTGGTGGCTATTACGGACAATATGTCGATTTAGATGGTACAGCTACTTCGAGCGATAGAGATCTAATAGTTAAATATAGAGAAGCCGCACAACAACCTGAATGTGATTCAGCGATTAGTGATATTGTTGATGCTGCTATTGCTTCTGCACATAAAAGTGCACCAGCAAAAATAGATCTAACTGACTTAGATTTGTCAGATAGTATTAAAAAAGAAATCACTGAAGAATTTAATAACATACTGTCACTTTATAAGTTTAATAAACAGGGTGAAGGTTTATTTAAAAAGTGGTATGTAGATGGACGAATATATTTTCATGTTATCATTGATGATAAAAATCCCAAAAGAGGAATTGTAGAATTACGTCCCATTGAATCTCTTTTCATGAAAAAAGTGAAAGAGATCAAAAAGGTAACTGATGCAAAAACTGATGTTACTGTACAAAAAGTAGTAAACGAATATTATGTGTATTCAGAAGATTATAGCGGAGTGGGTGCCGGAGTTGTTGGAAAACAAACCCGAGAAGGTACTTCAGGTGTTAAAATATCAAAAGAAGCTATTATTAATGTAACATCTGGTCTTTTAGATGCTACACAAAAACGAGTAGTATCATATTTGCATAAAGCTTTAAAGCCAGTGAATCAACTTCGAATGATGGAAGATTCGTTGGTAATGTATCGTTACTCAAGAGCGCCAGAACGTAGAATATTTTATATCGATGTAGGTAATTTACCAAAAGGTAAAGCAGAAGAATATGTACAAGGTATTATGAATAAGTATCGTAATAAACTAGTTTATGATGCTGTAACTGGTGATATTAAAGATGATCGTAGACATATGTCTATGCTAGAAGATTTTTGGCTTCCACGTAGAGAAGGAGGAAGAGGTACAGAAATTACGACTCTTCCAGGTGGAGAAAATCTTGGACAAATTGACGATATCATATTTTTCCAAAAGAAACTTTATAAAACTTTAAATGTTCCTCTTACAAGACTTGAAGCAGATGATTCATTTAATCTTGGAAGAGCAAGTGAAATATCACGAGATGAAGTTAAATTTCAAAAATTTATTGATCGTATTCGTAAGAAATTTGCTAACATATTGATCGAAGCTCTTCGTATACAACTTATATTAAAGGGAGTTATAACAGAAAATGATTGGAATGACATGTCTGAAAAACTCAACGTTGATTTCCTTGAAGATAATTACTTTGCTGAATTGAAAGAATTTGAAATCATGAGAGAGCGTTTAGATATGGCATCTCAGATGGAAGATTTGGTGGGTAAATTTGTTTCTAAAAAATATGTTCGTCAAACTATCTTAAAACAATCAGATGAAGATATCGAAAGATTAAATACTGAAATCGAAAATGAAAGTGAAGATACTGAAGGAGAGGAAGATGATATGGATCTTGCTTCAACAGAAACACCGCCACAAGTAGATTCAATAGAGGAAGATAATGACGAACGTAAACAAGAACTGCATGAAGCTCAATTAAAAATGATTGACAGTATGAGTAAAATACTAGAAGAGTAATTACTATGTCAGATTTAGATAATGTAAATAGTGCATTTTCTGTTACAGTTTACAAAAAGTTACAGAAACAAATAAATCCTTTAGTTGATAAATTAGTTCAACTTGAAGAAGATACACGCTTAATTAAAACTACTCCTGGACCGAAAGGAGATCAGGGAATTAAAGGAGATCGTGGAATTCCAGGTCGTGATGGAAAACAAGGATTAATTGGCGAACAGGGATTGCAAGGAATCCAAGGGATTCAAGGTGAGAAAGGTGATACTGGATTAAAAGGTGATATCGGACCGCAAGGAATCCAGGGAGAAAAAGGAGATACTGGTCCTCAAGGAGAACGAGGAGAAAGGGGATTAATTGGTGAACAAGGATTACAAGGAATCCCGGGCGAAAAAGGAGAAAAAGGAGATACTGGTCCTCAAGGAATTCAAGGTTTAAAGGGTGATATTGGCCCGCAAGGAGAACAAGGAATACCAGGAAAAGATGGTAAAATTGGGCCGCAGGGTATTCAAGGAGCACAAGGAATACCAGGTGTCAAAGGCGAGAAGGGTGAAAGAGGTGCAGATGGAAAAGTTGGACCACAGGGTATTCAAGGCAATATTGGTCCTCGAGGTGAAATAGGACCAAAAGGAGAAGATGGTAAAGATGCAATCTTGCCAGATATTGATAAAATAATTGAACCACATTTAGTTGAAGTAAAAAAAGAAATAGATTCTTATATTATAAAATCTGATAAAGATTTTAATAACTATAGGACAGTAATAAATAAGAGCATCTCTAATATGGCTGGAGGAGGTGTTGTTAAACTTAAAAATTTAATTGATGTTCAAACAAGCACAGCAAAAGTTGATGGTAACTTTTTAAAGTATGATGCATCGCAAAATAAATGGGTAGGAGTAGATATTGCTGCTGGTGCTCCTGAGCAATTAAATACACTAAATGAGTTAGCTGCTGCTTTAGATGATGATGAGAATTTTGCAACCACTGTTACAAACTCTATTGCTGCTAAAGCACCTTTAGACTCACCTGCTTTTACTGGTAATGTTGGTATAGGAACTACATCACCATCTGAAGCATTAGCTGTTACGGGAAATATTGCGGCAAATGGTAATTTATCGGCGACTGGAACTCTTACAGTTGATTCAGAATCGACTTTTGATTCTACGATATCAGTAAATGATGATATAGATTTTGTAGGCGGAGGTAGTATTACTAATGTAGCTAATGTTGCATCAAGTGGAGATATAACTGGAGCATCATTAACTACTGATGGTAATATCAAATCTTCTTTGTATGCGGCTTCACAATTTCCAACAAGTAGCGCAAACACTTCTACAACTGCTGCATTTAAGGCAGATGGTACATTGACACAAGATTTAAAAGAAGTTTGTGTACATGTTACTGGATCAGAAATAAAAAATTCTGGTAGTACACCACTTGTTTTAATTAATTCTCCTGGGGCTGGTAAAGCAATTCAAGTTGTAGAGTTTATATTATTTGTAGATTACGCATCTCCTACAGCAGATATTGTAAATAGTACTAGTGTTAAAGGACAATTATACGTAGAAGGTAGTGATGGTGTTGGTAGTAATCAAGTAGTAACTTATGGTACTATCCTAAGAAAATTTTTAGTGGCAAGTGGTGATACTATATTTAATCGAGATGTTCCAGTAGAAATGGGAAGACTTTTTGCTGATTCGCCATTAAAATATAGAACCGTTTTTATACCGTCAACACCTACTAATTTTAATAATACACCAGGTTCAACTTACAAATTTAAAATAAGATATAGGATTATCGACATAGCCAATGATTTTACCGCATCTGGTTCTAGACCTTTATCTGCATAATAAAAAAAATAACAACTCAAAAACGAAAAAAGTATAAATACAGACTATGAAGGCATCAGATATATTTAATAATATTATTACAAACGATAAAGAAGGTTCCGAAAAAGCTTTCGAACAAGTGATTCAAGATAAACTAAGAGATGCTCTTGAAATACGTAAGGTAGGAATCACATCAGAAATTTTTAATAAACAAGAGGAAAAGTAAAAATATGACAATTGAACCACTAGCAGCTGCAGTCACATTAAGCTCTACTTCCAATAATATTGGTAACGCTAAAAACGTATTTATCACAAACGGATCAAATGCTACAGTAACTATTACATTAACAACTTCTGCAGATGCGGCAAAAGCCACATTTACTTTAGGAGCAGGTCAATCTGTTATATGCCAAAAAGCCTCGGGAGATAAGTTAGCAACGGGTGGTTCAACTGTAACTGCTACACTAACAGGATTTACTAACTAATGAAATTAATTACAGAACATTTAGAATCGGTAAAATATATTACCGAAGCAAACGCTAAAGGTGAAAAAAATGTTTTCATCGAAGGTGTTTTTATGCAAGCGGAGAAAGAAAACCGCAATAAAAGAATTTATCCTAAACAAGTATTAGCAGAAGCTACTGCTAAATATGTAAAGGAGCAAGTTAAAAGTGGTCGAGCCGTTGGTGAGTTAAATCACCCAGAAGGCCCACAAATTAACTTAGATAAAGTTTCACACAGAATTACTGAACTTAATTGGGAAGGTAATAACGTTGTTGGAAAAGCACTAATTCTTGACACACCGATGGGTAAAATAGTGAAAGGTCTCGTTGAAGGTGGAGTTAAGCTTGGTGTTTCAAGTCGTGGTATGGGTACTGTTGAGCGTAGAGAAGATAAAACATATGTTAAAGATGATTATATTCTCAACACTATTGACATCGTTCAAGATCCATCTGCACCATCTGCTTTCGTTGAAGGCATCATGGAAGGTGTTGAATGGGTGTGGGATAATGGCTTTTTAAAGCCTCAACAAATTGAAGAATATGAGACAGAGATCAGAAAAGTATCTTCAGACCGCCTTTCTGAGGCGCAAGAAAATGTTTGGCAAGATTTCCTCTCCAAACTCTAATCTAAAAAGAAAGTAAAATAAATGTCAGATACACAAGAAGATATTATCGAAGACATCACTGAAGATGCTTTGCTTGCAGATCAGGAGCTTGTGCAGGATACTGCCGAAGAAGTTACTGAAGAACAAAGCTATTCTGATGCAATTAAAAACGTTCTTCTCGGAGAATCTAAGTCAAAGAAAGAAATGGCTCATTCTAAAAAGAAAGAGGATGAAGTTGAAGAAGAAGACGAAGATGACGAAGACGAGGACGAAATGGATGAAGGCTATATGAAAGCTTCTAAGTCTAAGAAAAAAGAAGGCGCTCACGGAGATGACGATGACGAAGACGAAGACGAAGAAGAAATGGAAGAAGCTGCATCCAAAAAGGAAATGGTTCATTCTAAAAAGAAAAAGGATGAAGTAGAAGAAGAAGATGATGAAGACGAAGATGAAGATGAAATGGAAGAAGCTGCTAAACCACCTACACCTACTGGTGATCCTGAAACTGCGGTCACAGTAAAAGATGGTGAGAAAGAAGCTGAAGAAACTGCTAAATCAATCGAAAAATCAGAGCCAAAACCAGTTGCTCAACCAAAAGGTGGAAATACAAAGGTAAAAGGAACTGATGAAGAAGACGCAGTTGCATCAGTTAAAAAAGCAGCAGATACTGCTCCAAGTGCAAAACAAGAAGATCTTGATCTCCTTATTGCAGCTGAGGCAAATCTAACAGAAGATTTCAAAGCAAAAGCGTCTGTATTATTCGAAGCAGCGGTATCTCAAAAGATCGTTGCTGAAAAAGCACGTTTAGAAGAAACTTACGAGCAAAATCTTATCGAAGAAGTTACTGAAATCAGAGAAAGCCTTATTACTAAGATTGACGACTATCTTAATTATGTCGTTGAGTCATGGGTTGAGGATAATCAAATTGAAGTTGACTCAAAACTTCGTACAGAAATTGCTGAAGGTTTTATAAGTTCTCTTAAAAATCTATTTGTTGAAAGTTACATTGAAGTACCTGAAGCAAAAGTAGATTTATTTGACGAACTAGAAAAAGAATCTGCTACTATTAAAGAAAATCTCGAAGTAGCTAATAGCGAAATAAGCACTCTTTCTGAAAAGCTTGAAGTTCTTATGCGCGAAAAAATTATTTCAGAACAAACTAAAGATCTTGCTACTACACAAGTAGAAAAGGTCAAAGCACTTACTCAAGAAGTTGAGTTCGTATCTGAAGAAGTATTCTCTGAAAAAGTTGCTACTATCAAATCATCAGCATTCTCTTCAACTTCAACAGAAGAAATTGTAGAAGAATCAGATTCAGAAACTGAAGTAATCGTAGAAGGCGATGTAGATATTCATGAAAACGTATCAAACGACATGAAAAAATATCTTTCAGCTCTTACACGAATGCAAGACAATCAACCTCACGGTAAATAATTACCACACTTACAACAATAATAAAAGGAATTAAATAAAATGTTTAACGCAGAAAATGACATTAAAAAGTGGGCACCCGTGCTTGATCACGCTGATGCCCCTGCAATCAAGGACAACTATCGTAAAGCTGTTACAGCTAAGCTCCTTGAAAACACTGAACAAGCTCTTAAGCAAGAAGCTTCTCAGTTCGGTTCTCTTACAGAGAATAATCAAACTACAGCTAACGTATCGAACTTCGATCCAGTTCTTATCTCACTTGTACGTCGTGCGATGCCAAATCTTATTGCCTATGATGTAGCCGGTGTTCAGCCAATGAGCGGTCCTACTGGTCTTATCTTCGCAATGAAAGCACGTTACAATGATCTAGTATCAAGTCCAAAGAATGCAAAGATTGACGCAGCTACTGACCCAGAAGCTCTTGGTCTTGCTGAGCCTTCAACAGCATTCTCTGCTGGTGGAGACCCAACAACTGCAGGTGGAACTACTGGCGGTCTAAGCACCGCTGCTGGTGAAGGTGCTGGTTCTTCCGGTGGAAGTGCTTTCGGTGATATGGGTTTCACAATCGAGAAAGCATCTGTCGAAGCTAAGACACGTGCTCTTAAGGCTGAATACTCAATGGAGCTTGCTCAAGATCTTAAAGCTATCCACAATTTGGATGCTGAGTCTGAGCTTGCCAATATCCTATCGACTGAAATCCTTGCTGAAATCAATCGTGAAGTTATTAACACAATCAACAATGTTGCAAAACCTGGTTTTGACGGCGGACCTTTCGATCTTAAAGCTGACGCTGATGGTCGTTGGGCAGTTGAAAAATTCAAGAGCCTTCTATTCCAACTCGAGGTCGAAGCAAATCAAATTGCTAAGGAAACTCGCCGCGGTAAAGGTAACTTTGTTATCTGTTCAAGCAACGTAGCTTCTGCTCTTGCTGCTGCAGGTTCTCTTGATTATACTCCAGCTCTTTCAGCTAATCTTGAAGTTGATGACACTGGAAACACATTCGCAGGTGTTGTTAATGGCCGCATGAAGATCTATATTGATCCATATGCACCTTCACAAGATTTTGCTACTGTTGGATATCGTGGATCTAACCCATTCGATGCAGGTCTATTCTATTGCCCATACGTACCTCTCACTATGGTTCGTGCAGTAGATGAAGCAACTTTCCAACCGAAGATTGCTTTCAAGACTCGTTACGGAATGACCAAGAATCCTTTCGTAGAAACAGTTCAAGGCGATAGTGCATCTAACGCCGGTGTTGGTTCTGCCGATTCAAATCCTTACTTCCGTACATTTGCCGTTGATAACATCAACGAAGGTGAATAATAAGTAAGTTTTTAAACTTCTTAAGTGGAGGTCTTTCGAGGCCTCCACTTTTTTTGTATAAATACATGTATGACACAGTTAACAGACAACTTTAATATGCTCTCTCCAACTGGATTTAGAGTATCAATTGAATCACCTAAGTTTTCAAATCTAGAATACTTTATTACTACAGTTAGTCTTCCATCGATTTCTTTACCAGAGGCAGAAGCAGGTTTTAAAAATTATCAGGGGTTTCTTCCTGGTGATAAGATTGCGTATGAGCCTCTTGATTTAACTTTTATGCTTGATGAAGATATGAAAAATTATATGGAAGTATTTAATTGGATTCAATCAAATGCAAATGAAACAACTCCAGCGACACACGATTTAATACTTTCAATTTTAACGAGTCATAATAATTTAAATAAAGAAGTTAAGTTTGTAAATGCGATACCTGTATCTTTAGGAGGGGTGGAGTTTAGTACTCAACTTGATACGATTGACTACCTACAAGCAGATGTTAGTTTTAGGTATGATCGTTTTGAAATAATTCGATAAAATTTAAACTATAAATAATTCTATACTATGATACTTGATGATATACTAAAAATGTGGGGTGAAGATGTTAAGATTGATGATCTGAATCTTGATTCCGAAACCGTAAAGTCTGCTAAATTGCATTCTAAATATCTTGAACTTTTTTCTTTAGCTAAACTTCAACTAAAGAAGAATGAAATGGAGTTAGAAAAACTTCGTAAAGAAAAATGGCTTTATTATAATGGTAAAATGACAAAAGAACAAATCGACGAAAGATCTTGGAAGTATGATCCATTCGATGGTATGACTAAACCATTAAAGTCTGATATGGATATGTACTATAAGACTGACGAAGATTTAATTCGCGTTAATAGTAAAATCGAATATCAAAAAACAATAGTAGAAACGCTTGAAGAAATCATGAATAATATTCGATGGAGACATGGTCATATAAAGAATATTTTAGATTTTAAGAAATTTACTTCTGGTGTTTAATGATTAATGTTAGGAAAAAGGATGAAGCTCACTTAGTTTTAGAATCAGAAGATTCTGGAGTATTAAGAGAGTTAAGTGAATACTTTACGTTCTTCGTTGAAGGATATAAGTTCATGCCTGCATATCGTAATAAAATGTGGGATGGTAAGCTTAGATTATTTGATATGCGATCGCAACAAATACCATTTGGTCTTTTAGGTAGAGTAGATGAGTTTGCACGAGCGCGTAAATATAAAACTATAGTAGATCCTAAAATAAAACCAACATTAAGTGCTACTGATGAAGAGTTAGATGATTTTATTGGATCTCTGCCTTTATCATTAAACGGTGAAAAGATCGAAGCACGCGATTATCAAATAGATGCATTTAAAAAAGCTACTAAATCACAGAGAGCTATTTTACTATCACCGACTGGATCTGGCAAATCTCTTATTATATACATGCTATCACGATATTTCTTAAGTAAAGATATGGATAAGAAGGTGCTAATCGTAGTTCCTACTACATCTTTAGTTGAACAGATGACAAAAGATTTTGCGAATTATTCGGAATCTGATGGAGAATTTGATGTAGACGAAGATGTACATAAAATATATTCAGGAAAAGAAAAACATAATATTGAATCAAGTGTTGTAGTTACTACATGGCAAAGTGCAATTAAATTACCTCTTGATTGGTTTAGATCTTATGGAATGATTGTAGGCGATGAAGCACATACATTCAAAGCCAAGAGTTTAACTACTATTATGAATCGATTAAACCAAGCATATTTTCGAATAGGTACTACTGGCACTCTCGACGGTGGTAAAGTAAATGAACTCGTTCTCGAAGGAAGCTTTGGTCCAACATACCAAGTAACTACTACGCGAACACTAATCGATGCAAAAACACTTGCAGATCTAACTATCGAAGCGCTTGTACTAAAATATCCAGATGATATTCGAAAAATGATGGCTCGATCTAAATATCAGGAAGAGATTGATTTTATAGTATCGAATGAAACTCGAAATAAGTTTATATCGAATCTTACTTTAGATCAAAGTGGAAATACTCTTGTTCTATATAACCTTGTAAATAAACACGGAAAGGTCCTTTATAATATGATAAGTAAAAGGGCAAAAGGGCGAAGTGTATTTTTTGTATCGGGTGAAGTAAATGCAGAAGAACGAGAGCGTATACGTGAACTTACTGAAAAAGAAACTGGAGCCATTATTGTGGCGAGTGTAGGAACGTTTAGTACTGGCATTAATGTTAAAAATTTACATAATATTATATTCGCCGCGCCGACTAAATCCCAAATAAGAGTCTTACAGTCCATTGGAAGAGGCCTTCGTAAGTCTGATTCAGGTCAAGGAACTATTGTATATGATTTAGCAGATGATTTATGTTGGAAAAAATATAAAAATTACACACATAACCATGCTATAAATAGAATTAAGATATACGCTAAAGAAGGTTTTAACTATAACATTCACCCAGTAAATATAATACAATGACTGAATTTCAAGAAGACCCTTTTCAAGAAGACTTAACTACATACAAGCTTTCAGACGGTAGTTATTTGGTAGCAGAAGAACTCGAAATTAATTCGAATACAGGATCTATATTCATCGCAAATCCACTTGAAATGGTTAGAGAAAGGGGAGGTGTTCGTCTTCGCCCATGGATAATAGTAGATACTGATGAGATAGTTGAGTTAAACTCGCAAAATGTTATATCTCGTAGTAATGCACCGAATATAATATCTAAATATTATTTCAAGTTTATTGCTTATGATAGACTAATTGAAAATATGGAAAAAAATATGGATGATAATGGTATTAATCAAGAAATTAAAGATGCGCTTGATAATCTAGATACATCATATGACTACTTTGATAAGTTAAATAGTCCGAGTAATTCGAGATGGAATTGGAAAGCTAACTGATAGCTTTGGTTGGTTGATTAACCAATTATAATCATTTTTGTTGAATAAGTAAACCATTAAATTATTTATTTTACAAATGTAACTAAATACATTATAATATACATTATGAAAGAAGAAGAACCGGTTAAAAAACCAACTAAGAGAGTACGTCGTGCAAAAGAGCATTACGTTAATAATAAAGAATTTTCCCAAGCAGTAGTCGATTATGTTAACAGTGTTAATGAAGCTCGCTCGAAAGGAAAAGATGAACCAGTAATTACCGAGTATATTGGTAAATGCTTTTTAAAAATAAGTGATGGTCTATCTCATAAGCCAAACTTTGTAGGTTATACATACAGAGAAGAAATGGTGATGGATGCTGTAGAAAATTGTATCAAAGCAATAATGAACTATGATATTAAGAAAGCAACGCGTACAGGATTACCAAACGCGTTTGCATACTTTACACAAATTACTTATTATGCCTTTTTAAGAAGAATAGCAAAAGAAAAGAAACAACAAGATATTAAAGAAAGATATATCGCTTACGCTGGTGTAGATGCATTTGCAGACTTTGAAGCTGAAATGCCAAATCCGCAATCAGATAATATTATTAATACTATTCGTACAAAAAACGAATCAATTAGAAAGAAAGATTTAGCTCTTAAAGAATTTAAAAAGAAAACTAAAAAGAAAAATAATAAACCAAGTGGTATAGAACTTTTCTTTTAGTATTATGAGTAAGATCGCTATTATAAATGACACTCATTTCGGTGTCAAAAATGGTTCTGCCATATTCATGGACTATGCTTCGAAGTTCTTCGATGGTGTATTCTTTCCATATTGTGTAGAAAATAACATAAAGAAAATTATTCATTTAGGTGATTTCTTTGATCATCGCAAATATGTTAACTATAAAGTTTTAGAGCATTCATACGAATGTTTTGTATCAAAGTTATATGAGTATGATATGACAATGGATATTATTCCAGGTAATCATGACGTATATTGGAAGAATACAAATACACTTAACTCTCTTGAAACAATATTGAAGCAGTACTCTGATCGTGTTCATATTCATATGCATCCAAATGATAAAGAGTTTGATGGATTAAGTATTGGCTTTCTTCCATGGATAACACAAGATAATCATGATGAATGTATGGATTTTATTGCAAAATCTAAATCATCTATAATAGCATCACATCTCGAGTTACAAGGATTTGAAATGGGTAAAGGTTTACCTGTAGCATCTCATGGTTTAAATAAAAGTTTATTCTCACGTTATGAAATGGTTTTATCTGGGCATTTTCATACAAGATCTTCTCAAAATAATATACAGTATCTTGGAACACAAATGGAGTTGACGTGGTCCGATGCTGGAGATCCTAAGTACTTTTATACACTCGATACACAAACACGAGAGTTAGAGTCAATAAGAAATAAACATGTACTTTTTAGGAGAATAAGTTATAATGATACAAAGACAGAGACAATAACAAAAGAAGATGTACAAGGAACATATGTCAAAGTAGTAGTAATATCGAAAAAAGACTTATATGAATTTGATAAATTTATTGATCGTATCCAATCATACGAACCATTTGAAATTAAGATTGTTGAAACCTTTGATGAATATGCAGGAGAAAATGTCAATGACGATACAGTATCTACACTTGACACACCTACATTACTTAATACTTATGTCGATTCTTTAGAAACAGATCTCGAAACTGATAGACTAAAAACAATGCTACAAGAATTATTTGTAGAAGCTCAACAGATTGAATCTATATAATGCTTATATTTGAATCTATATCTTACCAGAATTTTCTTTCAACTGGTAATATACCTACTGTTATACCTTTAAATAAAGACTCTGCAACTCTTGTTGTAGGATCAAATGGTGCTGGTAAATCAACTATGTTAGATGCAATATCGTATGCATTATTTGGTAAGCCACATCGTAATATTAATAGGCCACAACTTATCAATAGTATCAATAATAAAAAGTTATTGGTTGAAGTTAAGTTTACGATTGGTAAAAATAAGTATCGTGTTGTTCGTGGTATGAAGCCAAACATATTTGAGATATATCACAATGATAATCTTCTAAATCAAGAGTCACACAGTCGTGATTACCAAAAGGTTTTAGAAACGAATATCCTCAAGTTAAATCATAAATCATTTCATCAAGTTGTTGTTCTAGGTTCATCTAACTTTATTCCGTTTATGCAGCTTCCTTCGCATCAACGAAGAAATGTGATAGAAGATCTTCTCGATATTGGTGTATTCACAAAGATGAATATGCTTGTCAAAGATAGGTATTCGAAAATAAAGAGTGATATACTTGACACAGATCAACAACTCAATATTATTAAAGAACAAATAGCTCTACAAAAAAAACATATAGACAATCTAAAGAATATCGATATTCAACAATCTACAAAAGCTCTTAAGCAAATTAAGACTATGCAAACAGAGGTTGATTTACTTGAAGCTCGAAACGAAGAACTACAAGAAAAATATAATTCTGTTGAACCAGAATGTTTGAATTGTAAGAATGAAGCAATTGATAAACAGTCTTCGCTTAACGAATATAAGATTCGAATTAGTACAAATATCAAAAAGGTTGTGAAAGATGCAAAGTTTTTTGAAGCAAATGATTGTTGTCCAGTTTGTGATCAACTAATTAGTGAAGAGTTTAAGCTTACTAAAAAGAAAGAATCACAAGAGAAAGCACAAGAACTTAATGAAGGTCTAAAAACATTAGAGAGTAAGATTAAAGATATTAATGCAAAGGTTGAAGCAGCAAACAACGAGTATGCAGCAATTCAAGATATATTGTCAGATATTAGATCAAATCAAAATCTTATCAATAACTTGCATAAGCAAATGAATGATTTGAAGAAACAAAACAATTCAACGAACGAATTAACCGATACGAAAGAAGCTGAGTCAGATTTAGAAGATAGAAAAGTTCAATATGAAGAGATGTTAAATAACAAGTCATCTCAACTCGAGACTCGTACATATTATGAAGCAATATGTGAGATGTTAAAAGATACTGGAATTAAAACAAAGATTATTCGTCAATATCTTCCAGTGATGAATAAGCTAATCAACAAGTATCTTAATATTCTCGACTTCTTTGTGAAGTTTGACTTAGATGAATCATTTAATGAAACAATTAAATCTCGTCATAGAGATGAGTTTAGTTATGCCTCATTCTCTGAAGGAGAGAAATCAAGAATTGACCTAGCATTGCTTTTCTCTTGGAGACAAATCGCTAAGATGAAAAACTCAGCGAATACCAATCTTCTTATTTTAGACGAAACATTCGACTCATCTCTCGATGTGGATGGTGTAGATAATCTTCTTAAAATTCTATATAGTTTGAAGGAAGACACAAATGTGTTTATCATATCACATAAGAAAGATATGCTTGATGGTAAGTTTCCAAGTAGGATCGAGTTTGAAAAAGCAAATAATTTTAGTAGAATATCAAAGAGCGAGCTACTCTAATTTTGTGATATTTTTACAAGTTTTAGGGCCCAAATACATAAGTAGTTGTTATTCAAGAAGATAATTAGCATTTACATTTTTTTGGTTTATGGTATAATATATCCATAGTTAATTATGGAAAGTATATTAGACCTTCAAAATCAGTCGTCTCTGGCCAAGCTATTGGCTACTGAGAACATTACTGTTACTCACAGCAAACGTTTATCGACTGCCTACTTCGATGTTAAGAATCGAGTACTTGGTCTTCCAGTTTGGAAGGATCAAGGTAAGGTTGTATATGACATGCTTGTAGGCCACGAGGTTTCACACGCATTGTATACACCTCATGAAAAGTTCGAAAAGTTTCTTGAAGACGAAGGTCGTTCTCACTTTGATATCCTTAACATTGTTGAAGATATTCGCATCGAGCGTTTGATCAAACTTAAGTACGCTGGAATGCCTCGCATTTTCAATGGAGCTTATAAGAAATTAGTCGAAAGTGACTTCTTCAAGGTCGAAGGTAAGAACATTGACGAATTAAATTTCCTCGATCGTCTTAACCTTCACGCAAAGATTGGTCCTTATGCCAATGTTCCTTTGTCTGACGAAGAGCTTAACATTTACAATAAGTGCCTAAAGGCTGAAACTTTCGAAGATGTGATTGAACTCTACCACGAGATCAAAGAATTTATTGCTGAAGAAGCCAACAACAAAATCAAAGAAGACTCAGACGAAGCTCCTTCTGATAATCAAGAAGGTGATGAAGGTGTTAGCGAAGAAGCCGAAGGTGACGATGTTGACGGTGACGACAACGAAGAAGCTGAAGGTTTCGGTTCTACTGGTGATAGTCAAGAAACTGATGATGATTCTGACGATGGCGAAGAAGCTGAAGGTGAATCTACTGAAAGTGACGAAGGCAATGACGAAGCATCGTCCGAAGACATTAAGTCTGACGATGATGAAGAATCAACTGGCGAATCAACTTACACTGATGGTGCTGGCGATGCTGCTGACATAGATGAAGACAATAATCTTGATGAAGAGTACAAGTCTGAAACACTTAAAGCTTTTGAAGAAAATATTCAAGAAGAAGAAGATCGAGAAAGTGGCAGAACTGCTATTGGTTTGATGCCACTCAAAAGCACGATTGAAAAGTGTGTTATTCCTTACAAAAAGGTTTTAGCTGAACGTCCAAATATCGAAGAGTTGTTCACCACTGGTGCGCCACACACGAATGAGCTAAATACTACTCACAACGATCGTTACATCAAGCTAAAGAAGCTTGTAAACAAAAGAGCTTCTGTACTTGCTCGCGAGTTTGAGCGTCGCAAAGCATCATACCAATACTCACGAGCTCAAGAGTCTCGCAATGGTACAATCGACGTAAACAGTTTACACAAGTACAAGTACGATGACCAAATCTTCAGCACTACAATGCGTTTAGCTGATGCTAAGAGTCACGGCATGATATTCTTTATCGACTACTCAGGTTCGATGGCAGGTGTTCTTAAAGATGTATTAGAGCACACACTTAATCTTATTCAGTTTTGCAAAAAGGTTGGAATTCCATTTCAAGTCTTTTCATTCACTTCACTTCATAATGAAATCAAGCTCGAGCAAAACGAAAACGAGTTCGATATGTCAAACGTTATTATCGCTGAATTATTCTCGAGCGATATGAAAAAAGCAGAGTACGAGCAAGCGTTTAAGACAGTTGCTTATCAAATCCTCTTCTCTCAATACCGTGTTAGTGATCAGTTCACTTCAAAGTACGAACAACTTGGTGGAACACCTCTTGATCACACCTTACTTGCTGCTCATACTCTCGTTAATAAATTCAACAAGAAGCATGCAGTTCAAAAAACCAATGTAGTAATACTTAGCGATGGTGATTCATACGGTTGCATGCCTCATAGTTGCGGTTTTGGTGTAAATAGAATTACAACTAATATTAACAGAAAGCAATACACATACAGTCGTTATGGTTCTACTAATCAACTTGTAGGAATTCTTAAAAAAGCTACTGGTGCAACTCTTATTGGTTTCTTCCTTCCAAGTGGTAAGTCAGCGATAAAAATTAAAGTTCGCGAGATGGGTAACTACAATGAGCAAAGGGAAAATATGAAAAAGTACAAGAAAGATGGTTTCCTTCACGCTACTAATTGCAAAGGTTATGATTCGTACTTCTTACTTCCTGACAATATCGAAATTGTTGAAGACGAGTTTCACTACGATGGTACTGAAGTCGCAAACAATCGTACAGCTCAAAGTCAACTCGCGAGATCATACGCAAAGCACAATGTTAAGAATCGTCAAAATCGCATCATTCTTAACAAGTTCGCCGAAATGGTTGCTTAACATTTTTTAAATTTTGAACATGATTATAAACAAAATGCACAAATCGTTGTATTACAGTTATATAAAAATATGTACAAAATCTCCAGATATAGTATAATATATCTATAAAGTTAATTAGTATAAATTATGAATATAGTACAACTCACTGAAAAACTTAAGTCGATGGAAAAGTCGACTTGGAAAAACCAAGAGATTTTATCTCTTGCTGCCGAAAATGGCATTGAACACAACGATGCGTATAAGATCATACGCTCTATGTATAAAATCTCTCGTGGAGTTTATACATTTAACGTACCTTCCACTCCAACACCTGTGGAAACTCCTGCTCCTTCGACAGCGATCGCAAATCACGTCGAACTTCGAGGTGTTGCTTCTGTTGCTAACGATGAGATTTACATTCCATCGGTAGATCCCACATACATTAAGTGGGGAGAGTACAACACGATAATGAAGATTATCAAGTCAAAGCTCTTCTTTCCCGTGTATGTCTCTGGACTTTCTGGAAATGGTAAAACCATGATGATCGAGCAAGCGTGTGCTAAAGCAAAACGCGAGTATGTTCGAGTTCAAATCTCTCCTGAAACCGACGAAGATGATTTGATCGGTGGCTTTCGTCTCATTAATGGCGAGACAGTTTTCCAAAAAGGACCAATCATCAAAGCGATGGAACGTGGTTGCCTTTTACTCATCGACGAAATCGATCGTGCTACGAATAAGATCATGTGTCTGCAAGGTGTTCTTGAAGGCAATCCAGTTTTGCTCAAGAAAACTGGACAAGTGGTCACTCCTGCTGAAGGCTTCAATGTGATTGCCACAGCAAATACCAAAGGTCGTGGCTCCGACGATGGTCGATTCACTGCAGCTTCTATCATTGACGATGCATTCCTCGAAAGATTCGTATGTGCGATTGATCAAGAGTTTCCATCTCCAGTCATCGAGAAGAAGATTGTGATGGCTCACATGAGCAAGTTCGGTGTTGAAGCCGAAGAGTTTGCTGATAAGCTAATCGCTTGGTCGAATGTTATACGTAAGACCTTTGAGGCTGATGGTGTCGAAGAGATTATCTCTACTCGTCGTCTATGCCACATCGTTAAGACATACTCTATCTTCGAAGATCGCTCTAAAGCTATCGCGATGTGCATCAATCGTTTCGACGAAGAAACTCGTACAGCGTTCCTCGACCTCTATACTAAGATTGACGAAAGCCAATTGACCGAAGATGGCGAGATCGTTGATGTCGCTGACTACGAAGCTTATAACCCTGAGGTAGACACTCCCTAATACTTTGTGACTAAGGTTACATATTCATAACTAACTAACTAAAGTCCTATCCTTGAAAACTCAAGGATAGGCAAATTTTTATAATCATATGAGACAAAAAATTATAATCACAATTGTGGCATTACTTGTTTTTGGATGGATTGCGGTTTTAGATTACGAAGGCAAAAACTATATGAAAAGTATAACTACTTTAAACGAAGTAATCACTGAACAAAATCTAATAATAGATCAACAAAACCAAGTAATAATATACTTACAAAAGCACGTAGACGGTAACACAATAAATATTGATCACCTTATGGATTTGTGTTTAGACGTCACATCATTTATTTAATTTATGACAGAAGAAAAATTAAAAGAGTGGGCAACATTAGCAAAGTCTGCAAAGAAAAAATCTGCCAAAGGAGGAATTAAGTTTGATGATAACAAACCTGATTACTCTTTGATTCCACCAAATGCTTTAGAAGATGCTGTAAAGGTACTTACAATTGGAGCAAAGAAGTATGAGCGTCACAATTGGAAAAAGCTTGATAATATAGATGACCGTTATTTTGCTGCAGCTCAGCGTCACCTTTGGGCTTTAAAGAAAGGTGAGATACATGATAACGAAACTGGTATTCATCACGGAGCACATGCAATTTGTTGTATGATGTTTTTAGTTGAATATTATTATTTACAAAATGATAAAAATGAAATATAATATGTATTATGAAAATTAGTCAAGAAACAATAGATGTGCTGAAGAACTTTTCAGCAATTAATCAAAACCTTGTAATCGAACAAGGTAATAAAATATCAACGATTGCCGAAGCAAAAAATATTATGGCATCGTGTGAGGTATCTGAAACCTTTGATAAAGATATTGGTATATATGATCTCAATGAATTCTTATCTGCATCTTCTCTTATTGAAGATCCAGAGTTTGTCTTTGGTGATCAATCAGTGTCTATTAAATCAGATCTTACATCTCTTACTTATCGATATGCTGATAGATCTATTCTTACATCTCCAGAAAAGGGAGTGAATATGCCTGAAGCAGATCTAAAGGTTGAGTTATCAGCTGAAGTCATTAATTATTTACGAAGAGCTGGAGCAGCATTGAATCATCCTATTGTTTCGATTACTACAAATGCTAATGATTCTAAACTATATTTAGAAGTAAAAGATCCAAGTAATAGTTCGTCAAATGTTTTTAGACATGTAATAGATTCTGATTATAATGATGATACTACATTTGACTTTCAATTCCTTATTTCAAATTTAAAACTTATGCCAGGAGATTATGAAGTTTCTATAAGTTCTAAGTTAATTTCACACTGGAAATGTATAAATAACAGTTCAGTTGAATATTGGATTGCTCTTGAAAAGACATCCGTTACGTAACAAATAATAATATATTAAATCATATGAGTGAAGAAACAGATACACAAGAAGCTCCAGTGACGGAGCCAGAAAATGCACCACAAATTAGTTTAGCTGATTTTAGTGCAGCACTACAAGTTATCGATGTGTGTACTCAACGTGGAGCATTCCGCGGTGAAGAACTATCATCGGTTGGTCAGCTACGTGATCGAATCAATGCATTCGTAAAGTATCACGCTCCTTCAAAAGAAGAAGGCGAAGCTGCAGAAGCAACTGAAGAAGTTGCAGAAGAAGTCGCAGAATAATGAGCGCAGACCTGAGTAAGTCTTAAAACTACTCATTCTTTTTATTTACAAATATCCTATTTTAGGGTATAATTATATTATGGCGAAACAAAATGAATTTTTGTGGGTTGAAAAGTATCGACCAGAAACAATTGAAGAATGTATTCTTCCACAGTCTTTAAAAGAAACATTTATTGAAGTAGTTAAACACGGTGAATTACATAATATGTTATTAGCTGGTACTGCTGGATTAGGAAAGACCACAGTTGCAAGAGCATTATGTAATGAACTTAACTTAGAATATCTTTTAATTAATTCATCTGAAGAAAGCGGCATTGATGTACTTCGTTCAAAGATTAAACAATTTGCTTCTACTGTTTCGTTACAAGGTGGAAAGTATAAGGTTGTTATTCTTGATGAAGCTGATTATCTGAATGCTCAATCTACACAACCTGCATTACGTGGGTTCATCGAGGAGTTTAGCGCTAACTGTCGATTCATACTTACGTGTAACTTTAAGAATCGTATTATTGAACCACTTCATTCTCGTTGTTCGGTGATTGAATTCAATACGAATAAAAAGCAGCTCGCAACCTTAGCACGAGACTTTATGTCTAGGCTACAAGATATTCTCGATAAGCAAGGTATTAAGTATAATAATAAAGTGATTGCTAATTTAATTATGCGTTATGCTCCTGATTGGAGACGCGTTATTAATGAGTGTCAACGATATTCTGCATCAGGTGAAATTACTCCTGATATTTTGATCGATATGTCAGATCAGAATGTAGCTCAACTTATCTCATATTTAAAAACTAAAGACTTTAAAAAGATGAGAAGTTGGGTAACAAATAACTCTGACGTTGATTCAGCTGTAATATTTCGTAAGATATATGATAGCTTATATGATTATGCTGAAGGACAATCGATTCCTTCTATTATTCTTATTCTTGCCGATTATCAATACAAGGCAGCATTCGTAAGCGATCGTGAATTAAATATCGTAGCTTGTTTAACTGAAATCATGGCATCATCACAATGGAAGTAATAAGTAACATCAAACGCACTTTAAGATATATGTTTAGTAAACCATTACAAAAAAAACATGATCCTAAATCGTTAATTGAAAAACCTAAATCTGAAAAATTACCTGATTCAGACTATGATGGAATGGGAGATTTCTCACGATTTGGTCGCCCTTAATATGGAAGTTACAACAAAAGTAATTGCTTGGAGAATACTATCAATTATATTATGCACACTTATGGGAAGACTTTGGTTTGGTGATTGGCATGTTACACTATTTGGAATATTCCTTTCTTTCGTTATGACATTCGTACACTATTACTTTGAAAAACTATGGCCAACAAATTAACACCATTTGATTTCATTAAAAGTATTAATGAACATAAACCTAATCTATTAAAAGATTGTAAAGCTTATGATGGCGAAGAGATGATTAGTCCTGACACTCCATCTAAACAATACGTACCATTCATAATTAATCGAGGCCTATCACAATTTAAAGATACAGTATTGCTTACGAACGAAATGAATATGCGACATCAACTTCCAGCGAAAATGCAATATGATTTTTTATTTTCTGCGATTCGACCCCGTAAACGATTTTCAAAATGGGCAAAGAAAATAAAAGATCCAAATGATTTAAAAACAATACAAGAAACATATAACTATTCAAAAGAAAAGGCTGAACAAGTGTATTCTATGTTTAGCCAAGATGAATTAAAAACTTTACGTAAACGATTAAACAAAGGAGGTACAGTATAGCGAAAATGTCTAATATTATAAATAATACTTTAAAAATGTATTTCGTAATATTAAACAAATGAATGAACAAGAATTAGCCGAATGGGATCCCACAAAAATGTTGGAGATTTCATTAGAAGAACCAGACGACTTTTTAAAAATAAAAGAAACGCTTACGCGAATAGGTATTTGCTCGAAGAAAGAATACAATACATTATTTCAAAGTTGTCATATCTTACATAAACAAGGCAGATATTTTATTGTTCACTTTAAAGAACTCTTTCTTCTTGACGGTAAACCAGGAAATCTAACCGTTGATGATCTTCAAAGAAGAAACTCAATAACAACACTCTTGTCAGACTGGGGATTATTAAACATCGTAAATCCAGAACAAGCAAAAGACAAAACAACATTACGACACATAAAAATTATATCGCATAGAGATAAAGCTAATTGGACATTAGAGACAAAATATTCAATTGGTAATCCAAAAGCCGTATAAATAAAACTTTAATATCACACGCTGTGACATTAAATGAGATGCCTTCGGGGTCTCACAACACATAACCTGCCTAACGGAGGAAAATAAAATGACAAATACATACACATGGCCAGGTCAGTCCTGGACAATCGGTTTCGATTCTATGTTTGATAGACTCGAAAAATTAAATACACAACAATCTGGTTATCCACCACATAATGTTGTAAATCACGGAGAGGACAAATACGAAATTGCTCTCGCCGTCGCAGGCTTTAACGAAAAAGATTTATTCGTTGAGCAAGAAGAAAATATTCTTACTATCGCATCGAAAGATGTAGATTTAAATGGCAATAAAGAATATATCCACAAAGGTATTGCAACCCGCAAATTCACAAGGTAGTTCACATTAGGTGAATATGTTGAAGTTGAATCTGTTGCACTTGTAGATGGTATTCTTTCGGTTTTTCTGGTAAAAAATATTCCAGAAGAAAAGAAGCCTAAAACATTCGCTATTAATTCAAAACCAGAGTTCTTAGCCGAATAAATAATCTCAGCACGGGAGTAGTCTATGCTTCCGTGCTTTTTAATAACCAAAAACAAATATGAATAAAAAAACAATAATTAAATGGATTGTAGGCGCAATTGTTGTCTACGCAGCATACACGTTCTTCTTTTGTGGATCTAAATGTGAAGCACAAGAAGTAGCGCCAAAGACTTGGCAAATTGATGCCGAAGTTGGCCAATACGAAAAACGTATTGACACTGGTGCTTATACTAGCGATGACGCTGGTTACGTAAAATTAGGAACTGACTTAGGAGTCTTTGGTGGACTTTCCTTTGTTGGTGATCTTGAGTATGTAAATACAGATGATTATCAACTATACACGACTGTTGGAACGGTACTTAGTACACCTATTGGTGAGCTAGGTGTTTCGGGACAATATTCGTCTTTTGAAGCTGTTGACAATTACTTCGAAGTCGGAGCATCTTATGGATTAGATCTATTTGGTGTTGACTCTGTTGTCGCTGTTACAGTTGATGAAGATAGTCAATATTCGGCAGAAATTGCAAC
>LULI01000061.1_pt1 | contig 32157 bp, 30 predicted proteins | sample 728191 | NCBI WGS metagenome assembly LULI01 (sample SAMN03860293, study PRJNA289734) | marine metagenome | biome: seawater column; feature: ocean; material: water; isolation source: Red Sea water column Station 169 - depth 50m | place: Saudi Arabia: Red Sea | collected 2011-10-15 | depth 50 m | reverse complement strand
CCTGTCTCAATAGGTGGTGTATAAATTTTTCCATTTTTAATTAAAAATAGATTTTGACCGCTCCCTTCAGCAACTACATCATTATCACCAAGCATAATTGCATCGTCATATCCATTTTCAACAGCATCGACTTTAGCAAGAGTGGAGTTCATATAACCTCCTACCCCTTTTGCTGTTGGCTTAAAACTTTGTGGACTAATTCGTTTCCATTTAGATATACATACTCTTACACCTTGATTCCCCGCATCATCTCCTAAATATGCACCCCAATTCCAAGCTGCTACAGAAACATAAACTGGAACACTTTTTGGTAGTAGCCCCATCTCGCCTTCTCCAAAAAATACTAAGGGTCTTATGTATGCAGATGATAGATTGTTCAAATGGACTGAATCTTTTATTGCATTAGTAATAACTTCTTTGTCGAAAGGTATTTTTAAATTATAAGCTTCAGCTGAATCAAATAATCTATCAACATGATCCTGCAATCTAAAAATAGTTGTGCCAATTTTTGAATCTCTAGCTCTTATACCTTCAAAGACTCCAGTTCCATAATGAAGAGTGTGAGACATTACACTGATGTTTGCATCTTCCCAGTTTACAAATTGGCCATTTAGCCATATAAATTTTGATTTTTCCATTATTAATAACAAATACTACACCTTTTTGTAAATCAAGCCATAAAAAATACTATTATTCAAATGTGAAGAGATTTCTAGCTTCAGGTTTTGGTGTTGGGCTTTTTTGGAAGACCTATTTTGGTGATAAAAAAGGAGGTGGCACTTTAGCTTCTTTTTTATTTGCTTTGATTACATATGTTTTTAATTTAAATGTTCTAGAGTTATCTATTTTATTTATAGTTTTAGTTCTGATATATCTTGTTTCAGTTGATGATAACGAAGCAAATGATGATCCAAGTTGGATCACTTTAGATGAAATAGTTGGAATGAGTCTTGTTACAATTGCTTCTCCATCAAGATCACTGCCACTGTTGGCAGGATTTCTAGTTTTTCGATTAAGCGATATTATGAAACAACCAAAATTTGTTGCAGAGCTTGAAAAACATCCTGGCAAGCTTGGTGTGCTTTATGATGATTTAGGTGCCGGCTTAATGGGATTATTGTCTGCAACAGTTGTTAATCAGATTATAAATTTAACTCTTTAGATAATATTTCTTTTGCTATTCCTGGATTTATACTTCCGCCTGAGCTTTTAATTATTTGACCGACCATAAAACCTACTAATTTTTTTTCTCCATTTTTTATTCTTTCCACGATATCTTGATTGTTCTTAATAACCTCTTCTACTATTTCTGTAATAGCGCTTTCATCATTTTCTTGATACAAATCTAGTTTTTTTGCTACATCATCTGGAGTTGTGTCCTTTTGGATTAGTTCCTCTAAAATAACTTTTCCTGAAGTGAAAGAGATTTTATTTTCATCAATTAATTTAATAACATCTGATAAAAAATTTGGTGAAAACCATTCTGGTAGTGACTTAATCTCTAATTTACGCATTTGGCCCTGCAGTTCCCCAGTTATCCAATTAAATGTTGCTTTTGAGTCTTTAGTATTGTCAAATACTTCAAAATAAAGTTCAAGAATCCATTTTTCGCTCTTGCTTAAAACGTTTGAATCAGATAGATCAAGACCTGTTTCTACAAGTTTATTTCTATTTTCATGAGGCAATGAAGGAAGACTCTCTTTTACTTGGTTTACAAATTCATCAGGCAAAACCATATTAGGAAGGTCTGGATCAGAAAAATAACGATAATCAGCACTACCCTCTTTTGATCTCATTGAAGTTGTAGTTTCTTTACTTTCATCCCAGTGTCTTGTTTCCTGAATTATTGATTCACCGTTTTCTATGGCTGATGACTGTCGTTTAATTTCATAATCTATAGCTCTTTCAAGAGATCGAAGTGAATTCATATTTTTGATTTCTACTTTTGTACCCAACTCATCACTATCTGATGGAGCTACAGAAATATTTGCATCAAATCTTAAATTACCTTTTTCTAATTTTCCTTCTGATATGTCTAAATCAATCGCAAGTTGTCTAAGTTCTTCAATATACGCCACTGCCACTTTAGAAGATTGAATAACAGGCTTAGTAACAATTTCTACAAGAGGGACACCTGATCTGTTGAAATCAAGGGAGGTGCTAGTAGCAGAATCAATTCGCCCTGTTCCCTCGTGTGAAGATTTTCCAGTATCCTCTTCCATGTGAACTCTTTCAATTTCAACATAATCTTTTTCATTATCAATAACTATCTCTAATTTTCCATTTTCACCTACAGGTAAATCAAACTGAGAAATTTGATAATTTTTTGGTAAATCGGGATAAAAATAATTTTTTCTGTGAAACATACCTTTTTTAGTTATCGTACATCCAGTTGCAAGTGCTAGTAGCGTAATATAGCGTATAGCTTTTTCGTTTGGAACAGGTAAGGCTCCTGGTAAACCAATACAAGTTGGACATAAACTAATATTTGGTTCTTCTGTATCAACTACTTTGCATCTGCAAAACATTTTTGTATTTGTATTTAGTTCAATATGGGTTTCAATTCCAATAGTTGGTTTTAAATTCATTATTTAGACCAACCCTCTGGAGTTCTATTAAAATCGAGTTCTTTTTCTAACATTTCTGAGAAATTTAATAACGAATTGTCAGTCAAAGGTTTACTCATTATCTGCACACCTAAAGGTAAGTTGTTGCTGCTAAGACCAGTTGGAATGCTTATTGCTGGAAGTCCAGCTAGATTTGCAGGAATGGTGCATAAATCAGACATATACATTTCCAATGGGTTGCTTGTTTTTTCTCCGGCCTTAAATGCCTCAGTTGGTGTAGTTGGTGATATTAAATAATCACATTCTTTAAAAATACTCGAAAATTCATCAACCATTTTTTTTCTTGCTCGAAGAGCTTTTCCGTAATATTCATCATAATAACCAGCAGACAATGCGTAAGTTCCAAGGAGGATTCTGCGCTTTACTTCATCTCCAAAACCCTCAGCCCTTGTATTTTCCATCATTTCATAACTTGTTTTTCCATCTACTCTCAATCCATACCTAACTCCGTCAAATCTTGCTAAATTTGCTGAACATTCTGCAGGAGCAATTAAGTAATAAATACTTATTGATAGTTTGATTAGTGGTAGTGAAACTTCTTTTATGTTGTATCCTTTTTGCTTTAGGATATCTATGACTTTATCGACTTCTTTTTTCGATTCCTCAGAGATTCCATCTTCCATAAGTTCTTTAACAATTCCGATTGTTGCATTTTTATCAAATGGCAAATCAATTTGTTCATCATTTATTGATGTTGAATCTAAACTATCATGGCCTGAAATTGAAGAATAGATGATTCTTGCATCATCAACACTTTTTGAAATAGGACCAATTTGATCTAAAGAAGAAGCAAATGCAACTAAGCCATATCTGGAAACCGTACCATATGTTGGCTTAAAGCCTACAAGCCCACAAAAGGATGCTGGTTGTCTAATTGAACCTCCGGTATCACTTCCTAGAGCCGCAATAGATGACCTTGAAGCAACAGATGCTGCAGAACCTCCTGATGATCCTCCTGGAACATAATCAGTATTCCAAGGATTCATTGTAAGTCCAAAAGCCGAATTTTCAGTAGAGGAACCCATAGCAAATTCATCTAAATTAGTTTTACCGGTATAGATTGCTTGTTCAGTATCTAATTTAGAAATTACAGTCGCGTTGTACGGTGATACAAAATTTGAAAGCATTTTTGAAGAACAAGTAGTTTTTTCATTTTTTATATTGATATTGTCTTTTATTGCTAAAGGTATACCGTCTAACAAACCAACATTTTCCGAATTTGAAAATCTTTCATCAGAATTTTTTGCCTTTTCTAAATTAGTTTCTTCAAAAAGGCTTAAATGAGCATGTAACGCAGCTTCTGAATTTGCTGCTCGATCAAATATCTCTGAGTAGAGTTCTGAAGGTTTAGCTTTTTTGTTAACAAAAAGATTGTTAAGTTCACGAATTGATAAATTTAAAAGTTCCATAATTATTCCAGTGAAGGAGGAACTATAAATTTACCATCTGAAGCTTTGGGAGCATTGCTAAGTGCCTCATCGTGAGTTAAAGATGGTTTTTCAATATCTTCATCTAGAACTAATTCTTTTTCAAGTGGATGAATATAAACGTCTTCTATATTAGTATCAAGCTCTAAATTGCTTAGTGCCTGAACATGTTCAAGAATTACACTGAGATCACTACTTAGTTTTTGTTTTTCATCATCACTTAAAGATATTGATGCGAGTTTCGCAATATTTGAAATATCAAATTTTTCACTCACTGTACTCCCCTTAAATAATTCATAAGTAATTCATATGATTCTAATAGTTGTTTCTTACTAACATGCTCATCAGCAGTATGTGCAAGAAGTGGATCTCCAGGGCCAAAATTTACTGAAGGTATTCCATTGCTATAAAATCTTGCAATATCTGTCCATGCTTGTTTTGGATTAGGAGACAAACCTGTAGAGGTTATAAAATTTTTAACATTTGGATTATCTAAGTTTGGCATTGCACCTTCGGAAATTGATGTAATTTCGATTTCACCAAATTCAGAGAACATATTGTTGATAAAATTGTGAGCATCGTCATCTGACATTTCTGGAGAAAATCTAAAGTTAATATTTAAAAGTGCTGTTGTAATTGAGAGAACTTGTTTAAACTCTAACCCCTCTATATCTAGTAAAGTTATTTCATTCTCTGATACTTTTTTTGATATATCTCCAATTTTATAAATTGGATTTTCTCCAACCCAGGGTCTTGCAGAGTGTGCAGCAATACCTTTTAATTTTATATTTGCATTAAGAGTTCCAAGACATCCAAGTTCGATCTGGCAGTTTGTAGGCTCTAATATTATAGAGAATTCCAAATTCTTATTACTTAATATGATTGGCATTAGCTCCCCTAAACCATTCTTTTCATAAGGCCCCTCTTCAGCTGTATAGAATACTCCTACTATGTCTTGGTTTTCTTCAACTAAAGAATGGAGGATTAAAGAAATTCCTCCTTTCATATCTACAGACCCCCTACCGGGAATAGTGTCTTTGTCATCAAATTCTATTTTTTGAGTTTTAGACACCGGGACTGTATCAACATGTCCAACTAAAGCTATTTTCTGTGAGGAATTTTTAGGAATTGCAATTATTCCACCATCATTTCTTATGATCTCACCAGAAAAACTATTTTTTGATAAGAATTCTTCAATGAAATCTAAAATTAATATTTCATCTCCGGTAACTGAGTCGATATTTATTAATTTTTGAAGTGTGATATCAACGCTCAAACTTCAACCCCAAATGTGCGAAGTGCGTCGTTCAAAGAAGTTTTCTCATCAGTTGATTCTTTTCTTGTACCAATAATTAATGCACATGGTGTATTAAAAACACCACTGGGAAAATCTTTCGGTCTCGAACCTGGTATAACAACAGAATTTTCAGGAACTTCACCTTTAATTTCTTTAGGCTTTTGTCCGGTGACATCAATTATTGGTGTTGAAGCGGTAATAGTTACATTAGCACCAATAACTGCACCTTTTTTGACTCTAACTCCCTCAACGATAATTGATCTTGAACCAATAAAAGCATTATCTTCAATAATAACTGGCATAGCTCCTGGTGGCTCAAGAACCCCTCCAATACCTACTCCTCCAGATAAATGTACATTGCGACCAATCTGCGCACAAGATCCAACAGTTGCCCAAGTATCGACCATAGTTCCTGAACCAACATATGCACCAATGTTTACAAATCCAGGCATCACAACAACGCCTGGTTCACAAAATGCGCCGTAACGAACTACTCCAGGCGGTACTACTCTAATGCCTAGATCTTTATAGTTCTTTTTTGGCTCTAATTTGTCATAATAAATTAGGTCATTAGCACTTATTTCTTTTAAATTTCTTATTGAAAAGAATAACAAGATTGCATCCCGTACCCATTCATTTAAAGACCATTCCCCATTTTCATTATTAACAACTCGAATATTTCCATTATCTAATTCTTTAATTGTTGTTTCTATTTGCAAAACATCATCTTCGGATAGGTTATCTAAATCGATATTTTCAATTTTTTCTTGTAAATTTTTGTATTTCACTTTGGTCTCTTTTTATTTCTTAGATAGTATTTTAATGTATGACTAAGAACACTTACAGATTTATTATTCTTTTATTAACAGCTCTATTATTTCTCGTTATTTGGTGGGGTGTGTCATTTTCTCAAAATAACAACCAAGAAATTGAACTTCCTAATGCGATCGAAAACATATACCCGCTTCCTTATGATCAAGTACCACAACAAGTGTCATTAGAAATTGATTTTCCAGTCGGGTATGAGCTCACTTTAATTGTTGATAACTACATTATTCCAGAAGAAGAAATTCAATATGTTGAAGCAACTGGTGTATATATTTGGAAACCTGGTCCAAATAAAGCTTTTGAAACATGGGGTCCAGGAAAACATAACGTAAGAATAATTTGGGATACAATTAGTGGCTTGCCTGACTACGGCGAATTTGAATGGGAATTCACTACTTATTAATTAAGTCCTCAAAATCTTTTTCACTTATTGATCTAACTTTCAAATTTTGTGCTTTTTCATATTTAGACCCAGGGTTTTCACCAAATAACAGATAATCTGTATTTTTTGAAACTGTAGTTGTTACGATTCCACCCATATCTTCAATGATTTTTGTAGCATTTTGTCTTGTGTAATTAGATAAGGTTCCAGTCATTACAAATGTTTTACCAGTAAATTTACCAGTAGATTTTTTGATTTTTTTTGAAAATCTAAATCCTATTTCTTCTAAATCTCTTATTAATAATTTATTAGTATTCTTTGAATACCATTCAATTAAAGAGTTAGAGACACTCTCAGAAATTCCATGTATATTATTTATCTCATCACTACTAGCATCAAAAATATCTTTAATAGAACCAAAAGTCTTTAGGAGAAGCTTAGAGGTTTGCTTACCTACATATCTAATTCCAAGTGCTGGTAATAATTTTTCTTGCTCAGAATTTTTTGATTTTTCAATTGCTTCCAGTAAATTTTTAGTCTTTTTTTCTTTCCACTGTGGCAAAGAAATAAGCTCTTCATAAGTGAGTGAATAAAAATCTTCAAAGTTCTTTACAAGTTTATTTGCAATTAATGTTTCGACGGTTTCTCTTCCTAGTCCTTCGATATCAAGACCAGACTTTGAAGCAAAGTAAATTAACATTTCCTTTTTAGAAATTTTACAATCATAACTACCAGAGCACCTTGGTACTTTCTCATCTTTGACATATACGATATCAAATTCCCCACATGGACATCTATTATCAAGTGACCACTCTATCTCACTACCACTTCTTCTTTCAGGTATCGGTGTGACAACTTCTGGGATTACATCTCCAGCACGTCTCACAATTACATAATCATTTATTCTTAAATCTTTTCTACTTATTTCATCTGGATTATGTAGTGTCGCAAATGAAACAAGTGCGCCGCCGACATTGATAGGTTCAAGAACAGCAACAGGTGTGACTGCACCCGTCCTTCCAACCTGCAACTTTATATCTATTAATTTAGTTGTTTGTTCTTCAGCAGAAAATTTGTAGGCTAAAGCCCATCTTGGTGCTTTTGATGTATAACCTAAATTATCTTGAACTAAATTAGAATTTACTTTTAAGACTGCACCATCGATTTGATGATCGTAATCATTTCTACTTTCATCTATCTGATTTAATAAATTGTTGATTTCCTCAATATTGTTAGCAATCTTTACTGTATTGACACTAAAACCTAACGAATCAATGAGATTAATTTGATCATAATAATTATCAACAGTAGGTTTATCGTGTTCGATTATTTGATAGGCTAGTAGTCTCAAATCTCTTTTTGCTGTTATTTCTGAATCTTTCTGCCTCAAAGAACCCGCCGCTGCATTTCTAGAATTTATAAATTCAGATGTTCCCTCTGTACGAATATTTTTGATAGTTTCCTTGTCACTCTCTGTTAATTTGAATTTTTCTTTTTTAGTCAAACTATCTAAAGTTTTTTTGTCTTTTCTTTTTTTTGTGTTTAATTCCTCAAAACTTTTTTTAGGCATATATATTTCGCCTCTAATTTCAATCTCACCATTGATGCTTTTGGAAAGTAACAAAGGTATATTCTTAATAGTTTTTATATTATGCGTTACGTCTTCACCTACTATGCCATCTCCTCTTGTAAGACCACGGACTAAAAGCCCATCGTTGTAAAAAAGTGAAATTGCGAGACCATCAATTTTTGGCTCAACAGTTATGGGAAATATACTCAAATCCGTTATTTTTTCGATTTTTTCTATCCACTTATTAATCTCTTCAATATTTTCGGAATTATCAAGGCTATACATTCTTTGTTTATGAGCTACTGCCTGAAAAGCTGTATCTGGAGTGCCTGTAACCCTCTGAGTTGGCGAATAAGAAAAGATTAATTTAGAATTTTCATTTTCTATTTGCTTAAGTTCTTTGAATAATTTGTCATATTCACCATCTGACATTATCGGAGAATTTAATACGTAATATGCATGTTCCGCTTCGCTAAGTTTGTTAATTAATTTTTTTACGTACTCTTCATTCATTTACATTTTCCAATATTTTAGATGATATCCTTCCTCCACCAATCAATTTGGTATCGTTGTAAATAACCCCAAACTGTCCTGGAGCAACACCTAATGTAGCTTGATCAAGTTCTATTTCATATGTAGAACTATCAATCTTTTTTAATTTACATGGAATATTATGGGAGTTATATCTAGTTTGAATTGAAAGATTTTCGTACTCTTCACCATTTACAAACGAAACATCATCAATAATAAATCTTTTTGTGGTTAGATCAGCCTTAGAACCAATGTAAACTTTGTTATTTTCAACATCAATTTTTGTGACATACTTTGGCTGTCCTTGTCCTCCTGGTATTCCCTTTCGCTGTCCAACTGTAAATTCATGAACACCTTCATGGGTTCCAATAATATTGTCATCTTTATCGACAATATCTCCACTCGAAGAAAAATCTATTCGACTACTTACGAAATTTCTGTAATCTTTTTTTCCAACAAAACATATATCTTGGCTATCTTTTTTGAATGCAGTTTTTAAACCAAGTGAAGCAGCTATTTGTCGCACTTCAGGTTTGGAAATAGTACCCAATGGAAAATCAATTTTTGGTAGTTTATCTGCGGTTAACATATGAAGAACATAAGATTGATCTTTTTCAAGATAATCAGCTTTATGAAGCTCAAAAGAATTATTACTTCTTACTATTTTTGCATAATGGCCAGTAGCGACTTTTTCACAATTTAATTTTTTAGCTTGATCAATGAAATGGTCGAACTTAACTGATCTATTACATTCAACACAAGGATTGGGTGTAAGGCCTTGTGAATACATGTCTACAAAATTATCAATAACATTTTCAGAAAACGATGCCGTGTAATCTAGAACATAGTAAGGAATATCAAGTTTTGCTGCAACTTTTCTGGCATCTTCTGAATCAGCTGCTGTACAACATCCAGTCTCAGGCATTTCACCATTTGGTCCTTCCCATAATTTCATAGTCACACCAATTACATCATGGCCTTGAGACTTTAATAATCCTGCAACTACTGATGAATCTACTCCTCCACTCATTGCTACTAGAATTCTCATAGAATATCCTTTACTGTATTTATTACAATTTCTGATGCATATTTCCCATCACCCTCTTTAGTATTCCAGCCAAAGCTAAAACGTAGATGACTATTTACGTCAATATCAGGGACATTCATAGCAACTAATACATGGGAGGGCTTTTGAGCACCACTTGCACATGCAGAACCTCTTGAAACACCTAATCCATTAAGATCGAGTGCAACCATTAATGTTTCTGAATTAACATTCTTAAATTGTATATTTGAAATGTGACATAATCGATCAATTTTTTCACCAACAATTTTTACTTCTAGTGCGTTTTTTAGTTCATTTTCAAATATTTCTCTTTCTTGAAGTATTCTTTTCTTTTCATTATCAAAATTGTCTTGATGTTCTTTCAAAGCGGCAGCAAGACCTGCTACACCTGAAACGTTTACCGTTCCAGCTCTTCTCTCTAATTCTTGTTTTCCACCATGAAAATAGTTAGGAAGTTTATATTTTGAACTTAAAAACATAATTCCAATTCCTTTTGGACCACCTATCTTATGCCCTGAAACTGCTGCACTATCAATCCCTAATTTATGAAAATCTAGTTTTTCTGAAGAAACTGCTTGAACTACATCTGAATGAAATAAAGTTTCTGGATTTTTAATTTTTATCTTTTTAGCTATTTTTTCTATTTGTTGGACTACCCCGGTTTCATTGTTTGCATACATGAGAGAAGCAATAGCTGTATCTTTGTTGCATTTATCTAAAAATTCATTTACATCTACCTGCCCGTCTGTATTGCAACTAGCATAATTAACTTCCTGGCCTTGGGTTTCGAGCCATTCAGCTGATGCAAGAACAGCTTCATGTTCAATTTTTGAAGTTACTAAGTTTTGACTATTTTTAGAGTTCATAAAAGGAGCTTTTATAACCCAGTTATCAGCTTCTGTCCCTCCACTTGTAAATGTAATTTCACTGGGTGCAGCACCAAAATAGCTGGCTATAGAATCTCTTGATTCTTCAAGTAAGTTTTTTGCTCTTCTGGATAACTCATGACCACCTGAGGAATTTGCATACGCAAATTCTTCAGCATTTTTAAACGCCTCAAGTGCGCTCTCACGCATTGGCGTTGTAGCGGCATGATCTAAATAAAGATAATCATTTGTTTTCATATATATATTTATTTTACTTATGAACTAATATTGTTTAACAAGCAATGAGTAAAAGAATAGAAACTTCAATAATTATCAATAAACCACTAGATACAGTCTGGCAAGAAGTAAAAGTTATGGAAAACCACGTTAATTGGATGGAAGATGCTGTAAAAATTGATATCCTTTCAGAAAACAATTCTGGAATTGATACAAAAATGAATGTATTAACAAAGGTAGGTCCGATAAAGTTAACAGATATAATTACTGTTACTGAATGGAAAGAAAAAGAATCTATTGGTGTTATTCATGAAGGAATTGTTACTGGAGAAGGTATTTTCTATTTGACAGCACTAAATGAATCCCAGACAGAATTTAGATGGGAAGAAACTTTAAAATTTCCAATTTATCTTGGAGGTGTCATTGGTGAGTTTTTTGGTAGCTATGTTTTAAAATATATTTGGAAAAAGAATTTAAAAAACTTAAAGGAGATAATCGAATGAAAAAAATTATTCTTCTTTTATTTATATTATTATTTTCCTTTTGTAGTTCAACAGATTCAGAAACGACTGAAACAGAATCACAAACTAACGATGTAATTATATTTACTAAAGGTTTAGGAAAATCTACATCTGAATATGTATCAAATTGGAACAAACTAATCTCAGAAATTGCAAACGATGAAGATACTATTTTATATTTTTCTATCAATCCTGATGAAGTGAGATGGGCCAGTCCAGAACAAACAATCCTTTTTTATCAATTTGGTAAATTAGAACAAACACCAGTATCTTTTGCTATAAATTTGATAGTTGAAGACGATACTGTAACAAGTGTTGAGTTCTTTTCACCTGTTGTTAGTGACGAGATCGCATCACAAAGAACTAAATTATTTTTTTTAATCCTTGTTGCTATGGCTGATGACACACTTGATAAAGATGGAAGAGAATCGGTACTCAGTAGATTAGGTTTATATGATGAGGTATCTACACCTGATCAATTAGGCGGTAGCTTAACCTTAAACAAAGTTCAATACATTATTGAGCCATTAGTTGACAAAGGGTTATTGATTGGCCTAAATTTTTACACTAGTCAGTTAGATTAGTTAGGTTGCAATTACCTCAACTACACCTGGAACTTTATCTTTAAGAATTCTTTCAATTCCACTTTTTAAAGTTGCAATAGATAATGGGCAACCTTGGCATGCTCCTAGCATTTCGATATTAACAACACCATCATTTACAGAGGCTAATTTAATATCGCCTCCATCTGCCTGAACAGCAGGTCTTATGTACTCAATCGTATCATTTAAGACGTCCATATCTATCTCAGAATTTGGATCTCTGTCTTTAACTTCAGGAAAATTTATATCTGCCATAAGTTAATTATATTCAATTTCACTACCAATAGAACTTAGTAAAGAGACAATATTTTCATATCCTCTTTCTATGTGGTCTATTCCCGAAATTGTTGATTCCCCGTCTGCTTGTAAAGCAGCAATTACAAGGCTTGCACCGGTTCTAATATCTGTGGAGTGAACAGGTGCTCCTGATAATTTATCTACGCCTTTAATCATTGCATGTTGCCATCCTATTTGTATATCAGCACCCATTCTCTGCACTTCTGGAATCCACTGAAAACGTTGATCATAAACATTTTCTGTAATTATTGACGTTCCGTTCGCTTTTAGTAGTGATGCTCCAAATATTGGTTGCAAATCAGTAGCTATGCCTGGAAATGGAAGTGTAGAAATATCAATTGGTGACAATTGTTTAGGTGATTCAACCTCAATAGAATCGCTGTCAATTTGAAACTTTGCTCCCATCTCAGTAAACTTTTTAATTTCCATAGGTAGATGATTTGGATTAATTCCAACTATTTTGCCATTTCCATTTGTTGATAAAAATGCGCCAATATATGTTCCTGCAACTATACGATCTCCTATGACTTTGTGATTTGTACTATTTAATGCATTTACTCCGTTAATTACTATTTCACTACTGCCCTCACCTGTTATGTCTGCACCCATATTTTTTAACATCTTTATTAGATCTACAACTTCAGGTTCTCGTGCTGCGTTTTCAATCACTGTTGTGCCCTCAGCTAGAACTGCCGCTAAAAGTGTATTTTCAGTTGCACCAACAGATGCATAGGGTAGATTAATTTCAACACCTTTTAAACCGTCTGTTTTACCAATCAAAACTCCGTGGTCTAATTCAAATGATGCCCCCATTTTTTCAAGAGCTTCAATGTGCATTTTGACGGGCCTAGGTCCAAGCTGATCTCCTCCAGGAAAAGCGATTTTTGCTTCTCCTTTTCTAGCAAGCAACGGTCCAAGAACAATAATTGAAGCTCTCATTTTTTGCACAATTTCATATGGAGCTTCAACGGAAATATCACTTGGCGATTCTATCTCAAGAGTTTTTTCTTGTAATTTAGAGGTAATACCTAATACGCCAAGTACATCTTGCATGTAAAATACATCGGCAATATTAGGAACATTTTCAATTTTGTATTTCCCCTCACAAAGTATTGGAAGGATCATTTGCTTTAGAACTGCATTTTTTGCACCAGAGATCTCAACTTCTCCAGTTAATTGTTTCTTACCTTTTATTTGAATACTTTTTTCCACTAACATTGATACTACTAATTTAACAATTGTAATGGTTAACTATGTTTGATTCACTTGAGATAATTAAAGAAACAAGTCATAAAGATGCATCTCTTAAATTAAATGAATTAATCACTCAATTTATAGAGAAAAACAAAAAATTTAATATGGGATTATCAGGTGGTAATACACCAAAATTCTTTTATCAAACTTTTGCTGAACTAAATCAAGAAAATAGTGATATTACATTGTGGACTATAGATGATAGACATGTTCATCTTGAAGATGAAATATCAAATCAAGGAATGATAAATTCCATTTTTAATAAAACAAAAATGAATATTTTAGAATTACAATTTAATGAAGATCCAAACAAGTCTGCAGAAGATTATTCAAGATTAGTATTTTCAAAAATACAAAGTTTTGATAGTGCCATTTTAGGGGTCGGTGACGATGGTCACATAGCTTCTTTATTTCCATACACAAATGCATTGAATGATGAATCAATTAAATTTGTAGCCAATGAAGTAAACATTTTGAGCAAATGGAGAGTTACCTCAACTTTTCAACTACTTGCAGAAATTAAAAACGTATTTTTACTAGTAACTGGTGAAAATAAGTCTGATATATTAAAAAAAATTGGTAGAGATAATGGATTGCCAGTTAATGAGTTAATCAAACGTAGAAAAAAAACTACACTTGTAACAGACCAAAAAATTTAAACTCAATATAATAAAAACAGAGTCGCCTTTGTGTCAGTTTGAACCACTACACTAATCCTTCTACCCTGTTGGATGGTGACTCTATTGTTTTTATTTTGGAATATATGTTAAGCTTCAAAGCCTGTGAATTTTAAAAATTTTATACTTGCACTTGTAACATCTTCTATTTGGGGATCATCTTTTTTAATGATTAAGTACTCTTTAGAGGAACTTAATCCATCGGATATAGCTATCTATAGAATTTTGATAGGTGCATTATTTATTAATATCTTTGTTAGGGCTAAGGAAAATATTATAAAAACTGACAATGTAAAGATTTTTATAATTTCATTTTTTTGGATGGCTCTTCCGTTTTATATGTTTGGCATTGCAGAGCAAACAATAACATCTTCATTAGCTGGATTGATTAATGGATCAACTCCAATTTTTGTTGCATTTATCGCTGTCATATTTTACAAATTAAAAGTCACAAAAATTCAAATTTTATATATTTTTACCGGCTTTATTGGAGTGGGTCTTATCTCTCTAAGTGAAGGCATCAGTGATTTATCATTTGATATTGGTTTTATTTACGCTTTAATTGCCTCAATATCATATGGAATAGCAGTAAATATGGTGGAGCCATTAATTAAAAAATATGATTCATTAATTGTTATAAAAATGGTCATAAGGTACGCATTACTAATTTCACTTTTAATGTTAGGACCGACTGCTTCATTTAAGTTACCAACTATGGAAGTTTCACTGATTCCAATGCTTATATTGGGAATTGGCAGTACTGGAATTGCATTTTTAACATATTATAAATTATTAGAAAGTGTTGGAAGAATATCTAGTTCATTTATTGTATATATGATTCCAATTTTTTCTATTTACTTCGGTTATCAATTTTTAAATGAGATAACTAATTCTATTCAGTTTTTAGGAATTGGCGTTATATTAACTTCAGCTTTTCTATATTCGAGAACCTAGGATTTTCTTATTTCTACAAATTCTGATTCAGCAACAGCTGCCAACTCACCATTGTCTAAGTAAAGCTCGCCCTTATAAAGACTATTTCTACCATCAATGCTATCTCTCCAAGCAACTGCGGTGACATATTCTACAGAGGGCCCAACGGGTTTTAAATATTTAATTGAAAAATTCTTATTGACTGCTTTTTGACCCAGTAAAACAGTTAGAGGGCCCATAGTAATATCTATCCATGAATCGATAATTCCTCCGAGTGTTGTTGGTAATGGATTGAAATATCTATCTCGAACAGGGAACTTACACTTTAATATTTGATTATCTTTATCAAAATCTAAAAATTCACCCTCAAGCTCAACCCATACGTTTGGTACAGGCATTCCTTCATTATTTAAAGTATCTTCAATATTCTCATTAGTCATCATGCAATAATAACAGCCTATATGAATAAGCTGCCTTGACATCCAAGACAGCTTAAACAGGGTTAATTAGGTAATGAAAGATTACAGTAGAGGTATGACAGATTTTATGTGCCTTTTGGATGCCATACAGTTTTTGTTTCCAAAAATGGCAAAACAGAAGAAATACCGTCTATTGAGGGCATATAGATAATTCTTTTCACTGAATTTGAAGCATTTTCTTGGATTTTCGTCAGTATTTCTGTGGGAACTTTTTTGTTAATTGATACTAAATTAATTTCAACGTGTTTACTAATATCTTCATAAACATTTTCAAACTGACCGGATAGTATATTTAATGAACCATCAGGAAAGTCAGAATTATTTATATCCTCTGCAAACTTTAACGCAACAATCGATGATTCTTCAGAAAATGAAATTACAGAGCATCCGACTGTTAATGGCTGGAGAATACTATTTAATAAAGATGCCAATGAATTATTATCAGCATTTAAAGAGAACACAACCCCAATTGGATTTTGATGTGAAATATTAAAGTATTCACCATTTACAGGGTTCAAATTACCTGCTACCTGTTCCCATTTATCTGCCAAGCCGGCGTACCAAACAATGTTTTTGATTGCAGTTTCTATATCTTTTTTTGCTTGATTTCTTGTACTTCCACCCAAAATTAAAAGTTCTGTATAACTATCTTTATTACCTTCAATCATTTCAGATAGTCGATACAAAATTTGAGTTTTTGTATATGGACTAATTTGACTCCAGTTTTGAAAACCTTTTTTTGAGGCTGTTACCGCATCCCTTATGTCTTTTTTTGAAGTCAATGGAACCTCAAATGAATCATTTTTTAAACTTAACGTAAAAGTTTTCCCAGATTCTGATCTTACATATTTTCCTCCAACATAATTTTTATATGTTTTTTTTATTTCAATCATGACTCCGCCTTAAGATACGAGAGTAGGCCATGTCTACCCCCTTCCCTACCAAATCCAGACTCTTTGTAACCACCAAAAGGAGATGCTGGATCAAACTTATTAAAAGTATTTGCCCAAACTACTCCTGCTTCAAGTCTATCTGCAGTCCATAGTATTTTTGAACCTTTTTCGGTCCATACGCCTGCTGATAGTCCGTATTCAGTATTATTTGCTATCTCAATAGCTTCCTGTGGGGTTCTAAATGTTAAAGTCGTAAGAACAGGACCAAATATTTCTTCCCTTGCAATTGAGTACGATGGCTGGACATCTGTAAATAAAGTTGGCTTAAACCAAAAACCATTTCCAGGAAGTTCACATTCTGTTTGAAAAATCTTTCCTCCATCCGAAACTCCCTCATTTACAAGTTCTTCTATTTTATTCAGTTGTTCTTTTGAATTAACTGCACCAATATCAGTATTCTTGTCTAAGGGATTGCCAACTCTTAGCGTTTGCATCCTTTTTTCCAATTTAGTAATAAACTCATCATGAATTGATTCTTGAAGTAATAATCTACTTCCTGCGCAGCAGACATGTCCCTGGTTGAAGAATATACCATTAACAACACCCTCTACAGCTTGATCTATTGCTGCATCTTCATACACGATATTTGCAGCTTTTCCACCAAGCTCCAAAGTAAGACCAACATCTCGTCCAGCTAAAGATTTCTGGATTAATTTTCCAACTTGAGTTGAGCCTGTGAAGGCAATTTTGTTAATATCTTTGTGGTTCACAATTAAAGAACCTGTTGTGCCATCACCTGTAATTATGTTTACAACACCATCTGGAATACCAGCTTGCTCGCAGAGCTCTGCAAATAATAAAGCAGTTAACGATGTTGTTTCTGCTGGCTTTAAAACTACAGTATTCCCTGTTGCTAGTGCTGGAGCAACTTTCCATGCCAACATTAGTAATGGAAAATTCCAAGGAATAATTTGACCTACAACTCCATATGGTTTTAAACTTTTTGCTCCCCAAGATAAATCAATCTTGTCAGCCCAGCCAGCAAAATAAAAGAAATTTGCAGCGACTTGTGGTAAGTCAAAATCCCTCGATTCTTTTATTGGTTTTCCTCCATCTAATGACTCTAGGACTGCAAACTCTCTTGATCTTTCTTGAATCAATCTTGCTAGCTTAAACAGATATTTTGATCTCTCATGTGGTGTTGTATTTGCCCATTTTTCAAATCCCATTTGTGCAGATTCGACAGCTTTATCCACATCTTTTTCATTAGATATGACAATTTTTGAAAGGAACTCTTCACTAGACGGAGAAATTGTATCGACATATTTTTTGCTATTTGGTTGTTGAAATTTTCCATTCACAAAGTTTTGATATTTGTCTTTAATACTTACAATATCTTGCGATTCGATTGACTCTGAATATTCCCAATTTACCATATGATTTAACCCCTAGGAAAATAATAACTAGCTTGATAAGCACCTGTCTTTAGTTTTTTAATTTGTTTAAGAACATCATCCAAAAGACTCGATGCACCAAATCTAAATAAATCAGGTGTTAGCCACTCATTTCCCATTTCTTCCTTTATCAAAACTAAATATCTAATAGCGTCTTTTGCATCTCTAATTCCTCCTGCTACTTTTATTCCCGCAGATACTCCTGAAAGATTTTTAAAATCTAAAACCGCTTTTGCCATAACGTAGCAAGCTTGTCTTGATGAACCTACTGACAACTTTCCTGTTGAGGTTTTAATAAAGTCTGAGCCTGCAGCTAGAGAAATTAAACTAGCTTTTCTAATGTTCTCATAAGTTCTTAAGTCTCCAACTTCAAGAATAGTTTTGAGATGAACATCTCCACAAACTTCTTTTAATGCAAGAATTTCATCATAGACTTTTCTATAATCTCCCTCTAAAAATGCTTTTCTATTTATGACAATATCTATTTCATCAGCACCAGAATCAATTGCATATTTAGTATCTAATAATTTTGATTCCATAGGAACTTGTCCACTTGGAAAGTATGAGGAAACTGCTGCAACTTTTACACTTGAATTTCCTATCTTTTCTTTTGCGATACTAACCAATGAAGGATAAACACAAACTGCAGCAACATTTTTGATATCAAGATCATTCGGATCAGGGATGATTGCTTTAGCCACCATCTGAGAAACCTTACCTTCAGTGTCCTCACCCTCAAGTGTTGTTAAATCACACATTGAGACGATCATATTCAGTGCTTCTAATTTTGATTCTTTTTTAATACTCCTAGTTGCTAACGAGTCAACCCGTTCATTTAAGCCAACAGAGTCAATTCGAGAATCTCTTAAAAGCTCCAAAGTTTTATCCCAATTAAAACTGACTACCCCTGTTTTATTGTTCATATTTTTATGGTAAATGATAAATGATCTTTTTAGAAGTGTTAATTAATCTAATGCCTTGACATTCTCGGGAATTTGTTCTGTTTGATTATCTGTTAAACCAGCCAATCCCCCAAAAACAGCGAACATATTTGTCCAATTTTTTTCTTTTTCTAGAATATATTGAGCTTTCTTGGAATTAGTTTTTTCGACATGTAATTCTAAAATTGCTCTTAATTCAAGAATGTCGATATCATTTAGTTTCCTATATTCTGGTGCTGCTTTAGAAACATACTCTTTGAAATTTTTTTGAGTGCTTAAAACAATCGCTTTCCCTCCTGTCATGCCTGCGGCAAAGTTGAAGCCAACTTTTCCTAAAACAATTAATGTTCCACCAGTCATATATTCTCCACCATGAGCACTGCAACCCTCAACAACTCCAATGCCGCCACTGTTCCTTACTCCGAATCTCTGACCAACTGTTCCCGCAACAAACAACTGTCCTCCCGTTGCGCCGTAGAGAATAGCGTTACCGGCAGCATGGTATGCACCTTGAATTTTTTTACCTTGAGGAATAATAGTTATACTTCCTCCTGCCATACCCTTGCCAACATAATCATTTGCGCTCCCTGTCAACTTAAGATTAATGCCTTCCCTGATGAAGGCTCCGAAACTTTGTCCAGCAGCACCAGATAAATTTATATATGTTGGATTTGATACTAATTTGTCATGATATTTTTTTAGAGAAATTTCTCCAGAAAGCCTAGCACCAATACTTCGATCCTCATTTGCAATTGGATACTGTAAAAATGCACTATTTCCACTTTCTAATGATTTGATTACTTCGGATGTAATACGTCTTGACAGCCTGCCTTCACTGTGTCTAATGAAACCAGGATGCTTTTCCTCTATTGAAAAATTCATAAGTAATTTGTGTAAGCTTTTTGAAAGATCATTTTTAGATATTTTAAGACCCAATAAATCAGCTCTTCCTCTCAAGTCATCTAATTTAGGTAGATTTAATTCATCTAAGAATGCGATAATATCTTTTGCTATAAATCTAAAAAGTTGGACAACTTGTTCTGGTGCGCCTGGAAATTTTGCCCTGAGATTTTCATCTTGTGTTGCAATACCGACAGGACATGTGTTTTCATGACATTGTCTTACCATCTTGCAACCTAAGGCTAAAAGTGGCAGAGTTCCAAAACCAAACCTATCAGCACCAAGAATGGACCCAACCAATACATCTTTAGCAGAACGCAATCCCCCATCTACCTCTAAAAGTACTTTGTGACGCATATTGTTTTTTACTAAAGCTTGATGTGTTTCACTTAAACCTAGCTCCCATGGTGACCCAGCATGTTTGATACTCACCCATGGACTAGCTCCAGTACCTCCATCGCTTCCAGCAATTGTAATAATATCAGCGCCTGCTTTTGCAACTCCAACGGCGATAGTCCCAACACCCGGCTCAGAAACTAATTTAACTGAAACAGGGCAATCAGGATTAAAAGTTTTTAAATCATAAATTAATTGTGCTAAATCTTCAATTGAGTAAATGTCATGATGTGGTGGCGGGGATATTAGAGTTACACCTTCAACTGTATGTCTTAGTTTTGCTATATGACTATCAACCTTAAAGCCAGGTAATTGACCACCCTCTCCTGGTTTTGAACCTTGTGCCATTTTAATTTGGAATTCTTCTGCAGAGGCTAGATAGTCTGGAGTAACTCCAAATCTCCCTGATGCAATTTGCTTAATCTTTGAATTTTTCTCTGTTCCATATCTTGCAGGATCTTCCCCACCCTCGCCAGAACCAGATTTACCACCTATTTCATTCATAGCTTGTGCAAGAGCTTGATGCGCTTCCTCTGATAGTGCGCCAAGTGACATAGAACTAACAGTAAATTTTTGAAAAATTTCTTTTAGTTCATCTTCATTAAACTCCCTATTGTGTTTAATTGATGCTGGCAAAGTAAATAAGTCTCTTAACTGTACATCATCACGATTTTCTAGAGTTGACATATACTCGTCCCAATCATCAAAATCTCCGGACCTAACAGCCTTTTGAAGTTTAAGAACAGTTTTTGGAGATGTTACATGAGTTTCAGCGCCTTTTTTATGTTTGTAAAAGCCACCAACACTACTTTCAACATCTTCAATATCACCATAAATTTTTAATTTATCATTTAAGAATTTAAAACCTACACCTTCAGTCCTAGTTTTTGAAAATTTAAAAATATTGTCAACAATATCCCTGTTTAAACCTATTACTTCAAATAATTCTGACCCTCTATAGGAAGAAATGGTGCAAATTCCCATTTTTGACATTATTTTTAATAAACCTTTATCTAATGCTTTCCTGTAATTCTCTTGCGCCTCTTCCGGAGTTAGGTTCGTATCCTTAGAGCTTATTGATAATTGCCTTACTCTTTCTAAAGCTAAATAAGGCCAAACGGCTGAAGCACCATAAGCAATATGACATGCAAGGTCGTGAGAGTCTCGCACTTCACCCGAAACAACAACTAGTGATGCTTTCAAACGAATACCCTCATCAATCAAAAAATGATGGACCTTTGCTAACGCCATTAGAGATGGTATTGCTGTTTCTCCAGTTTTAATAGTTCTATCAGATAAAATTATTACAGATTTTTTATTTTCAACTATTTCTTTTTTTACGTCTTCACACAATTTAATTAACGAATTTTCAAGAGAAGTTTCTTTTTTTACATAAGTAGTTGAAAATACAGCTGTTTTGTTACTCAAAGTTTTTTCCTTTGTAAGTGCATCATAAGAACTAGCACTTAAAATCGGCGAATCTAGGGTAATTAAGTTAGCTTGCTGAGATGTTTCTTTTAAAATTGACCCTCTTTTTCCAAGATAAGTTTTTGTTGACATGACAAATCTTTCTCTAATTGGATCTATTGGTGGGTTTGTAACTTGAGCAAACATTTGGTGAAAATAACGACTTAATCTCGGATTATTTTTACTCATTACTGCAAGAGATGAGTCATTACCCATTGAACCTGTGGGAATATCTCCATTGAGCATTGGTGTTAAAATTAACCTGTCTTCTTCAGGTGTATATGAGTAATACTCAGACAACATTTCTAAATCGATTTTTGAATCTTCTTTGTTACTGTATTTTTGATCAACATTCAATGGCTTCGAATTTACCCATTCAACATAAGGGTTTTTTTCACTTAATTTTTGTATAACTTCACTTTCATCCAAAAGCTCGTCTGTTTCAAGACGATATCTGATAGTTTGTCCGGGTTCAAGTTGTGCAGTCTTATAAGCTCCTGCTTCAACAGATGGGCATATACCAACCTCAGAAGCTGCGAGAACATATCTGTCTGAAATCATCCATCTTAATGGTCTTAATCCACTCCTGTCGAGACCAGCAATTATGTCTTTTCCGTCTGACGCTACAATTGCTGCAGGTCCATCCCATGGTTCAGTTAAAAAAGCGTGGTACTGATAAAAAGCTTTCTCTTTTTGAGTAAATCTTGGATTATTTTCCCATGCAGAAGGAATAAGCATTTCTTGTGAATGAGCAAGAGTTCTGCCAGACCTTACCAATAATTCTATGGCATTATCTAGTTGCCCAGAGTCAGAAATACCCTCATCAATAAATGGTTTAATTTTATCAATATCTTCTTTCCAAAAAGATGATGAAGCATCTACCTCCCTTGCTCTCATCCATGAAAAGTTTGATTGTATAGTATTTATCTCACCATTATGAGCAAGCATTCGAAAAGGTTGTGCCTTATCCCAAGTTGATGATGTATTTGTTGAAAATCTTTGGTGAAAAATTCCAAATCTTGTTTTGTAAAGTGGATTTCTTAGGTCCCAATAAAAATCTGCAGTTTGAGTTGCTGTGAATAATCCTTTGTACACCACTGTTTTTGATGAGCAAGAGTTTATATGAATATTTAAAAAATCAATTTCTTTAATTTTTTTTTCTAAAGATTTTCTAAATATAAATAGTTTTTTTTCAAATTCTTTCTGCGTTTCTTTTTCAGCACTTACAATACCCTGAAAAATAGCTGGTTTTGACTTTTTGGCAAGATCTCCAAGAATTTGTTTGTCAGTAGGTACTTTTCTCCAATATAAGTGTTTGATATTAAATTGTTCAAGCTCTTTAAAGATAAGTTCTTTTGATTCATCAACATTCTTGGGATCAAAAAAACATGAAATGATTCCAATTTTGCTTTTATTGTCTAAGTCAATTTTTAGTTCTTTTAACTCTGCTTTTATTAGTTCAAAAGGAATTTCAGTTAATACTCCAGCACCATCACCAGTTCCATCAGCAAACTTAGCACCCCTGTGATCAAGATTTGCCAAACATTCTAAAACTTTTAGAGTCATCCCATGTGTAGGAGGGACATCTCTTGATGCTATAAAGCCAACGCCACAAGAATCTTTTTCGGTAAAATCAAACATGATTAGTACATTGTAATTGATTTTTTAAGTAAATTAAACATGAAAATCAGCCTTGTAACCAAAAAGGGGGAAACCTTAAGTGATTTGGCTGATTTTCAATATTTTAAAATTAGTCTTTGGTTATGAAATCTCCATAAGCAGATGTTCCATGCTCTGAAGCATCTAAACCTGCAATTTCTTCTTCAGCAGTAACTCTTAATCCAACAGTTGAATCAATGACTTTGAATACTAAAAATGAGGTTCCATAAGCCCATGCACCAATTGCTAGGATTCCAATTAACTGTGGTCCAAATAGAGAAGTTCCTCCACCATAAAATAGACCATCAGCTGTATCAAATATAGCAACAGCGATAACACCCCAGATACCACATATACCGTGAACTGAAATTGCTCCTACTGCATCATCAAGTCCTCGTTTTTCAAGAAAGTTGATTGAATAGACAACTAAAACTCCTGATACTAGTCCAATTAAAACTGCTCCTAAATTATTTACATTTGCACAACCTGCTGTGATGCCTACAAGTCCAGCAAGTGCACCATTTAAAGTCATACCCACATTAGGTTTTCCGGAAATCATTGAGGTGTACATTGCAGTAATTGATCCTGCAGCTGCAGAAAGTGTTGTTGTGACTGCAATAGCTGCTAAGTTTACATCAACAGCTGCAAGTGCAGATCCAACATTGAAACCATACCAGCCGAACCATAATATAAATACACCCAGTGCGCCAGCTACCATAGAGCTACCTGGTATTACTTGTGGGTTTCCATTGTCGTCATACTTACCTATTCTTGGGCCAACAATTTGAACTCCTGCAAGAGCAGCAAACCCACCGACCATATGAACAACGCCTGAACCAGCAAAGTCAATAAATCCTAGATCTCCTAACCACCCTTGACCACTCCATACCCAATGAGTAACAATTGGGTAAATCACTCCGCAAATAAATGGTTGAAATAGTAAATAAGCGCTAAATTTTGTTCTCTCAGCAACTGCACCCGATACAATCGTTGCCGCGGTTGCTGCAAAAACTACTTGGAAAAAGTAAGTAATAGCGTCTCCCTCTAGAAAGAAATTACCGTAGGCTAAAAATCCTCCAAGTGTTGTTCCTCCATAAGCTAGTGCAAAACCAAATGCCCAATAAGACACCGCACCAACAGAAAAGTCCATAAAGTTTTTCATTACAATATTGACTGAGTTTTTTGATCTTGTGAATCCAGTCTCGACTAACATGAAGCCAGGTTGCATGAACATTACTAAAATACCAGCTACAACAATCCACAAACTATCTACATAACTTGCTATTTCCATTTAAATCTCCTTTTTTTAACAACCTAATTAAGTTATAGGATTATGATGCTTTTAAAAGTTAAATGATTATTGCCGAAATGTTTCATATATGTTTCAGATTTGACTCAATTTTTCGAAATTTATTGAATTTTTTAAGACTATTCTTATTGCATGTCAAAAAATATTCTTGTTGCCGTAGCTTGGCCATATGCAAGTGGCTCACGCCATCTTGGTCATATTGGAGGGGCTTATTTGCCTGCTGATATTTTTGCAAGATACAACAGAATGATTGGCAACAATGTAATAATGGTTTCAGGAAGCGATGTTCATGGAACTCCAATTACTGTTAGAGCAGACAATGAGGGTGTAGAGCCAATTGAAATAGTCAATAAATACCACAGTGAATTCTTAGATTATTGGAAAAAATTAAACATCCAATGGGACAACTACACAACAACAATGACTGATAATCATAAAGATGTATCGCAGGAAATGTTTTTGAAAATCAAAGAAAATGGATATATTGAAAAAAATAAAAGTATTCAAGCGTATGACGCAAAAGAGAATAAGTTTCTTCCAGATCGATACGTCGAAGGTGAGTGTCCAAAATGTAATTATCAAGAGGCTAGAGGTGACCAATGTGATAGTTGTGGAATAACATTGGACCCTGAAGAGCTAATAAATCCAAAAAGTAAGATCAGTGGTAATAATGCAGAGTTCAAAGAGACAGAACACTACTTTCTTAAACTAAGTAAATTAAATGACAAACTAGGAAATTGGCTAAAGAGTAGACAGGATTGGCGTCCACATGTAATTAATTTTTCAAAGTCTTTTGTAGAAGAAGGTCTACAAGATAGAGCGATTACAAGAGATCTCGATTGGGGAATAGATATTCCGGAAAATGAACTTGGAGAAGGAAAAAAAATCTATGTCTGGTTTGAAGCTGTAATTGGATATTTGTCTGCATCAAAAGAATGGGCAATCAACAATGGTACTCCGGATGCTTGGAAGGACTTTTGGTTAGATGAAAAGGCCGAATCATATTATTTTGTTGGTAAAGACAATGTTCCTTTTCATGCAATAATATGGCCTGCTATGTTGCTAGCCTATGGTGATTTAAATCTACCAACAAATGTTCCAGCTAATCAATATATATTAATTAAAGGCGAAAAGGCATCAGCAAGTAGAGGTGTTGGTAAAACATTAAACGATTATCTCGAAGAATGGAATCCTGATTCATTAAGATACTCTTTGGCAAGCATACTTCCGGAACAAAATGACTCTGAAATATCGGAAGACGAAATGATTAGAAGAAATAATGAAGAGCTTGTTGCAGCATGGGGTAATTTAGTTCAGAGAGTATTTTCACAGTACATTAACAACTTTGATATTTTAGATTTCGAATTTGAGCTTGAAGAAGTTGATAAAAAATTAATAGAAGAGGCTGAGGTTTGTTTTAATAACACAGGGAGTCTAATTGAGAAAGTTGAACTAAAAGCTTCACTTCAATCGATTATGGCTTATGTAAATAAAATTAATGCATATCTGAACCAAACTGAGCCATGGAAGGTAATTAAAGAGGATAAAAAAAGAGCGACTGCAATACTCTATAGTGCAATTACATGTATTGATGCATCTGCAACAATGTTTACTCCGTTTATGCCAACTTCATCTGAAAAAGTTTTACAGGCAATTCAAAAAGAAACAGATAATAATTGGTCTCTTAACAAAATAAAAAAAGGTGCCCAAATAGAAAATATTGGACACCTTTTTAAGAAAATTGATTAGCTTTTTGTAGCTTGAAAAACTTCGTCAATCTCATTTATTAAGCTCAGAAGCTCCTCACCCACTGTAGGATCCTCTGTCTTCTTGGCTTCTCCAGCTTTCTTAGTTGCATTCCAAAAAAGATCATGTACATTAGGAAATTTTTCAAGGTGTTCTGGTTTGAAATAGTCTGTCCATAGAACCCAAAGGTCTTTCTTAACTTCTTCAGCCATATCTTCTTTAATAGTTATGCATCTTTGTTTAAAGGCAGGATCATCGGAATCCTGATATTTTTTTGATGCATTGACAACTGACTCTGCATTAATTCTTGCTTGAGCAGGATCATAAACCCCACAAGGAAGATCGCAATGAGCGTATGCATATTTTTTAGGTTTAAATAAATTCATAAAACTCCTTTTTTCTATATTATAATTTGAAGTAGCAAATATGTTAAAAACAGTCGGAAGATTAATAAATTTAAAAACAATTTTTTTTGTAATATTGTATGTCATTTTAAAAAGAGAGAATAAATCGTTTACAACATACGAAATAAAAGAAGAGAGTATGAGTCCAGAATTATTGCCTGAAGATTATGTGCTTGCTACAAAAACAAATGAACCACTAAGTAGAGGTGACATTGTTATTTTTAAAAATTCAGAAAAAAGTATTGATGTAGTAAAAAGAGTTGTTGGGCTACCAGGTGAGACAATTTCAGCATCAAATAACGAACTCCTTGTTAATGGTAAGACTATTGAGGATCCTTGGGCGAAGACTGTAACAGATGATTTTATCGATTGTAATGTTGGGGAAAATGAAGTTTTTGTTTTGGGTGATCAGAGAAGACTTTCAACAAGTGATTCAAGAACCCTTGGGACTATAAATGCAACGGATTGCTTTAAACTAAAATATAGATATTGGCCCTACCAGAGAATAAAAGCATATGAATAATTCCTTGTTTTGTAGTTGGTGTAAAAACGAAATGGCATATATTCATGGTCACGCTGCATGCGTTAATAACTCCTGTGCAATGTTCGGACTTAATCAGGCCGAATGTTGTTCTGGTGAAAACATTGACAATTGTGTTGGAACGCAGCAAAATGAAATTGCATTATCCCCGCAAAGATTACAATAAATTTATAGGGAATATTTATGGAAATTGAAAACAAAACAGTTGAGTCTATTCCTGCAGTAACCATAAGGTTTGCAGGTGATTCAGGTGATGGTATGCAACTTGTTGGTACACGTTTTACTGACACGTCTGCAATATTTGGAAATGATTTAGCAACACTTCCAGCATTTCCTGCTGAAATTAGAGCACCTCAAGGTACAATCGCTGGTGTATCATCATTCCAAGTTCAAATAGCTGATTTTGATATCCTTACACCTGGTGATAATCCAGATGTGTTAGTTGCAATGAACCCTGCTGCTTTGAAAGCCCATTTACATGACCTGGCTCCAAATGGAATGCTAATTTTAAATGAAGATGCTTTTGAAGAAAAAAATATTACAAAAGCAGGATATAAAGTAGATCCGAGACAATCTGGCGAACTAGACGGATATAGAGTATTTCAGGTTCCAATGGAAAAACTAACCAAGGAAGCTTTAGAAGAATTTGATTTACCAGGTAGAGCGGTTTTAAGATCAAAAAATATGATTGCTCTTGGTTTGATATCATGGACATTTAACAGGCCTCTTGAAGACACAGAAAATTGGATCAATGATAAGTTCGGTAAGCTTCCAGAGGTTGCAAAAGCTAATATTAAAGCACTAAAAACTGGTTACAACTTTGGTATAACTGTTGAGGCATTTCACCATACGTATGTTGTTGAGAAGGCTTCACTCCCACCAGGCGAATACACAAACATTAATGGAAATATAGGGTTAAGTTGGGGTTTAATTGCTGCTGCTAAGAAAGCAAATCTAGATTTATTTTATGGCAGCTACCCTATTACACCAGCATCAGATATTTTGCATGAACTCTCAAAACATAAAAACTTTAATGTCATTACTTTTCAAGCAGAAGATGAAATCGCAGCTGCTGCTGCTGCTGTTGGCGCTTCATTTACGGGAAAGCTTGCAGTTACAGGTACGAGTGGTCCAGGATTAGCTCTTAAAAGTGAAACAATATCTTTGGCATTATCTGCAGAACTGCCACTGGTCATTGTAAATGTACAAAGAGGTGGGCCTTCTACTGGGCTTCCTACTAAACCTGAACAATCAGATCTTATGTTTGCTTTATATGGAAGGCATGGAGAATCTCCCCTTCCTGTTATAGCGGCGAAGTCACCATCTCATGCTTTCTATGCTGCTTATGAAGCTTCAAGAATTGCATTAAAGTACATGACCCCAGTAATTTTATTATCCGACAACTATGTAGCAACTGGTTCTGAACCATGGAACCTTCCAAAAATTGAGGAATTAAACAATTTAGATACAAATATCATTACAAAACTCAACACAGAAGATGGCTTTTTGCCATTCTTAAGAAACGTAGATACGTTTGCTAGACCATGGGCATTACCTGGTACTCCGGGTCTAGAATACAGAGTTGGTGGTCTTGAAAAAGAGGATGGTACTGGAAATGTTTCTTATGACGCTGCAAACCATCAATATATGACAGACATGAGAGCATGGAAAGTCTCCAACATAGCAAATGATATTGATAAGTTGGAAATTTATGGCGATGAATCTGCTGATACATTAGTGCTTGGTTGGGGTTCAACTTATGGAGGAATTACACAAGCAGTTAATAGATTAAATGAAAAAGGTGTCAAGGTCGCAAGTGCTCATTTTGTTCACATTAATCCATTCCCCGACAACACACTTGAAGTCATATCAAAATTTAAGAAAGTCATCATTCCTGAGTTAAATACTGGACAACTACTTAAATTAGTACGAGAGGCCTTTTTAGTTGATGCACGAGGAGTTAATAAAGTTTCAGGTGAGCCATTTACTGCTCAAGAGCTAACGGATAAAATTGAGGAAAAAATTAATGAGTAAAATACCTGTTACCTATAAAAGATCAGACATGCAAAGTGACCAAGAGGTCAAGTGGTGTCCTGGTTGTGGTGACTACACAATTCTTGCGTCAGTCCAAAATTTCATGGCTGAGATGGGTATTTCAAAAGAAAAAATAGTTTTCGTCTCTGGAATTGGTTGTGCAGCTAGATTTCCATATTATATGAATACATACGGTGTTCACTCAATTCATGGTAGAGCTCCAGCAGTTGCTACTGGTGTATCGGTAGCGAATCCAGATTTATCTGTGTGGGTTGTCTCTGGTGATGGTGACTCACTATCTATTGGAGGTAATCACTTAATTCATGCTCTTCGTAAAAACGTAAATATCAAAATTCTTATGTTCAATAATCAGATTTATGGACTCACTAAAGGTCAGTACTCTCCTACAAGTGAAGAAGGTAAAAAGACTAAGTCATCACCTTTTGGATCAGTAGAGATGCCCCTCAATCCAATGAGTCTTGCATTAGGTGCTGAAGCAACTTTTGTAGCAAGGTCCATTGATATGGATAGAGATCTTACTGCAGGCATTTTAGAAGAAGCCAAAAACCATAAAGGTTCTGCTTTTGTAGAGATTTATCAAAACTGTAATGTCTTTAATGATAAAGCCTTCGAACAGTTGACCAATAAAGAGACCAAAGTAGCAAATAGAATAAATTTAGTACATGGTGAGAAAACAGTTTTTGGAGAAGATGGACACAAAGCTGTAGTTATCAGAAATGGTATTGCGCAAATTGTTGATACTAAAGATGTCGATGAATCTGAAATCTATGTTCATAACATTCATGAGGAGAACCCATCAATTGCCTTCTCATTATCTAGACTTTCTCATGGTCCATATGGTCCAACACCACTTGGTGTATTTAGAAAAGTCCAGAGAGATACCTTTACCGAAGAGGTTCATGGTCAAATTGATATGGCTAAGGAACAAAAAGGTGAAGGTGAATTAGATAAGCTTATACGTTCTTTAGGAACTTGGGACGTAAGTTAATTAAAGACTTATTCGTCTAAATAATCTATTTGATCCGTTGGCATAATCAATGCTGTTGCAGCATTTACAATATGGGAGACAATTCTTTTTAAATATCTAAAAAAGAGTGTTGTTGCTACAGGATATTGAACCTTTTCTTTGTTTTCTAGCAAAGCTGTAATGCGTTTGTCAATATCAGTTGAAATTGATGACCCTAAAGTAATTAAATCCTGAACTTTTGATTCATCATCTAACGCAATGCAAGACTGAAGATAAACAATTAATTTACCAATATCATTTCGAAGCTCAATATATGAGTCCAGATCATCACCTTTTGCAAAAGTATTTCCTGTTTCAGCAATTTCAAAAAGATTTTTACAGTAATCTCCAATACGTTCGATATCTTTTGACATAGTCATATATGAAAGTAATAAAGGTATGTCCAAATTTCTTGAATTCACTGCAGAGTGAATAATCATTTCTCTTCTGACTTCTCTGTGCAGTTCGTTTATAGCTTTATCTGTATCATATAAATCATCTCTAACCGAGTCTAAATTAGTATCACCTAATAAAGCATTCATCGATATATCAAAAACACGCGTGCTATTAGTTAACATCTCGCTTAGTTTTGCGTCAATATTGTCTAATGAATTTTTACTCATCTTTTCTCCTTAATTAAATAGTACTACTCCAAGTAATGGAAGCAGTAAGAAAGTTACTAAAACATATAAAATTGCTACGTATCTTCTTTTAGCAGTAACAACAGCTAGGCTTTTAGCTAGATTTACAGGGATATTTCTAATAAATTGTATTGGATAAATGATCGCTACTCCAATTGCATTAAAGAATACATGGTGTAAAGCGATAGTTAGACCTGCCGAGTTATCAACAGCAAAACTTGCTAAGACCGCTGTTATAGTTGTCCCAATATTTGCACCTAAAGTTATTGGGAAAGCGTTCTCAATTGATAATATTCCAGAACCGACAATCGGAACAAGTATGGATGTTGTGATACTTGAGCTCTGTACTGAAAAAGTAATTAATATTCCAATCAAGATAGCAAGTAAGCCTCCACCTTTAGCTAAAGCTCTATCAAGACCCATCTCAATTTGATTGAGCATTAATGATTTCATATTTTTAACAACATTTCTCAAGCTCAAAAAGATACAACCTATTGCAATAATGATTAGGAACACTGCATAGACTCTATAAGAGTTCTCATTGAGATTGCCAATAAATGGAACTGCATTTAATCCATCAAGAATATTGTTAGATCCCCACTTGATTGCATTTTTAATTGGGCTATCTGGTTTTGTAGCTGTGAAGCCTGTCGCCAATATGAATTCTGTTCCGTCTTCTGCCATTTTGGTAATGAATCCAGTTATGAGATCTAAAGGAAATAAGATTATAACAACGATTACGTTGAAAAAGTCATGCATAGTTGAAGCAGCAAACGCTCTCTTGAATTCTTGTTCTCTTCGTACGTGCCCGAAAGATACTAGCGTATTTGTAACAGTCGTTCCTATGTTGGCACCCATTACCATAGGGATTGCATATTCAAGACTTAAAACTCCACTACCAACTAATCCGACAATTGTAGATGTCGTAACTGATGAGGACTGAACCAAAACAGTACACAATATTCCAACGAGCAGTCCTGCAAATGGATTTGAAACAGATTCAAAAAGTTGATCAGTATATTCTGCACCAAGTGTTTTGATACCCTTTTCAAGGAGTTTTATGGATACAAGAAAGAAGTATAAGAAAAATAATGCGAAACTTAAGTTTTTAACGACTTTTAAATTCATATTCCGTATGAATTATATATGAG
>LULI01000137.1_pt1 | contig 33601 bp, 31 predicted proteins | sample 728191 | NCBI WGS metagenome assembly LULI01 (sample SAMN03860293, study PRJNA289734) | marine metagenome | biome: seawater column; feature: ocean; material: water; isolation source: Red Sea water column Station 169 - depth 50m | place: Saudi Arabia: Red Sea | collected 2011-10-15 | depth 50 m | reverse complement strand
GGGCGTGATCAGGCCGCTCGGCGCGGCGACGGCGACCGAGATGTCCTGGCGGGTATACTGATGCAGTTCGTCACCCTGGAAGCTGACATTGCAGGAGGGCACCCGCGCCAATGCGCGGGCGAGCGCCTTGATCAGCAGATCGTTGACCGACAGCTTGATCCCGTCCGCTTCCAGCGAGGCGTTCAGCTGGCTGCGCAGCTTCAGCAACGCATCCAGACGCACGTCCACGGTCAGATAGATGTGCGGAATGGTCTGCTTCGCTTCGGTCAGACGGCGCGCGATCACCTTGCGGACATTGTTGAGCTTCTGCGCTTCGTAAGGCGCGCCGAACTCGCTTTCCGCAGGCGTTTTCGCAGGTGTCTTGGGGGCGTCCATCGCCTTGTCGCTTCGCGCGGCGTCCTTCACTGCCAATTTGCCCGGCTCGGCGTTCTCGACATCGGCCTTCACGATCCGACCGTTCGGCCCGCTGCCCTGCACTCCTGAGAGATCGAGCCCCTTCTGTTCGGCGATACGCTTGGCAAGCGGCGAGGCCACGATGCGATCGCCCGAAGGTGCGGGAGCGGAATTCGTCGAAACCGAGGCGGTCGGGGCCGGCGAGGACTTCGTCGGCGTCGAAGGCGCCTCTTCGGTGCGCCGCTCCTCTTCCTCGACCTTTTCCTCGCGAGCCTGTTCGGCGCTTTCGCCGCCGGCGGGTGATGCCTTCGCCGCTTCGTCCACGTCTTCGCCTTCTTCGGCGAGCATGGCGATCACGGTGCCGACCTTGACGCCTTCGCTACCCTCTTCCACCGCAATGGACGCGAGCGTGCCTTCGTCGACCGCTTCAAATTCCATCGTCGCCTTGTCGGTCTCGATCTCGGCCATGATGTCCCCGGCGGACACCTTGTCGCCCGGTTTGATCAGCCAGCGCGCGAGGGTGCCTTCCTCCATGGTGGGCGACAGAGCGGGCATCTTGATCGGAGTGGGCATGTTTTACGCTACGTCCTCGCGCGGGAAGCTGACGGTTCGGTTCGCTGCTCCTCTGCCCAAACCGGGCAGGCCCCGCAAGGCCCTTGCGGTGAATACGAATTTACCGGATACGCGCCGGCACGAGGGGAAGGGGACCGATGCGCAATTATCTGGTCGTGATGGACGAGACCGACGAAGCGAAGATTGCCCTGCGTTTCGCCAGCCTGCGCGCCGCGCGCACCGGCGGTGCGGTGCACATCCTGGCGCTGGTGCCCCGGCAGAACTTCAACGCGTTCGGCGCGGTGCAGGCGACGATCGAGCAGGAGGCCAAGGATCGCGCCGAAGTGATGGCCAATTCCGCCGCTGGAAACATCTTCGCCGAAAGCGGCAAGATGCCCCAGATCGCGGTGCGCAGCGGGAACCCGCAGGAGGTCGTGCGTAATTACCTGAACGAGCGCGAGGACATCGCCGCCCTCGTCCTCGGCGCCAATCGCGAAGGTGGCCCCGGCCCGCTGATCACCCATTTTGCCCACGATGCGGGCAGCCTGCCCTGCCCGCTTTATATCGTGCCGGGCGGCCTCGACACCGAAGCGGTCGACCGGTTGGCCTGACGCCGGATCAGGTCAGGGTGCCGCGCGTCGGATAGCCCTTGTCCACCGTGAACATCAGCCCTTCGAGCAGATCGTCGAGATCGGGCCGCGTGAACGGCGCACTCTGGACGACGGCGAAATGCAAGGTGCCGTCCGGCTTGACCACGAACAGGCCGGGTTCCGAAAACATGTCCGGCTCCTCGCTCCCTTCGCGCTTTTCGGAAATGTAGAGGCCGTATTCGCGCGCCTTTTCCTCGCTCAGTGAGTGGGCGAGCGGGAGATCGTGCGTGTCCCACTCCTCATGGCTCACCGCCGCCCGTTCGGGACTGTCCATCGAGATCGCGAAAACGTTGATGCCCTTGTCCGTGAACTCGTCGAGCTTGCCGCCGAGTTCGGTAAGGTATTTCTTGCAGATCGGACAATGCTTGCCGCGATAGAACACGAGCATCGTGAAATTCTCGGGATCCTGCTTTTCGAGTTCGAAGCGCGCCTCGATCGTGAGCGGCAGGTCGAGTGCGGGAATGGGCTGGCCGGGCTTGAGCATCGGTGAAATCTCCTTTGCTCTTCAATGGCCGGGTGCCCGTCCCCGTTCCGTCATTTCTTCTTGCCGCGCCCCTGGTGGCGAATGTTCTTCGGGCGCCCGCGCTGGCCTTGCGCATGTTTCTGACGCGGCGCGCCCGTGCCTTTGCTTGGGCCTTTGCCCGGACCCTTGCGATGCGATTTCTTCGGCGGCGGACGATCGCCCCGCTTCTCGATCCGTTCGCCATCGCTTTCGGGCACTTCGAATTTGAGCGCGCCGGTCAAAGCATTTGCTTCGGCAAGCTTCAGCTTCAGTCGGTCCCCCACGGCGTATTCCGTGCCGCTGCTCTCGCCGATCAGCTTCTGCGCTGCATCGTCGTAACGGAAATATTCCCGGCCCAGCGTGCTGACCGGGACCAGCCCATCGCCGCCGAGCTTGTCGATCGTGGCGAAGAAGCCGAACCCCTGAACACCGGTGATGCGGGTGTCGAACGTTTCCCCGACGCGGCCCGAAAGCCAGGCGGCGACATAGCGGTCGACCGTGTCGCGTTCCGCTTCCATCGCGCGGCGTTCGGTCTGGCTGATCGCATCGGTGATGTTGCTAAGTGCGGTTCTGTCGCGGTCCGACAAACCCGTAGCTTCAGGTAGGTCGAGCTTCGTCTTGGGTTGTTCGAGCTTGTAGGCATCCACAAGCGAACGATGGACCAAAAGATCGGCATAGCGGCGGATGGGTGAGGTGAAGTGGGCGTAGCTGCCCAGGGAAAGCCCGAAATGCCCGGCATTGGCCGGCCCGTAATAGGCCTGCGTCTGGCTGCGGAGGACGGCTTCCATGATCAGCGCCTTTTCCGCCGGATCGGACACGTCCTTGAGCATGCGGTTGAAGAGGCCGGCCGTTATCACCTGCCCCAGCGCGAAGCTGCGGCCCTGGCTTTCGAGATACTCCTTGAAGGCGGAGAGCTTCTCGCGGCTCGGCTGTTCGTGAACGCGGTAGACGACCGGAGCCTTCTTCGCTTCCAGCGCCTTTGCCGCAGCGACATTGGCGGCGATCATGAAATCTTCGACCACGCGGTGCGCGTCGAGCCGTTCGCGTACGGCGATCTCCTCGATCACCCCTTCATCGTTCAGTCGTACCTGCCGCTCGGGCAGATCGAGGTCGAGCGGATCACGCGCCTGACGCGCCTTGTAGAGCAGCTTCCAGGCACCCCAGAGATCCTGAAGCGTCTTATCCGCCGATCCGTCATCGATGGCTTTCTGGGCGTCTTCGTAGGCGACATTCGCCGCCAATCGCACGATCGCGCGAGTGAAGCGCCAATCGGTGATCTTGCCGTCGGACGAGATCGTCATGTGACAGGCCATTGCCGCGCGGTCCTGCTCCTCGACGAGAGAGCAGACATCGGCGCTCAACACTTCGGGCAGCATCGGCACAACCCGGTCGGGGAAGTAGACAGAATTGCCGCGTTTTCTCGCTTCGCGGTCGAGCGCACCGCCGGGGCGCACGTAATAGGACACGTCGGCAATGGCGACGATAGCCTTGTAGCCGCCGTTTCCGTCCGGCTCCGCCCAGATCGCATCGTCGTGGTCGCGCGCATCGGCGGGGTCGATGGCGACGATGGGGACATCGCGCAGATCTTCGCGCTTGTCTTCCGACAGGGGCAGATCGACCGCACGCTCCGCCTCGGCCATCGCCTCTTCGGGGAAGATGTGCGGGATGCCGTGCTTGGCGATGGCGATCAGGCTGAAGCTTTTGGGTGCCAGGGGATCGCCGATCACTTCGACCACCTTCACGCCTGCGCGCTGCGATTTGCCGGTGCGTTCGGCGAGGACGAGTTCGCCCTCCTCCGCGCCGCCGAGATCGGAAATCGGCGAGGAATTGCGCACTCGTTTGTCCACGGGCGCGAGCCAGGGTTTGCCGCCCCCGTCGAACTCGACGACGCCCATGAGGCCTTCGCTGCGAGCGGGGAGCTTCTTGATCGGCGTGGCGCGCCAGCCGCGCTCGGTTTCCTCGTTGCGCGCCAGAACGCGATCGCCGCGCTTGAGCGCCGCCATCTTCTTGGACTCTTTAACGAGCAGGCGCGGCGGCTTTTCGTCGCTATCGGGGTTCCAGTTCTCAGGCTCGGCGAAGACCTCGCCGTCGTCGATCTCGACCACCTTGAGAACGGTTACCTTCGGTACGCCGCCCATCCGGTGATAGGCTGTGCGCTTGCCATCGATCAGGCCTTCTTCGGCCATGTCCTTCAAGCGCTTTTTGAGCGTGATCTTCTCCTGTCCCTTGAGACCGAAGGCCTTGGCGATCTCACGCTTTCCAGCGGGGGTCTCGGAGGTCTGGATGAATTCGAGAATTTGTTCTTTGCTCGGCATGCCTTTATGCTGCCGGTTCTTGTTCTGTTTTGTCATGGGCCCGATATGGGGCAGGTGGGCGCATTTTCCCACCCCTGCCCCGTATCTCGCCAGTCGGCGCTTAGTACGCGCGAGCCAGTAAGATCCGTTCGACCGCAGGATCGCCGGTAAAGATGCACGCTCCATCGGCAGGCGCGGCATCCGTGGGCACGTTGCGGATCGTCAGCTTCAGTGCCTTCAACCGCTCGACCACCTGATCGAGCGCCGCCCCGGTCGGTTTCGACCATTGGACTTCGACCCAGCCGGGATATTTCGCGTCCGAATTGAAATGCGCTTCCACTGCGTCGTAGCTGTCGACGCCGCGCGTTATATTGGCCTCGCGCCGGTCGCGGGCTTCGGTCAGCAGCGCGGCCTGCATATCGGCGAGCACATCGGGGATGGTCTGCCCGGCGATCTCGCGGGTCGGCGCTTCGAAGGCAGGCTTGCCCGAATTCTTGTCCCACAAACGGTCGCGGCGCAGCATCGATACCACGCCGTTCTGCATGTCTCGCCCACCGACTTCGACGATGACCGGCGCGCCCTTGCGCACCCAGTCCCAGCGCTTGGCTGCCGCCTTGCCCGGTTTCGTATCGAGCAATACGCGCAACTTCTCGCCAAGCACATGCTGCCCGGCGAGCGTGGCGCGCAGCCCCTCGCAATAATCGATCAGCGCGGCATCCTCGTCATTGTCGCGCAGCATGGGCAGGATCACGACCTGCCACGGGGCGAGGCGCGGCGGTACGCGCAGCCCGTCATCGTCGCCATGGGCCATAATCATGCCGCCGATCATGCGGGTGGAGACGCCCCAGCTGGTGGTGTGGGCCAGCGTTTCGCTGCCTTCGCGGTTCTGGAATTTGATCCCGCTCGCAGCCGAAAAATTCGTGCCGAGATAATGGCTGGTCCCGGCCTGGAGCGCCTTGCCGTCCTGCATCATCGCTTCGATCGACCAGGTCTCGACAGCGCCGGGGAAACGTTCGTTCTCCGGCTTCTCGCCCACAATCACGGGAAGCGCTAGATCCTCTTCGGCGCATTGGCGATAGACTTCGAGCATGCGCAGGGTGTGCTCTTTCGCCTCCGCCTCGGTCTCGTGCGCGGTGTGGCCCTCCTGCCAGAGAAATTCGGCCGTGCGCAGGAACATCCGGGTGCGCATTTCCCAGCGCACGACATTGGCCCATTGGTTGAGCTTCAGGGGCAGGTCGCGCCAGCTCTGGACCCAGCGCGCCATGGCATCGCCGATGATCGTTTCGCTTGTTGGGCGAACGACGAGTGGTTCTTCGAGCTTGGCTTCGGGATCCGGGATCAGCCCGCCATCGGGCCCGGCAATCAGGCGGTGATGCGTGACGACCGCCATCTCCTTGGCGAAACCGTCGACATGCTCCGCCTCGCGCTCGAAATTGGCAAGCGGGATGAACAGGGGGAAATAGGCATTGTCGTGCCCCGTTTCCTTGATCCGGTCGTCGAGCAGGCGCTGCAACCGCTCCCAGATGCCATAGCCCCACGGCTTGATGACCATGCAGCCGCGCACGCCCGATTCCTCGGCCATGTCGGCGGCGCCGATCACCTCCTGATACCAGGCGGCGAAGTCGTCGGCGCGTTTGGTGGTCAGTGCGTGGCGGATCTGGGCCAAGGGTAAGCGTCCTTCGAAAAGAGTCGGGATCGCGCCCTTAGCCGGGGAGAGAGGCGAGTGTCGAGACGGAGCGGCGCGCGCCCTGCCCTAGCGGTCCATCTCGTCCAGTTTCTTCTGCATCGCTGCCATCTGGGCGCGCATTTCGGCGAGTTCGTCGGTCTGAGTGGCCGGTCCCTGGGACGGCGCCTTGGCTTGGCTTCCCGGGATCCAGGCCTGCGCCGCACCCTGCATCATCTTCAGATTGGTTTCGGCCAGCTTGGCGAAGGGGTTTGCGGCGATCCCCTTCTGAAAGGCTTCCTGCAACTGTTCGCGGTTCTTGCGGAAGCTGGCCATGCTCGCTTCGAGATAGCTCGGCATCATCGACTGCATCGAATTGCCGTACATCGAAATGAGATCGCGCAGGAAGCTGACGGGCAGCATCTGTTCGCCGCCAGACGCTTCCTGATCGACGATGATCTGGGTCAGGATGGCGTGCGTGATATCCTCGCCCGTTTTCGCATCGACGACCTTGAAGTCGGTGTTGTCGCGCACCATCGTCGCCAGATCGTCAAGCGTGATGTAGCTCGACGTGTCGGTATTGTAGAGCCGACGATTGGCGTATTTCTTGACGACGATCGGATCGCCTTCCTTGCGGTTCTTGGCCATTTCGTTGCGATCCTTCAGAGCTACGTCCAATCGACTTAGCAGCCGCACAAGTTGCGATGCAATATGACGCCTACGTCAAGCTGGATTTCCGCTCGAAGCGATCGCCGAGCAGCGTCAGCAGTTCGTACTGGGAGAGGCCGGTCTGCTTCGCCGCCTGCGGCAGATCGTAAGGCAGGGTGACCCAGTCTCCTTCTTCGAGCTCGGGCGTTTCGGTCAGATCTATCGCGATCATATCCATCGAAATACGCCCCAGTATCGGAAGCCGCCTGCCCTCATGCGCGAGTGCCGCTTCAGCCCAGGCGCGCAGGATTCCATCCGCATAGCCGAGCGAGACGATCCCGATTTGCATGGCACGGGGCGCTTCGAACAGCGCGTTGTAGCCAACCGTCTCCCCCTCTTCGAGATCGCGAACGGCGATCAGCCGCGCTTCGATCCCGGCGACCGGGCGGATGGTGTCTGCGAGTTCGCGACGCGGCACCCCGCCATAAAGCGCGAGGCCGGGGCGAGTGACATCGTAGCGATAGTCCGACCCGAGAGCGATCCCGGCGCTGTTGGCAAGGCTCGCGATCTTGTGCGGAATGCGCTGGCGCACGCTTTCGAATGCGTCACGCTGCCGCGCATTCATCGCGCTGTCCTCGTCGGCGCAGGCAAGGTGGGAGAGTATCGCCTCCACCTCTAATTTGCGGATCGTCTCGCTTTCCGCCTCGTCGGGCCGGATGCCGAGGCGGTTGATGCCGGTATCCACCATCAGGTGGCACGGTCCGCCCCCTGCCGAAAGCCAGATTTCCGCCTGTCTAACACTGTCGATCACCGGCAGCACGCCGCTCGCGCGCGCATATTCGGCCTCCTCGCTTGTGACGACGCCGTGCAGCACCGCGACCTGTTCGGGCGGCACATGGCGCAGGACCGGAGGGACCTCGCCCCAATGCGCGACGAAGAAATTCCGCGCGCCCGCATCGCGCAGGACGGGGACGCAGGTGTCGACGCCGAGCCCGTAACAATCCGCCTTCACCGCCGCGCCCGCGCGTGCCGGGCCGCTCAGCGCATTGAGACTGCGCCAATTTCGCGCCAGCGCATCGGTATCGATGGTGAGCCGCAGGGTGGGCGGCGGCAGGTCAGGCATTAGTATCTTTAAAATCCGCTTCTTCGAAATCCTGGGGCGGCCCGCTCGGCAGGCCCCACCACGCGACCAACAATCCGAACGCGACCACGCCCCATGTGTACCACAGGCCCGAATAGGCGTTCCCGGTCATCGCCACGATATAGCTCGCGATCAGCGGCAGGAAGCCGCCGAGATAGCCCGCCCCGATGTGATAGGGGATCGACATCGAACTGTAGCGGATGCGCGCCGGGAACATCTCGGTAAGCAGCGCCGCGACCGATCCGTACGTCAGCGCGGAGAGCATGCCGAGCACCAGCAAAAGGCCGACAATGCCGAGGATGTTCGCCAGCGGAGGAGTCTGACGCTCGAAATCATACCCCTGCGATTCGAGCCAGACCTGGATCGTCGCCCGGCGATCGCCTTCGGAGAGGGCGGAATAGTCGAAGCTCGCTTCGCCGATCCCCAAGTCGCTATCGCTCCCACCAATATTGTAGGGAACACCGAGCGAGGTCAAATCCTGCAAGACGCGTCCGCATTGGCTGCCCTGTACCTCGGCGAAGGGATCGTAGGTGCAGGCCGCGCCACTCACTGCGACGGGCGCGGCCCGTGCGCTGTCGTTCAGCGCAGGGTTCGCGAGCGCCCCGATGCCCCAGAACACCGGGAACAGCAGAAACAGCGAAGCGAGCGCCCCGATGACGATCGGCTTCTTGCGCCCCACCCGGTCGGACCATTTGCCGACCACGATGTAGAACCCCATAGAAATGGCTCCAGCGGCGAGCAGCATCCATTCGACCGCGCTCTCCTCAACTCGCATGGGACCGCGCAAGAAACTGAGGCCGGAAAAGAAGGCGGTGTACCAGATGGTCGTCAGCACGCCGGTGATCCCGAACAGCGCCACGAAGATGCGCTTGGGATTGCCGGGATAGGTCAGGCTTTCCTTGAACGGGTTCGAACTCGTCTCGCCCGCAGCCTTCATCGCCTGGAATACCGGGCTCTCCGACAGTTTCAGACGCATCCACAGCGATATGCCGAGCAGGACGATCGAGAGTAGGAAGGGCAGGCGCCAACCCCATGCCGCGAACTCGTCCGCCGGGATCAGAGCGCGGCACGCGATCACGACGATGATCGACAGGACGAAGCCACCGACCACGCTGGCCTGGATGAAGCTGGTGTAGAAGCCGCGCTTTTCGGGCGGCGCATGCTCGGCGACGTAGATTGCCGCCCCGCCATATTCTCCGCCGAGCGCAAGGCCCTGCAGGATGCGGAACAGGATGACGATGATCGGCGCGGCAATCCCGATTGTCGCCGCGCTGGGGATCAGTCCGACTCCGGCGGTCGCGACGCCCATCAGAGTGACGGTGACGAGAAACGTATATTTTCGGCCGAGCCGGTCGCCGAGATATCCGAATAGGATCGCGCCCAAGGGCCGGAAACCGAAACCGACTGCAAATCCCGCCCAGACCAGCAGCAATTGCAGCGTCTCGTTATCGCTCGGAAAGAAGGCCGCGCCGATCAGGGCCGCAAGCGTGCCGTAGATGAAGAAATCGTACCATTCGAAGATGGTGCCCGCGCTGCTCGCCGCGATGACGAGGCGGATTTCCTTCTCGGTCGGCTCGCGCTGCATGGGAGGCGTCGGCGCGCCGCTTTCCGTGGAACCGATTTGCGTGGCCATGCTGTCCCTCCCCCTGCGCGCTTCGTCCGGCGGCATGACGGGAGGCTTACCGCGCGTCGGCAGCGTTGAAAAGCGCCTCCTCGGCAGCCTTCCACGGGAGCAGGATGGCTTCGTGACGGCCCGGATGCGGCACTGCGGGATCTAGCATTTCGAGGCGCGGCCAGTCCGGGCGGTCGCTTTCGCCTGCCAGCCATCGGGCGATCTCGCGACGGGTCTGTGCGATGCCCTGCGCGCTGCATCCAATGGCGCCCTTCGCGAAGATCGCCGCAGCAGCTTGGCCGACCGCGCAGGCCGACACGCGCAGGCCCAGCGTGGCGATCTGCCGTTGGTCGTCCAGCGAAACGCTCAGATCGACGACGCTGCCGCAGGTCCGCGACCGCGCTTCGGCCCGGACAGCGCTTTCCTTCTCGATCGGATAATCGGCTAGCTCCACCGCAAGGGCCAAAATCGCGGGGGAATAGAGCGACGCACTCGCCGAACGGTTCATGGTGCGGGCGTCTCGTTCGCTTCATTCCCTGCGGCAAGTCGCTTGCGCCGTTCCGCCACCATTGTCGCGAGGCTGCGCGAGCTCGCATCGACGAATTCGTAGCTTCGGGCGTTGGCGATCCAGTCGGGCCGTCCGGCATAGCCCCAGACCGTATCGTACCCCAAAACCAGCAGCGTGAACCCGATCACTGCGATCACCGCGCCCTTCAACGCGCCGAACCCGAAGCCCAGCACACGGTCGATCGGACCCAGCACCGAATGGCGCGACGCCTTGCCGACATTGTTGGCGATGACCTTCATCGCGGCATAGGGGATCAGCAGCAGCAGCGCGAAGGCCAGCACGGCGGTCGCGATATCGCCGCCGATATAATCGCGCAGCGCGGCGGTCAGCGGCACGTGCAGATACTTGATCGCGAAAATCGCCAGGATCCATGCGGCCAGCGACAGGATTTCCTGCAGGAAGCCGCGCTGGAACCCACCGATCGCGGCTATCCCGACAATACCGAGCAAAAGAAAATCGAAACCCGTCATATCTGGGCCGGATTATGCCCCGCCCATGATCCGGTCAACGAGATTGGCCAATTGCGTGAGCCCGCCATATTTCAATTTCGACGAACCGCCGTCCAACTCCGACGGGCCGTAGCCCCGCTCGAAGCCCAGTTTGGCAGCTTCGCGCAGGCGAAGGGCGCCATGCGCGACCGGACGAATTTCACCCGCGAGCGAGACCTCACCGAGCCAGACGCTGCGTTGTGGCAGCGGTTTGTCGGCCAGCGCGCTGACCAAAGCCGCCGCCACGGCGAGGTCGGCCGCCGGATCGGACAGGCGATAGCCGCCCGCCACGTTAAGATAGACTTCCGCTGAACTGAAATTCAGCCCACAACGCGCTTCCAGTACGGCCAGCAGCATCGCCATGCGGCCATTGTCCCATCCCACCACCGCGCGGCGGGGTGTGGCGCCCGATTGCAGCCGGACGATCAGCGCCTGAATCTCGACCAGAACGGGCCGCGTCCCCTCGATCGCGGGGAACACCGCGCTGCCCGCCAACTGCTCCTGTCGCCCCGACAGGAACAGCATGGAGGGATTCTCGACCTCTTCCAGCCCCTCCTGCGCCATCGAGAACACGCCGATCTCGTCCACTGCGCCGAAACGGTTCTTCAGCGCGCGCAGGATGCGATATTGATGGCTGCGCTCGCCTTCGAAGCTCATCACCACGTCGACCATGTGTTCGAGAACACGCGGGCCAGCAATGCTGCCATCCTTGGTGACATGGCCCACGAGGACCAGGGCGACACCGTTTTCCTTGGCATATCGGATCAGTTCGAACGCACAGCCGCGCACCTGGCTGACCGTGCCGGGCGCGCCTTCGATCGTGTCGGAATGCATGGTCTGGATGGAATCGATCACAAGCAGGCCGGGTGCCTCCATGCCGCCCAGCGTGGTCAGGATATCCCGCACGCTCGTGGTGGAAGCCAGTTTCACCGGAGCATCCGCCAGCCCGAGGCGAGTGGCGCGCATGCGCACCTGCGCGGTCGCTTCCTCTCCACTGACGTAAACGCATTGTCGCCCAGCGCGCGCGTTGGCGGCGGCAGCCTGCAACAGCAGCGTCGATTTCCCGATCCCCGGATCGCCGCCCATCAGAATCGCCGATCCCGGCACCAGCCCGCCGCCCAACGCACGGTCGAACTCGGCGAGCCCCGTCGATTGCCGAACCGGCACTTCGCCCGGCTTGTCGAGCGCGACGAACTCGACCGCCCGCCCCCCGCTCGACAAATCGTGCTTTTGGGAGAACACCGTCGCAGGCGCTTCCTCGTTCAGCGTGTTCCATTCCGCGCAATCGGGGCATTGCCCCTGCCAGCGATGGTGGACGCTGCTACAGGCCTGGCAGATGAAGCGTTTCTTGGGTTTCGCCATGGGCGCGCGTTACCCGGAACATAGGTGGAACGCAATTGCCAAACCGGCTTCTGCACGGCACAGCAGCTAGCGATGCGTCAGAAGGAACTCAGGATTGCGCTGGTCTGCTATGGCGGGGTGAGCCTGGCGGTCTATATGCACGGCGTCACCAAGGAGCTGTGGCATCTCGCCCGCGCGAGCCGCGATGCCGATGCGGCCCGGCCCGGTGCGGGCGGCAGCGCGCGAGTCTATCGCCGCCTTCTGGATCATATTTCCGACCATGCTGGCCTGAAGCTGCGCGTCCTTCCCGATATCCTGACCGGGGCGAGCGCGGGCGGCATCAATGCGATCTTTCTGGCTCAGGCGGTGCATTCCGGCCAGTCGCTGGACCCGCTCACCGATCTCTGGCTCGAAAATGCCGACGTCGACAAGCTGACCGATCCCGATGCGCGCCCGCTGTGGCGGTTTGCGAAAGTGTGGGCGCAGCCGCTTGCCAGCTGGGTGCTCAACCGGCCGGGCAATGCCGTCAGCGAAAGCGTCGCGCCCGAAACGCGCGAGGAAGTCCGCACCAAGGTATCCCGCCTGATCCGCGGGCGCTGGTTCGAGCCGCCTTTCAGCGGCAGCGGCTTTTCCAACCTGCTCGAAACCGCTTTCGCCGCAATGGAAGACGCGCCGCTCGAACCGCCCCTGCTGCCCGCCGGCCATCCGCTCGACCTGTTCGTGACGGCGACCGATTTTCACGGGCATCTGTCGCTGCTGCGGTTGAATTCGCCGCCGGTCGTGCAGGAAAGCGAGCATCGGATGCCGATCGCCTTTCGCGCAAAGACCCCCGCGCAGGAAGGCCGAGGTCTGGCCAACACGATCGAGCTGGTCCTTGCGGCACGTGCCACGGCCAGCTTTCCCGGGGCCTTCCCGCCGCTGCGCCTGTGGGAAATCGACACGCTGGCGGAGCGGACCGGTCGGTCCTGGCCGGAACGCAGCGCATTTCTCGACCGGATCATGCCGGTGCATACGCGCAGCGATACGGTGGACGGCGTCTCGCTCATCGACGGATCGGTGCTGGTCAACAAGCCGTTCGAAGGCGCCATAGCTGCCCTCCAAGGCCGCCCGGCCCAGCGTGAGGTCGATCGCCGGTTCGTCTATGTCGATCCCCGACCCGACCGGACCGGATCGGCTGCCAATCCCGATCGGCCGATCGATCGCGAGGTCGGCTTTTTCGCAGCCATCTTCGGATCGCTCAGCACTATCCCTCGCGAACAGCCGATCCGCGACAATCTGGAATCGCTGGAGGCGCAAAGTCGCGAAGCGATGCGGCTGCGCCTGATCATCACGCGCCTGCGCCCGGAAGTGGAAGGTGCGGTGGAGACGCTGTTCGGGCGGACGCTATTCTTCGACCGGCCGACTCCCAAGCGTCTTCAGGCGTGGCGCCAGCGCGCGCAACAGGCGGCTGCGGTGACGGCGGGCTACACCTTTCAGGCCTATGCGCAGGCGAAGACGGCGGCGATCGTCGGGCGTCTGGCGAAGCTGGTGCATGAAAACACCAGCAAGCTGGGCCTGCCCGATGCCGAGCCGATCGAAGCGGCTTTGCGCGAGGAATTGTCGCGGCGTGGGCTCGATTCGCTGTCCGCCCCCGGCGGCGGCGCGCATGCCGAAGCGATCGCCTTCTTCCGCGCGCACGATATCGGTTTCCGCATCCGCCGTCTGCGGCTTCTCGCGCGCAGACTGGCCCGCGACTGGGAGGCCGATCCGGAAATAGAAGACGATGCGCTGGAGCAGGCCCGCGAAGCAATCTACGCGATCCTAGCGCTCTATTTCGAGCGCGAGAACGGCGACGGGCTGGGCGAGGAATTCGCCGCGGCGAGCGAGGATGTCCTCTCCGATCCCGGCACGGTGCTCGACATGCTGGAGGAAAAGCGGCTCTTGCCCCAGATCGACGACCGCGCCGAGGAAATGCTGGCCGATGCGCTGCAGGCCATGCCGAGTAATTTGAAGCGCCGGATGCTACTGACCTATCTGGGCTTTCCCTATTACGACATCGCCACGCTGCCGCTGCTGCGCAATCAGGATCTGACCGAGTTCGATCCGGTCAAGGTCGATCGCATCTCACCCGAGGACGCCACAGCGATCCGCGAAGGCGGCACACAGGCGACCCTGCGCGGCACCGAATTCTTCAATTTCGGCGCCTTTTTCAGCCGCGCCTATCGCGAAAACGACTATCTGTGGGGCCGGTTACACGGGGCGGAGCGGATGATCGACATCGTCTGTTCCACTCTCGACGAGACATTGCCGCGCACCGCCCGCGACGCGTTCAAGCGTGATGCCTTCCTCGCAATCCTCGACGAGGAAAGCGAGGCGGGGCGGTGTTCGACGATGCTGCTCGAGCAATTGCGCAGCGAGGTGCGAACGCGATTGCCCTAAATTCTAACCGCCCAGCGCTTCCTTGATCTTGTCGAAGAAGCCCCGGCTTTCGGGGCATTCGTCTCCGGTCTCGGTGTCGCGGAACTGTTCCAGCAGGGATCGCTGCTCCTTGGTTAGCTTGGTCGGCGTTTCGACCAGCAATTCGACCACCAGATCGCCGCGCCCGCGCCCCTGAAGGACGGGCATACCAGCCCCGCGCTGGCGCAATTGCCGGCCCGACTGGATGCCTGCCGGGATCGAAAGCGTCACCGGCTTGCCCGCCAGATCGGCGATCTCGATCTCGCCGCCGAGCGCGGCCTTGGTGAAGCTGATCGGCGCGCGGGTGACGAGTGTCGTCCCCTCGCGTTCGAAGATCGCGTGCGGCTGAATGTGGAGAAAGATGTAGAGGTCGCCCGGAGGCGCGCCCCGCGGACCCGCCTCGCCCTTGCCGGACAGTCGGATGCGCGTGCCGGTATCGACGCCGGGCGGAATTTCCACGTCGAGCTTCTGCGGCAGGTCGATCCGGCCTTCTCCGCCGCAACTGCGGCAAGGATCGGCGATGACTTCGCCCTGGCCGTGGCAATTGGGACAGGGGCGCTCCACGACGAAGAAACCCTGCTTGGCGCGCACCTTCCCCATGCCCGAACACAGATTGCAGGTCCGCGCCCGCGTACCGGGACGCGCGCCGGTGCCATGGCAATCGTCGCAGGATTGCGAGACCTCGATCTCGATCTGCGTGTCTTTACCGTGGAAGGCGTCTTCCAGGCTGATCTGCATGTCGTAGCGCAGATCCGCGCCGCGCCGTGCCTGGCTGCGTCCGCCGCCGCCGAAGGCCTGGCCGAAGATGGTTTCGAAGATATCGCCGATATCGCCGAAATCCGCGCCGGGATGGCCGCCACCGCCCTGCTGGAAGGCGGCATGGCCATAGCGATCGTAGGCCGCGCGTTTCTGCGGATCCTTGAGACAATCGTAGGCGACGCTGATCGCCTTGAATTTGGCCTCGCTCTCGCTGCAGCCCGGATTGCGATCCGGGTGATGCTTCATCGCGAGCTTGCGATAGGCGGATTTGATCACCGCCCCATCCGCATCGCGCGAGACGCCGAGAAGTTCGTAAAAGTCGATTTCGGTGGCTGACATGTTTCCCCCGCCCGAAAAATCAACCGCCACCGGTGCGGGTGTGCACCGGTGGCGGATCGTAGTTCATGAGACCGATCAGGCCTTGCTGTCTTCGTCCACTTCGGAGAATTCGGCGTCGACCACGTCGTCGTCCTTCTCCGCAGTGTCGGCCGAAGCGGCATCCGCGTCGCCAGCAGAGGCATTGGCCTGCTCGGCTTCGTAGATCGACTGGCCCATCTTCATGGCGGCTTCGGTCAGATCCTTGGCCTTGACCTCGATCTCGGACACATCGTCGCCTTCAAGCGCGGTCTTGAGCGCAGCGATCTTGGTTTCGACGTCGCTCTTCAGTGATGCGTCGATCTTGTCGCCATGCTCTTCGAGCTGCTTTTCGGTCGCGTGGACGAGGCTGTCGGCCTGGTTGCGGGCTTCGGCGCTTTCGCGGCGCTTCTTGTCCTCTTCGGCGAACTTTTCCGCGTCCTGCACCATCTGGTCGATGTCGCTGTCGGACAGACCGCCCGATGCCTGGATGCGGATCTGCTGTTCCTTGCCGGTGCCCTTATCCTTGGCACTGACGTTGACGATGCCGTTGGCGTCGATGTCGAACGTCACCTCGATCTGCGGCACACCGCGCGGTGCGGCGGGGATGCCGACGAGGTCGAACTGGCCGAGCATCTTGTTGTCGCTCGCCATTTCGCGCTCGCCCTGAAAGACCCGGATGGTCACCGCGTTCTGATTGTCTTCGGCGGTGGAATAGGTCTGGGTCTTCTTGGTCGGGATCGTGGTGTTGCGGTCGATCATCTTGGTCATGATGCCGCCCAGCGTTTCGATGCCGAGCGAAAGCGGCGTCACGTCGAGCAGCAGTACGTCCTTGACGTCGCCCTGAAGAACACCTGCCTGAATGGCAGCACCCATGGCCACGACTTCGTCAGGGTTCACACCGGTATGCGGCTTGGAATCGAAGAACTTTTCCACGACTTCGCGCACCTTGGGCATGCGGGTCATCCCGCCGACCATGATGACTTCGTCGATCTCGTCCTTCGAAACGCCCGCATCGGCCAGCGCCTTCTTGCAGGGTTCGAGCGTACGCTGGATCAGGTCGCCGACCATCTTTTCGAGGTCGGAGCGGCTGATCGTTTCGACGAGGTGCAGAGGAGTGGACGAGCCACCTTCCATGCGCGCGGTGATGAAGGGCAGGTTCACCTCGGTGGTCTGGGCCGAGCTCAGCTCGATCTTGGCCTTTTCCGCGGCTTCCTTGAGGCGCTGCAGCGCGAGCTTGTCGCTCCGCAGGTCCATGTTTTCCTTCTTCTTGAACTGGTCGGCGAGATATTCGACGATCGCGGTATCGAAATCCTCACCACCCAGGAAAGTGTCGCCATTGGTGGACTTCACTTCGAACACGCCGTCGCCGATCTCGAGGATCGAGACGTCGAACGTGCCGCCGCCAAGGTCGTACACGGCGATGGTCTTGCCGTCTTCCTTGTCCATGCCATAGGCAAGCGCGGCCGCAGTCGGCTCGTTGATGATGCGCAGCACTTCGAGGCCGGCGATCTGGCCGGCATCCTTGGTCGCCTGACGTTGGGCGTCGTTGAAGTATGCGGGCACGGTGATCACGGCCTGCGTCACGGTTTCGCCGAGATAGCTTTCGGCAGTTTCCTTCATCTTCTGAAGGATGAAGGCGGAAACCTGGCTGGGGGAATAATCCTCGCCGCCCGCTTCGACCCACGCGTCGCCATTCTTGCCCTTGACGATGTCATAGGGGACGAGATCCATGTCCTTCTTTGTCAGCGGATCGTCGAACCGGCGGCCGATCAGGCGCTTGATCGCGAACAGGGTGTTGTCGGGATTGGTGACGGCCTGGCGCTTGGCAGGCTGGCCGATCAGGCGCTCGCCATCCTTGGTGAAGGCGACGATCGAGGGCGTGGTACGCGCGCCTTCGGAATTTTCGACGACCTTGGGCTTTCCGCCATCCATGACGGCGACACAGGAATTGGTCGTGCCGAGGTCGATACCGATTACTTTGCTCATGCTTTCCCCATTTAAGAAAACGGTTGTTGGACACCGCTCCGTCGGCTTCCCAAGAGGCGAAACCCTTTGGCGGCTCGGGTGATGGAGGGGGATATAGGTGCGCGAAATCTTGGCACAAGGGACGCCGCGCGCTAGGCAGATCGCGATCGAGACGAGAGGGATATCGATATGAAGAAGACCGTTTTCGCCGCTCTGCTGCTCGCGGGCGCGCCGCTGGCGCTGGCCGCGTGTTCCGAAGCGGAGGCCCCCGCCGAAGCGAGCGATCCGAATACGATCGCAGGGCTTACCATCACCGATGCGCGCATGATGCTGCCGCCTGTCGCGGGCAATCCGGCGGCGGTCTATTTCACCGTCAAGAACGATGGCGACAAGAACATCGCCCTGCGCAGCGCCAGCGTGGAAGGATCGGGCAGCGCGCAGCTGCACGACATGATGGAATACGATTTCGAAATGACCATGGGCGAAATGCCGCCGCTGATGCTGCAACCGGGCGACAGCGCCGTGTTCGAGCCGGGCGGCAAGCATGTCATGGTTTACGAACTCGGCCCCGACCTTGCCGAAGGCGGCACCGCCGAAGTGACTCTGACGGCTGCGGGCGGGCGCAATCACACATTCGAAGCCCCGATCCAGGCGGCGGGCGAAGAGCGCTAGGACACGCGGAGGCGGCGCTGGCGCATCCCATCGATCTGGACGCCGAAGCGCCGCCCCCCTGCCCCGCGGGGGGAGAGCGCGCGCTAACCTCCGGCGAGGTGCGGATCGCCCGCTCCGTTTTCGGTAGCGCGATAGATTACGGTCGAGTGACGCTGAAGCGCCGCAAATGGGCGTTCTTCCAGCCCCGCAAGACAACCATGGCACCGCGCGGCCACATCCATTTCCACCCGCGCGGCGATTCCTATTGCGACGATTTCGCACGGGAAAGCGTGATCCGGCAGGGGCTGCTGATCCACGAACTCACGCATGTCTGGCAGACCCAGACTCTGGGTAACTGGTATCTTGTCACGCATCGCATGCCGTGGGCGCGTTACGATTACAGCCTCAAACCGGGCTGGCCTCTTAAGCGGTACGGGATCGAACAGCAGGCCGAAATCGTGAAGCACGCCTTCTGGCTCAGAAACGGCGTGAAGCTGGCCGGGGCGCCGGACCGCACCCGCCAGTGCATAACGCGTGATGTCGCCGCCGGTCACGGCTGCGATCCCGGCACCGATCGCCGCGCCGCCCAGGCCGCCTTCGGCGGAATAGTTTTCGGCGCACGCGCCAAGGCTCATCGTCGAAAGGGCCAGCGCGGGGGCGAGAATCATCTTGGCGTTCATGTCGGTCTCTCCTGAATCCTGAAAGCTTCGGAAGGACTTACGCTTATCGGCATCGCCCGTTCCCGCGCCGATCACCTTCACGCGCTGATGACACTCAATCGCCGATGACGCTCAATCGTAAGTGACGTTCGGCAGGCCCTGACCGCCATCGGCGATGAACGCGTCGATGCGCGCTTCCAGCATCGGCAGCGGCACCGATCCGAGCGCGAGGACGACATCGTGAAACTTGCGGATGTCGAACCGATCGCCCAGCGCTTCTTCCGCTTCGGCGCGAACCCGGCGGATCGTCAGCTCGCCCAGTTTGTAGGACAGGGCCTGGCCCGGCCAGCTGATATAGCGGTCGATCTCGGTCCCGACCTCGTGCTGCGACAGAGCGGTGCGACTGGCGAGATACTCCATCGCCCGCTCGCGGCTCCATCCGTAATGGTGGATGCCGGTGTCGATCACGAGCCGCGCGGCGCGCCACATTTCGTAACTCAACCGTCCGAACCGCTCATAGGGCGTGCGGTAGATGCCCATCTCTTCGCCGAGATATTCGACGTAAAGCCCCCAGCCCTCGCCGAAGCCGGAGAAATAGGTCTGCCTGCGGAATTGCGGAGCGGCTTCGCGCTCCAGCGCCACCGCCGCCTGGAAGCTGTGGCCGGGAATGCACTCGTGCAGCGTCAGCGCGGGGATATTGTAGAGCGGGCGCGAAGGGAGGTCGTACGTGTTCATCTGGCACGCATCGAGCCCGCCCCGCCCGGCCGTGTAGAACGGCGCGATCGCGGGATCGACCGGGCGGATGGTGAAACGATGGCGCGGCAGGAAGCCGAAATAATCCTCGATCACGCCATCGACGCGCTTGGCCGCATAGGCGGAGACGCCCATCAGCTCGTCCGGCGTGCGGGCGACGAATTGCGGATCGGTGCGCAGAAAGGTCACGAATTCGGGCAGAGTGCCGTCGAACCCGGCCTCCTGCTTGACCGCTTCCATTTCAGCGGTGATCCGCGCCACTTCGTCGAGGCCGATCCGATGGATCTGCTCCGCCGTCAGGTCGAGCGTGGTGTATTCCGCGATCTGTTGCTGGTAGTAAGCTGGCCCGTCCGGCATCTCTTCCGCCGCCAGCGTGGTGCGGGTTTGAGGGAGATAGTCTTCGCGGAAAAAACTCAGGAAACCGGCATAGGCAGGCGTTACCTGGGTGTTTATCACCTCGCGCGCGGTAGCCTGCAAGCGCTCGCGATCCGCCGACGAAAAACGCGCCGGAATCTGCTCGAACGCATCCCAGAACGGGCTGTCCTCGGGATCGTCGACCACGTAGGCTTGCAGCGACGCGTCGCGCCCTTCCAGCGTCACGCGGGGAACGGAAAATCCGCGCGCGAGGCCTGCTCGGGCATTGGTCTCCTGTTCCGAAAAATAACGCGGGATGCTTTCGAGCCAGGCGAGATAGCGCTCATACTCCTCGACGCTGCCGAGAGGGCCACGTTCGGCGAGATAGCCCCAGAAATTGCTGTCGCTGTCGAACGGCATTTCCCATTCGCGAAAGCGCGCATCGCCGATTTCGGTTTCGAGAAGATGCCGCAGAACCGCCGCATCGATCCGGGCTTCGGGCGAAAACTGCGCGGTATCGAGCGCATCGAGCTGGCTAAGGAAACTCTCTGCCTGACGGGCGCGGGCCAGCTGCGCCTCGGCAGTCACGGAAGGAAGCGCCGTTCCGCGTGCTGTGCTGCCATCAGCCTGCTCGACACGGCCGGATTGATCGAGTCGATAGCGATAATATGCATCGGTCAAAGCTTCGAGCTGCGCATCGGCGCTCGCCTCGACACTGGCCTGCGCGCGGGTATCCTGCGCCGCGACCGGAACGGCAATTGGCATGGCGACGAGGACCGCCGCTCCTAGAATGGCAGTCCTCATCGTATCTCCCTCAATGTGCAGGATCAGTCGGGCTTCTTCGCCACGCCGACCATGGCCGGGCGGAGCAGGCGATCCTTGATCATGTAACCGGCCTGCATTTCCTGCACGATCGTTCCCGGCTCGTGATCATCGCTCGGGATCTCCATCATCGCCTGATGCTGGTTGGGATCGAGCGGCATGCCGGTCGAGGCGATGCGGGTGATGCCGTGCTGGCCGAAGACCTTGTCCAATTCGCGCTGGGTCGCTTCGATCCCGGCGATGAAGCCCTTCAGCTTCTCGTCCTCGCGCAGGGCTTCCGGCACGGACTGAACCGCGCGGGCCAGATTGTCCGACACGCTCAGGATATCGCGCGCAAAACCGGTTGCAGCGTAGTTGCGTGCGTCTTGCACGTCCTTTTCGAGCCGGCGGCGCACATTCTGCGTTTCCGCCTTGGCATAGAGAACGTCCTGCTTCGCCGTCTCCAGATCGCCGCGCAGCGCTGCCAGCGCCTCGTCCAGCGATTCCTCGACCTCGTCGTCCTCATCTTCGCTATCGTCCCGGAACTGCTCCGGCACGCCATCCAATTCCTTGTCGACCGCTTCGTCGCGCGGTGTTTTTTCGTTCTCGTCGATCACGCGGAAATACCCATATTGTCAGATGCGTTTGCCCAGCTGGCGGGCGGTGAAATCCACCATGGGGACCACGCGCGCGTAATTCAACCGCGTCGGCCCGATCACCCCCAGCACACCGACGATGCGCCCCTCACGGTCGCGATAGGGCGCCGCGATGACGGAGGAGCCTGAGAGCGAGAACAGACGGTTTTCGCTGCCGATAAATATGCGCGTGGCCTGCGCCTCGCGCGCTTCTTCGAGCAGCGCGGCGACCGATTGCTTGCTTTCGAGATCTTCGAGCAGGGAGCGCACCCGCTCGATATCGCCCAACGCGCTCTCGTCCAGCAGGTTTGCCTGCCCGCGCACGATCAGGACCGGGCGTTTCGCCCCATCTTCCGACCAGGTGGCGAGCCCCCGGCGCACCAGATCGCGGCTCGCCTCGTCGAGCGCGCTGCGCCCGCCTGCGATCTCGGCATCCATGATTGCGGCGGCTTCGGCCAGAGTGCGTCCGGCGGCGCGGCGGGTGAGATAATTGCTCGCCTGTTCGAGCGAGGTTCCCAGCGCCTGAGCCGACAGGGGGACGATGCGGTTTTCGACATGCCCGTCCTCCCCCACCAGCACGGCCAGAACGCGGTTCGCATCGATCGCCGTCAGGGATATCTGCGCCAGGCGGTGTTCGCGCCGTGGCACCATCACCATGCCCGCCGCCCCGGTCAGGTCCGAAAGAAGCGCGCTGGTTTCCTCCAGCGCCTGTTCGATCGGGCCCGGCTCTTCGATACGCTGGCGGATCGCGGCGCGTTCGTGGTCGGTCGGTTCTGCCACCTGCATCATCGCATCGACGAACAGGCGCAGCCCGCTATCGGTTGGCATCCGTCCGGCGCTGGTATGCGGAGCGGCGAGCAGGCCGCGCTGTTCCAGCTCCGCCAGTACCGACCGGATCGAAGCGGGCGAGAGATTGAGGCCGGAGCCGCCTGCCAAGGTCTTCGACCCCACCGGCTGTCCGCTTTCGAGATAGCCTTCCACCACGAGCCGGAAGATATCCCGCGCGCGGTCGGTCAATTCGGTGATGGGCGGCGTCGGCATGGCATCAATCTAACCCATCCCCTTGCGGCCTCAAGCCCCAAGCGGGTAACGCCGCCTGCAAGACTACCCCATTCGGAGATTTCCATGCGACCTTCAGGACGTGCGCCCGACGAAATGCGCGCCATCAACATCGAGACCGGCTTCACCAAACACGCCGAAGGGTCGTGCCTGATAAGCTTCGGCGAGACCAAGGTGCTGTGCAATGCCAGCATCGAGGATCGCACGCCGCCGTGGTTGCGTGGCAAGGGCGAAGGCTGGGTGACGGCGGAATATTCTATGCTTCCCCGCTCGACCCACACGCGGAGCATGCGCGAAGCGGTTAAGGGCAAGCTCGGTGGCCGAACGCAGGAAATCCAGCGCCTGATCGGGCGATCCTTGCGCAGCGTGGTCGACCTGAAAAAGCTAGGCGAGCGGCAGATCACGGTCGATTGCGACGTGTTGCAGGCCGATGGCGGGACGCGCACGGCGTCGATTTCGGGTGCCTGGGTGGCGCTCAGGCTCGCGATCGATGGGCTGATGAAGCAGGGGCTGATCAGGGAAGACCCGATCAATGCCAAGATCGCCGCGATTTCGTGCGGGATCTATAAGGACACGCCGGTCCTCGACCTCGATTACCCTGAAGATTCCAATGCCGAGGCGGACGCGAACTTCGTCCTGATCGAAGGCGGGAAGATCGCCGAAGCGCAGGCGACGGCGGAAGGCGCGCCGTTCGACGAGGAAGGCCTGCTGCGCCTGCTGCGTCTCGCCCGCATCGGCTGCGACCGTATCTTCGCGGCGCAGGAGGAGGCGGTGCGCGCATGACCCGGCGTCTCGGTTCGGGCAGCCTCGTCATCGCCACGCACAATGCCGGCAAGCTGAAAGAGATCGGCGCGCTGCTCGAACCTTATGGCGTGAAGTGTCTTTCCGCCGGATCGCTTGGCCTGCCCGAGCCTGCTGAAACGGGGACGACCTTCGTCGAAAACGCGCTGATAAAGGCGCGCGCTGCGGCGGAGGCTTCGGGCATGGCGGCCTTGGCCGACGATAGCGGATTGTCGGTCGATGCGCTTGACGGGCGGCCGGGGGTCTACACCGCCGACTGGGCAGAGCGGCAGTGGTTCGAAGGCGAACCGGGGCGTGACTGGTTCATGGCGATGGGCAAGGTCGAGGGGATGCTACGCGAGCGCGGGACCGATGTCGATCGCAGCGCGGCGTTTCACTGCGTGCTTGCCGTCGCCTGGCCCGATGGCGACCACGCGGTCTATGAAGGGCTGGCGCCGGGATCGCTCACCTGGCCCCCGCGCGGGGAACTGGGCTTCGGTTACGATCCGGTCTTCGTGCCCGAGGGTCGCGAGCAGACCTTTGCAGAGATTGCACCAGACAAAAAACACGCCATCAGCCACCGCGCCGATGCCTTCGCCAAGCTGGTGGCGGAGCAATTCGGCGGCTAGCGATCCGGTCAGTGCGCGCGGCGGCCCATGACGTTGCCGGCGGGATAATAGCGGCAGACCAGCACATCGTTCCCCCGCGCCGTTGCTACCGCGCAGCCGACTTCGCGCGTGTCCCGCCACACGATCTGGGTATAGTGGCCGACGTCGGCCCAATTCCCGGTTCGCGACACGTCCGGAAAGGTCGCATGCCGGTAATATCGGCGTTCGTCGAGGAACATGTCGACCATGCCGTCAACGTCCCAACCGCCGGACGTGCCCATCCACAAATTCTCGCCCGCTCCGTTGCGCGTGCGATCGTCCGCGTGTTCGAGCACTCCCCGGCGGCTCAGATATTCAGCCCATTCCGCCGCTTCGCGTTCGAGATGCGGGTTCCACGCAAGGTCCGGAACGCGCAGGCGGCGACGCTCGGCATTGTGCAGCGCAAGAATACGCGAAGCTATGTCCGAAGTCTGGCGGACCGAGTAATTCGCGTCGCGAATTTGCTCGCCGCGCGAAGCGGGCGCGCGCTCGCTTGCGAAGAGCGGCGCTGCCGTGGCAATAGTAAGTGCGAACGCGCTGGCTAAAGCAGCGCCAATCCCTACCCGTCCCATGGCCCCCATGTCGCGCGGTGCAGATTAAGATTCGCTGAAAGGCTTTGACAGAATTCGATGGCGCGAGCGCTTTATATCCATTGGCCCTTCTGCCTGGCGAAATGCCCGTATTGCGATTTCAACAGCCACGTCCGCAGCGGCGTCGACACGGCTGCCTGGGAGGACGCTTTGCTGGCCGACATGCGGTTCGAAGCGGAAAAAGCCTCGGGCGAAGCGCTCGACAGCATTTTCTTCGGCGGCGGCACGCCAAGCCTCATGCCGCCTGCGCTGGTCGCCCGCCTGCTAGCCGAAGCCGAAGGCCTGTGGGGTTTCGCGCCCGGAATCGAGATCACGCTCGAAGCCAATCCGTCTTCGGTCGAGACAGCAAAATTCGCGTCGCTTGCGGCGGCAGGCGTCAATCGCGCTTCCCTCGGTGTGCAGGCGCTCGATAACGAGGTGCTGCGTTTTCTCGGCCGGCTCCACGATGCGGGCGAGGCCATGGATGCGCTCGCCACTGCGCAGCGCCATTTCGATCGGGTGAGCTTCGATCTGATCTATGCCCGTCCCGATCAGAGCGAGAAACAATGGCGCGAAGAGCTGGCGCGCGCCCTCGAATTCGGAACCGGGCATCTCTCGCTCTATCAGCTGACCATCGAACCGCAGACTCGCTTCGCCACCGATGTCCGCCGCCAGGTCTTCGCGCCTCTGGACGACGAGCGCGCCGCCGATCTCTTTGGAGTGACGCAGGAGATGGCCGTCGCCGCCGGTCTCCCCGCCTACGAGATCAGCAACCACGCCCGGTCGGGCGAAGAGAGCCGCCACAATCTCACCTATTGGCGGTATCGCGATTATGCCGGGATCGGACCGGGCGCACATGGGCGGCGGGGCGGAGTGGCGACTCTGCGACACAGGAAGCCGGAAAATTACCTGGCCGCGGTTGCGCGGCAAGGACACGGCTTGCAGGACGAACGCGCGCTCGACAGGCCCGAGCAGGCGAGCGAGGCGCTGTTGATGGGGCTGCGGCTTGCAGAAGGCGTCGATCTCGAAAATCTGTCTGTGCGGTTCGGCTACGCGCCCGAAGACCTGGTCGATCATGACAAGCTAGCGCTTCACCAGCGGCTCGGTCTGGTGCGGCAGGACGGTTCGCGCGTCACGGTGACACCGGCGGGAATGCCTTTGCTCGACGCGCTGCTCGCCGATCTGGTGGTCGCGGATCTTGTCACCGCGTGAGCAAAGCCGATATTCTCGAGGCCTGGCGAACGCATTTGGTCGAGGGGCGGCGCCGATCCGAACATACGGTGCGCGCCTATTGTGCGGCAGCGCGGCGGCTGATCGAAGCGACCGCAAGCGACGATTTCGAAGCGCTCGCCGATATCGATGCCGCGCGCCTCAGAACCCACCTTGCCGAGAGGCGGCAGGACGGGCTTTCCAACGCGTCGGCGGCGCGCGAGCTGTCAGCTCTCAAGAGCTTCCTCGGCTTCGCGCGCACGCAGCTGGGGCTTGAGGCGGACCGTGCGCCGCGCCTGCGCGGGCCGCGCCTCAAGAAGGGCCTACCACGCCCGGTCACGCCCGACGATGCCGTGGGCCTTGCCGATACGGTTCAGGACCAGGCCGCACTCGACTGGATCGGCGCGCGCGACCGGGCGGTGCTGCTGCTGCTTTACGGCGCCGGGCTCCGCATCGCCGAGGCGCTGTCGCTCCGGTTGGACGATCTGCCGCTAGGGGAGCGCCAGACGGTCACCGGCAAGGGCGACAAGCAGCGTGTCGTCCCCATCCTTCCGATCGTAGCCGATGCGGTCACCGAATATGCCCGGCTCCAGCCCTATCGCATCGAACCGGGGGATCGGCTGTTCCGCGGCGCTAAGGGCGGGCCTCTGTCACAGGGCATGGTGCAAAAAGCGGTCGCGCGGGCACGGATCGCGCTGGGCCTGCCGGCGACCGCCACGCCGCATGCCTTGCGCCATAGCTTTGCCAGCCATCTGCTCGGCGCAGGCGCGGACCTTCGAAGCCTTCAGGAGCTACTCGGCCATGCGAGCCTTGGTTCGACGCAAATCTATACCAAGGTCGATGCAGCAACGATGCTGGATGCTTACCGCAACGCTCATCCGCGTGAGCGCACTACTCCAAAACGCGATTAGCGCTTGGCGCGCGGTTTCCAGGTCATCAGCCGCCAGACATAGCCGATCACCGAAAGCACAATGGTGGCGATCACCACGCCGCTGACGACCCATCCGCTTTCGCCGAATGTCCGCGCGAGCCACTGAGTTCCGCCAATCAGGATCGCATTCCAAAGTGCTGCTCCTGCCGCCGTGAAGATGCAGAATTTAAAGGCGTTCATGTGGGCAAGGCCCGCAGGCAGGCTGATCATCGTGCGCATCACCGGCGTGGCGCGCAGGATGAAGACCACCCAATGTCCATGCTTGCGGAAGAAGTGCGAGGCCGCCTCCACGTCTTCCCATTCCAGCGTCAGCCAACGGCCCCAGCGATCGATGAAGGGGCCGAGCCGTTCGTAGCCCCATTTGTCGCCGATCAAGAACCAGACGTAATTGCCCGCCAGCGTTCCCGCCGTGCCGACGGCGAGGATCTCCCAGAAGGTGAAAGTCCCCCGCTCGATCGCAAGCGCGGCGGATCCCATGATCGCTTCCGATGGAATGGGAGGAAAGATGTTCTCCAGCGCCATGAGCAGCGCGATCCCGAACAGGCCGAGCCGCTCGACGATGGAGACGATGATATGGTCCATGGCTCGTGCAACGGACGGGCTGGCGATTGGTTCAGACGATCAGGCGCCCAATCGCCGGTCGATCGCGTCCCAGATGCGCCCCGCCGTATCCGTGCCGTTGAATTTGTCGATCGCGACGATGCCGGTCGGGCTGGTGACGTTGATTTCCGTCAGCCATTTGCCGCCAATCACGTCGATGCCCACGAAGACGAGGCCGCGTTTCTTCAGTTCCGGGCCCATGGCGGCGCAGATGGATTAATTTTAATCGGTTTAGGTGGTCTTTCTCCTGGTTTGCCAGGTTTGCCCACAACAATAGTAAAGGTTTGTTGAGTGGAGAGATTGCCGCCATCAGCGTCGATCTTGAAGATCGCCTTCCCGCCGTTTCCGTGCAGCGGCTTCACAACCACGGCGCCATGCTCTTGCTGAAAGGCGCGCACTGCATCGAGGCTGCGCGCGATCAAAGTCGGCGGCATGAAGCGCGCATAATCGAGCACAAACATCTTTTCGGGCGCGTTCACCACCTCGCGCGGATCGTTCACAACCAGTGTCTCGCCCCGCAACCGGTCCAACAGGAAGGCGGCACTGATATAGCCGAGATCGAAGGGCGGATCCTGCCGCATCAGAACGACATCCACGTCCCGCGCAAGATCGATGCGGCGCGGTTCTTCGGCCGTGAAATGGTCGCCTTCAACGCGCTGTACGCGGACGGGAGAGGCGATGGCAGTGATCCTGCCGCGCGGGCTCCCATCGCTTTCCCAGGCCAGCGAGCCGACATCGTAGTGATAGAGCGTGTGTCCGCGCGCCTGCGCCGCTTCCATCAGGGCAAACGAGCTATCGCCCGCAATCTTGATCGATTCCAGCGGGTCCATCTGGACGGCGACACGTAGGGACATAGCTTGCCTTCTCGTTCGGTAAAGCGGGGTGCAGCGCAGTTCGCGCTTTTAGGGCTGCCAGGCGTTGACGATGTGGCGCGGCAGGGCGCCGGGTGCAAGCAGGATCACATCGACACGAATATCCTCGCCGTCTGGCGCATAGTCATGCGCGACGCATTCGACAGCAGCGGCGACGCGGGCGAGGCGCCTTTCGTCAATGGCGGTATCGAGATCGGCCTTGCGCTTGCGCCACTTCACTTCGACGAAGGCGACAAGACCGCCCCGCTTCGCCACGATATCAATCTCTCCACGCGGCGTTTTGACGCGGGTGCCGAGGATGCTCCAGCCCTTGGCACGCAACCAAAGGGCGGCGCGCGTCTCGCCTTCGCGGCCGCTCTTTTCGGCCAGCTGTCGCTTCACTCGCGACGCATTTCCAGCGCGCGGGCATATAGCGCCTTGCGGTCCTCTCCCGTCGCCTTGGCGACTTGAGCCGCCGCCTGTGATGGCTTGAGCGTATCGAGCGCTTCCCACAAAAGGGCTTCGATATCGGCTTGGCTGGAATGCATCTCGACCGGAGGGCCGATCAGCAGCACGATCTCGCCTTTGGGGGGGTGCTTTTCGAACCACGCGACGAGACCGTGGGGGAGCCCCCGGCGCAATTCCTCGTGCAGCTTGGTAAGCTCTCGCGCTACGGCGATCTCGCGCTCGGGCAAGACCTCGCCGATGGCGATCAGCGATTTGATAAGGCGCGGCGCGGTCTCGTAGAAGATGATCGTCGCATCGATGTCCGCTACCTCCGCCAGTGCATCGCGCCGGGCCTTGTCCTTACTGGGTAAAAACCCGGCGAACAGGAAGCGATCGTTTGGCAGGCCGGACAGCGTCAATCCGGCGATCACCGCGCAGGCGCCTGGTATCACCGTCACCGGTATCCCCTCTGCCCGGCAGTCGTTGACCAGGCGATAGCCCGGATCGGACACCAGCGGCGTGCCCGCATCGCTGACCAGCGCCACTGCGCGCTCCCGCATCGATGCCACCAGTCGCTCTCGATCGCGATGCTCGCTATGATCGTCATAGCGCCACAGGGGTTTGGACAGGCCGAGATGCTTCATCAGCTTACCCGTCACCCGCGTATCTTCGCATGCGACGCCATCGCAACGCCGCAGTACATCCACTGCACGCAGGGTAATATCCCCGAGATTGCCAATCGGGGTCGCGACGATATAGAGCCCGGGATCGAGGGTCTGGGAAGAGGATGCGTCTGCGCTCACCCGGACAGTCATGAACCAGATGCAAGGGACCGGGCAAGCATGAAGACATTCGCAATCACCCGCCGTCTGGCGATGGTCGCGGGCAGCGCGGCTTTGTTGGGCGCCTGTTCGATCATTCCGCGCGGCGCCGACGTGCCGAGCCGCCCGATCGAGAATGCTCCCCTGCCCGAGCCGACCGAAACCGGCCTTCCCCAGGATCAGGACCGGCATCGCATCGCGCTGCTGGTGCCGATGTCGGGCGATAACGGCGCCGTCGGCCAGTCGATCGCGAATGCGACCACCATGGCGATCCTCGACACCAATGCCAGCAATCTGCGCATCACCGCCTACGACACTTCGATCAACCCGCGCGATGCGGCGCGGCGGGCGCTGGCAGACGGCAACAAGCTCATCCTCGGCCCGCTTATGGGCGAAAATGTCGGCACGGTGCTGTCCGAGGCGCGCCGGGCCGACGTGCCGCTGATCTCTTTCTCCAACGATGCATCGATCGCTTCGCCCGACGTCTTCGTGATGGGCCAGATCCCGGAACAGTCGATCCGCAGGTCGGTCGAATATGCGCGCGAAGCCAAGGGCGTGCGCGATTTCGCAGTCGTCGTGCCGGAGGGGGAATACGGCCGCAGGGCGGAAGCCGCATTGCAGACCGCCGTTGCCGATTTCGGCGGGCGCGTCGTGGGACAGGAAAGCTATGCGCGCGGGAACACTTCGGTCGTTTCGGCCATGGATCGGCTGGTGGCACGGGGCGGATTCGGCGGTCTTCTGATCGCGGACAGCGCGCGGCTGGCGACGCAGGCGGCAGGCCGGATCAAGCCGGGCGGCGCGGGCAACACGCTCATCATCGGCACCGAATTGTGGAGCGGGGATGCATCCGTCACCCGCGCGTCGGCGCTGCGCGGGGCGATCTTCTCCGCCGTGTCGGACGATCGCTATCGCCGGTTCGTGGACAGTTACGAAGCGCGCTTCGGCGCTCAGCCCTATCGCATTTCGACGCTTGGGTACGATGCCGTGCTGCTGACTCTGCGCGTGGCTCGCGACTGGCGCGTGGGCCGCGATTTTCCGACCTCGCAATTGCGCGACAGCGGCGGCTTCGTCGGGCTGGACGGGCCGTTCCGGTTCGGACGCAACGGTGTGGTGGAACGCGCCTTCGAAGTGCGCGAGATCCGCAACGGGCAGGTCGTCGTGGTCGATCCCGCGCCGAACCGGTTCGACGATTGAGGAGCCGGTCCGGGCATTGCGCGGGGGATAGAGGGCGCAATCGCTTGTAGCGCGGCTTGCGGAGTGACAGATACACACGCATGTCCGACGATCTCTTCGAAAACACGCCTGCCTCCAGCGGCGATTACGACGCTTCCTCGATCGAGGTTCTGGAGGGGCTGGAACCGGTCCGCCGCCGTCCGGGCATGTATATCGGCGGGACCGACGATCGCGCGCTGCACCATCTCGTCGCCGAAGTGCTCGACAACGCTATGGACGAGGCGGTGGCAGGCCATGCCTCGCGGATCGAATTGCGGCTCGACACCGAAAACCGCGTCACCGTCACCGATAACGGGCGCGGCATTCCGGTCGGCGAACATCCCAAGTTTCCGGGCAAGTCCACGCTCGAAGTGATCCTCTCGACGCTCCATTCGGGCGGTAAGTTCTCCGGCAAGGCTTATGCCACCAGCGGCGGACTCCACGGCGTCGGCGTCAGCGTGGTCAACGCGCTGTCTTCGCACACCCGCGTCGAAGTCGCGCGCGACCGGCAGCTTTACGCGCAGGAATTTTCCAAGGGCCAGACGCTCGGCCCGATCGAGGAACTGGGCCCGACGCCCAATCGGCGCGGCACCACCGTCACCTTCACGCCCGACACCGAAATCTTCGGCGAGCGCAATTTCAGCGCCAAGCGGCTGTTCAAGCTCGCCCGGTCGAAGGCGTATCTCTTCGCGGGCGTCGAGATCCGCTGGAAATGCGACGAATCCCTCGCCAGCGAGGACGTACCCGCAGAGGCGGTGTTCAAATTTCCCGGCGGCCTCGCCGATCACCTCGCCGAACAGATCGGCGGGCGCGAATGCGTGACGGCCCAGCCCTTTACCGGGCGGCAGGACTTCGCGGACGAGGCCGGACGGGTCGAATGGGCGATCGCCTGGCCGCTCTATTCGGACGGATCGACCAGCTGGTATTGCAACACCGTGCCCACCCCCGATGGCGGCACGCACGAACAGGGCCTACGCGCCGCGCTCGTCAAAGGCTTGCGCGCATTCGGCGATCTCGTCGGCCAGAAGAAGGCCAAGGATCTTTCCGCGGACGATGTGATGGTGGGCGCCGAAGTGATGCTCAGCGTCTTCATCCGCGATCCCCAGTTCCAGTCCCAGACCAAGGATCGCCTCACCAGCCCGGAAGCTGCGCGCCTCGTCGAGAACGCGGTGCGCGATCACTTCGACCATTTCCTGTCCGACAATATGGATCGCGGCAAGGCGTTGCTCGGCCAGGTGATGGAGCGGATGGACGAGCGCCTGAGGCGCAAGGCCGAGCGCGAGATCAAGCGCAAGACGGCCACCAACGCGAAGAAACTGCGCCTCCCCGGCAAGCTCACCGATTGTTCGGGTGAAGGCGATGGCGAGACCGAGCTTTTCATCGTCGAGGGCGACAGTGCGGGCGGCAGCGCCAAACAGGCACGCAATCGCAAGACGCAGGCGATCCTGCCGATCCGCGGCAAGATCCTGAACGTCGCCAGCGCCACCGCCGACAAGATCCGCGCCAATAGCGAGATCGCCGACCTGACGCTCGCCATGGGTTGCGGCACGCGCAAGGATTGCGACCCCGAACAGCTGCGCTACGACCGGATCATCATCATGACCGATGCGGACGTGGACGGCGCGCATATCGCCACGCTGCTGATGACGTTCTTCTTTCAGGAAATGCCCGAACTGGTGCGGCAGGGGCATCTCTATCTCGCCCAGCCGCCGCTCTATCGCCTGACCGCCGGAAAAGAGAGCCGCTATGCCCGCGACGAGGCGCATCGCGCGGAATTGGAAGCCACGGTCTTCAAGGGCAAGAAGGTCGAAGTCGGCCGCTTCAAGGGCCTCGGCGAAATGAACCCGGCGCAATTGCGCGAAACCACGATGGACCCGGATAGCCGCAGCCTCATCCGCATCACTCTACCGCAGGAATTCGAACAGCGCGCGGTGGTGAAGGAACTGGTCGACCAGCTGATGGGCCGCAATCCTGAACATCGCTTCAACTTCATCCAGAACAATGCGGGCGACATGGACCGCGAGATGATCGATGCGTGAGGACGATTTCGCCGACGGCGAAAGGGAGGACGACATCATGGCGGGCGAGCGGCGCATCTCGCGTACCGATACCGCCCTGCCCGACTGGTATGTTTCCGATGCCGCCTATCGCCCGATACCCATCGCCTGGTTCGCGGGTGCTTTGATCCTTCAGGTGCTGCTGCAACCGGCCATCGTCTATCTCGGTTGGGCGGGCGGATCGTCGACCGCGTTCGTGCTCGCCTGCGCGATCGGTACGACCGGTCTGATCTGGTACGCGACGCAGCGGCGCGGAATGGCAGAGGCCTCGCTCGCGTGGCGCGCGGCGACGATCGTCATGCTGCTGTTCTTCCTTGCGATCAGCGTGATTTCGCTGCTGGCCTAATCCGGCCCGGCGCGCGAGTGCACGTGCAGTTCACCCTCCAGCGTGCGGTGGACCGGGCACATATCGGCGATCTCCATCAGCCTCGCGCGTTGCTCCTCGCCCAGTCCGTCTCCCGTCAGAGTGATGGCGCGTTCGATCGACTGCACTTTGGTCTTGGGGTCCGCGCAGTGATCGCAATCCTTCGCATGGTCGCGGTCATGCGTCAGATGGATCGAGACGCCTTCCAGCGGCCAGTCCTTGCGATCGGCGTACATTTTCATAGTCATCGCCGTACACGTGCCCAGCGCGCCGAGCAGAAGATCGTAAGGCGTCGGCCCGCTATCGTCGCCGCCGACCGCGTGCGGCTCGTCCGCGATGAAGCGGTGCGTGGCGGTATGGACCTCGGTGCCGAACTTCCCATGTCCGTTCTTCACCACCACGCCTTCTTCCGGCATCGGCCAGTCGTCACGCAAGGGCAGATAGCGGTGCGCCCAGCTCGCGATGATGCTCGCAGCGAAACGGGCATTGGTTTCGTCCAGCAACAGGTGATCCGCGCCTTCCAGGCTAACGAAGCTCTTGGGATGTTTCGCCGCGCCGAACAGGGCGCTCGCGTGCTCGATGCCCACCAGCCCGTCGGTCGGCGAATGCAGGAACAGCAGCGGGCAGCGCAGGGCGGCGACTTCGGCGAGGAGATCGACACTTTCGGCCCGCTCGATGAATTCGCGGCCCAGCTTGAACCTGCGCCCGCCGATCGTCACCGCGCCCTCGCCATCCTTGCGGATGGCCGCGAGATCGCCATCGATCCGTTCGAGGACGTGCGGCACGTCGGCGGGTGCGGCGATCGTTGCAATGGCCGCGATCCGCTCCAGCC
>LULI01000028.1_pt1 | contig 34738 bp, 57 predicted proteins | sample 728191 | NCBI WGS metagenome assembly LULI01 (sample SAMN03860293, study PRJNA289734) | marine metagenome | biome: seawater column; feature: ocean; material: water; isolation source: Red Sea water column Station 169 - depth 50m | place: Saudi Arabia: Red Sea | collected 2011-10-15 | depth 50 m | reverse complement strand
ATTTCTTCAGTTGGAGAGACAGGGTTAAATTCTGGAACTTGTATTCTTGTTCCACCTTCTCTTGAATCAAGTAGTGGGTTGCGTACAACAGCACCAGACCTAATAAATGCACTACGCTCTTTGATTGCCTCGGAAACGTATGCAGCAAAGTTATTTCTCTTAACAATGTCCGCTAATAGGACACCGCCAGAGTAATTCTGAAACGGAGCAGCCATTCAGATTTACCATTTTTAAGTTTTTGCGATCCCCTAGTCACAGACTAAGGCATTAGTCTCACGGAAACTAACTACTTTTTTGAGCCTCTTGCTTGAGCACCGCAGCAAGCTGAGGGTTCTGTTCTGATATTAGCATTTGTTGAGTTATATTGCCCGTTTTCCAAGGATTTACCTGTCCTCCACCCACATTTGATGTAGGAGTTGGTTTTGCACCCATTCCTGCTGCTGAACTTGGTTTGAAATGATGTTCCCAACCACTACCAGGATTCTTGAGACTTGTAAGATAAGAGTCTAAATCCTGTTCGACTCCACCATTTAAAATAACAACTTTACCTTCGGCATTTCTTTGTAAGTTACTTTGCAATAAAGATAAAGTCTGTTCCGCATTTATCGCACCAAGGTTGCTTATAGCTGCTAATGCTGTCTGTTTTGTAGAAGCTAATTCGTTAGAACTTTTTAAATCTTCCAACTGTTGTGATAAAGAATTAATCTGCTGATCCTTTTCTTGTGCAGTTTTATTTGCTTCCTCCCAAAGAGTTTTCCATTGTCCTTGATCTTCTAACTCTTGTTTACGTTGTTGATCTTTTTGTTTATAAACTTCATCAAGTTTTCCTTTGATGCCTTTAAATTTTTCTTCTCCATCTGCAACCTGTTTCCGTAAAGCAGCTACTTGTGCTTCATAATCTGCTTTTAGAGAATCAAGATTTGGTGCAGTTGGCTGTGTTGGTTGTGAAGCAGTTTCAGCCACAGGCTGTTCAGTAGGAGTCACAGACTCAGACTGAATTACTTTTTCTTCAATCATAATTATTTTTCAGTTGTTGTAGTTTTTTTCTTAGTTGTTTTCTTTACAACTTTTGTTTCAGTGAGTTCTGGTTGAAATTCAACCATCTCCCATTTAAAAGAGCCATCAGATTGCTCGACTCTTTGTAAAGTTTTGCCCATGATAATTTTGTGTACTTGTATATTATTTTAGCGTATTATTCGGATTTGACCTCATTCGCTGTTGGTAAAACTTCACCTTGAACCAAAATGTCTCTAAATTCTTCTCTATCAATTACTTGTTGATCAAATAATGATGTTAATGCTGCAATATCTTGTCCAATTAATCTTTCAATATCAAAATCTCTGCTAATCTTTACTTCTGGTGGTTCAATACCTACATAATTAGCAGATAAATTAAAACATTTTTGAAGTTTTTGTTCTAATTCCATAGAAACCATAGCGAGCATAGAATTAGTATCTACTCTATCTAATCTTCTTGCATCAGCAGATTCAGCTACAAACTTCTGTTGTGATAATGTACTAATTCCTAATGTTGCCATTTGCATTTGAAGTTCTTTTATTTCTGATGATTGAGCATCAAAAGCACTTGAAGCGGGCTCTACATAATAAACTTTGTTGCCTGGCTGAGTTGCCATCGCATAGTTTACAGAAATAGCTAAATCTTTAGTCTGATCATCATATCCTTCCATTACAAGCATTGGTTGAGATGCAACGTGTAAACTATGAATTAAATCAGCTTGCCTTTGAAAATGTGCAAGGTTTAGATACGCAATATCAAGCAAAGGTGGTTTACTTACTAAGTTTTCTGTTTTACCAGAATAAATAGTTACTAATGGTATTTCACCAAGAGAAAATTCACCAGATTCTACTTCTTGATATTCATCACCTGTAGTCTGAGCATCAAATTCACCAGCGTAAGAATTATCATTAACATCGTACATCTCATCAATCTGATCTGTTTTACGAAATACTCTATAATTACCTGGTTCAATTACTCTTATTTGGTCAAATACTTTTTCTCCAAAATCTCCATCGGGTAATACAGCTTTCTCTGCAAGTCTCACCTGTATCAAGTTTCCATAATTAGATTCTCTATCTAATCTCCAACCATATAAATTATTTGGATCAACTTCAATCCAATATGGTCTACGATTTTGCTGACGTTCTTCTGCAAGACTCACAGCATTTGATGGGGAAGGATAATCTACAAGAATATGACTTTGACCATATGTAAGTGAACACATAAGTATTCTTCTTGCATATTCATCTAAGTCCGAACCACAGCCATCAACGTCCATCTTGAATGTGTCTGTCCAATAAGGATCACCTATTAGACTTATTGGTTTTCTTAATACAAGACCTGTAGCTGCTCTTATTAATCTTTGTGTAAAAGGAGAAAATACAGCACGATTTACTCTTGCCATGTAAGCTGTATAATCTTCTCTTGGTTCCAATGGCAAAAAAGCTTCAGAGTTTTCTCTAAGATATTCTGTTCCTTCTGTAACAGCCTTCATTATTTCCCAACCTTTCATCATGTCTAGGACTGCTCTTGTACGAGTAAAAGGGCTATCAGTACCTCCGACACTGGTAGAGGTGATAATTTTTGTTCTAATTTGACCTGGGATTGCGTAAGTCATTTAACACCTCCATCTTTTTAATGCTAACGCCTTTCTAGTGGGACGTCCTTTTTTATCTTTTAATGGACCCGGCATACCCGACATTCTTGCACAAAAACTCTTTCTTCTTTTCTTTTCACTCTCAGTAAGACCTGATTTTTTAGTAACGGGTGCTTTTAAATTACTACCAGTGGCACGGTTATATTTTGCTCTACCTTTTGCAGTCAGTCCCCCTTTGCGAGACTTCTCCCCTCGACCCAATGTTAAACTTACTCCTTTACGTTTTCTCATTTGCCCACCTTTGCCTGTGCTTTTTTATGGGCTTGGGTAAAAGTGTCTCCTGCTCTCATTCGCCTTTTCATAAACTCCATATGCTTATCGCTATGGTGTTCAGAATGTTTTTCTAATAGATTTTTTTGGCGAGTGGTGAGTTTCACTTCTTTTTTCGTTTTTTCTTAGAACGTAATTTTTTAAGATCTGCAGCCGTAATCTTATCCCTTGGAGGAGCAACGGCAGCTAGTTTACGCTGTTTTGCTGAATAAGAACCTTTTGGCATTAGATAGCGTTGGTAATAGTACCAGAAGTAACAAAGCTGACGCTAACTGTTTCTAAATCACCTGTTGCTGCAGATAAACTTGTTCCTGTAACTATACCGCTAAAACTAATTTTTTTACTATTATCAGTATCTAGAAATAGTTCAAATTGTGCATCTGCTGGATCTTCTGCTGTTAATACGTCATCAACAATAGTTTCAGTTTCATTTCCACTAGCTGCTGTATAAAGAAAATCAACAGTACCAGAACCAGAAATTAATCCGCCAACAAAACTTCTAAATGTTGCTCCATGAGCAGTAACATCTAATGTGTCTTTTGTAGTATCAAGTGACCAACTTGTAGTTGATACGATTGCTTCAGTAGTTCCAGTTCCATTTTTAAATTTTACAGAACCTTCCTCGCCACGAAAAAATGCCATTGTCCTAAGAAAAAAGAGTATTTATAAATAGTTTAACTTGTTGTTGACTTTTTTACAGTACCCTCTTTCAATTTTCTTTGATATTGTTCACAACGAGGATCCCACAAAGCAGGATTTCGCTTTCCTTTCACTTTTTCGATGATGTCAAGCATCTCATCAGTAATTTCAATCATTTTTTCTTAGATTTTGTTGATTTTTTGGAAGATTTTTTCTTTTTACTCTTCCGCACACTTGAAATATACCCTAAACATCTACTCATTGCCGCTGATTTTGCCATTTCTAACTCCTTTTTTTAGTTTTTTTGCGTCTATGTTGATATGTTATCTTTTTGCTACTAGTTTTTTCACGTTTAAAACGTGCTTTTTCACTAGCTGTCATTTCTCCGACAGTCTTAGGTGTCTTACTTGATACACGTTTACTGGGTCTGCAAGCTGGATAGCCTCTTTTTTCGCCTTTTTTACGACCACAAGGTTTGCCAGTTTTGACATCAACCCAGTTTTCTTCAAACCAACGGGTTAAGCCACCTTTTGCTCTTGGATTTGGGCTACTTTTTGCCACGTTTTTTCTCCACTCGGTAAGTACCACCACGTTTCTTATACTCTCGTACAAGCCACGCATTAGCATAAGCACTAGGATAAACTTTGAACTTACGCTTGGCTTCCGCTTTTACTCTAGCGTAAAGAGCTTTATTTACAGGAACATTCACTACGTTTCTTACCTCCCTTCTTTTTTTTCTTCTTTTTCTTCATCCCAGTGTGATAAGGCATAGTAAGAATTAGGTATCTTAGTATATTCTAAACGAAGTTTGGCCGAGTGTCTCTGGTTTCGCTAAGTTAAATTGCTGTAAACAAAGATAACCGAAAGCGTCAAATGCGTGGTCAACTCCTAAATTCTTGTTTGGCATACCTGTGTTTGGTGCATAAGTTAGCGTCCGTAGAGATTTTATTAGTTCTTTACATCTGGGATGAATAAATGTTCTTCGTTCACCAGCTGCATCATATAATGCTGTATTTACAGCCGTAACTTTATCTCTAATTTTCCAAGGAGCCTTTGGACTAGACACGGTAAAACCACTTCTGCGTAAAATTGTATGATCTGTGAGCCCAACGCCACTTGTTTTTCGAGCACCGCCCGTAGGGTCAGGGCAAGTTATGATTCTTCGGTCAACTCCATATCTATTAACTACTTCTTCAGCAAAATCCCATGTAGTTGCACCTCCCCGTAAGATAATTTCATCAAAAACATACAAATTTTCATTACTTTTTACTGCACATATCCCACAAAGCGGGTCAACGTTGAAATCAACCCCCATATACAGTGGCAACATATGTAAATCAGCAGCTTCAGTCGAAATATTCTCATCATCAAAGCTAATTGCAACTAATCCCGTTAGATTTTCAAAGCTCGCTTCAAATTCTTGTCTAAATGTACGATTATCCAACTGCCCCCTAGCTGCTTCAACTTCCTCTTTCGGAACATTACCCCCCTCTACTGTCGTAAAACTCCATCTCTTCCAATCTCCACTATCATCTTCAGGTACATAACACCATAAATCGTAAAACCAACTTGCCGTACCATCAGGTGTTGAAATAAATAATGCCCAACCTTGCTTATCTGCTAATGCAGGTCTTATCACTTCAGACCATACCTCTCTGTCCATAAATGCAGCTTCGTCTAAAACTACTCCACTTAAACTACGACCTCTTAATGCCATAGCGTTTTCAGTTCCCTTTAACTCAATAGTTGATTCATTTACTAATTCAATCTTTAAATCTGTTTCATTCTTAGACTTGATCCATTGTTTTGGTACTAACTTCTTCAATGTTTTCCATGCAATGTCCTTTGCCATTCGATATGTAGGAGCACAATAAAAATACGTTTCACCTGGCTTCGATATAGCACCTTTCAATAACTCAACACAACTTAAATAGCTTTTTCCAAATCTTCTTCCAGCTACAAGCACTCTAAATCTTTCATCAGCTTTAAACACCTCCCCCTGTGCCCATCGTAAACTTAACGGTTCTGCTACTGCCATACAAAAATAATAACCACTTTTACTATAACAGCAACTTATTCTGTGCTTTATCAGTAAGTTCCCTGCCTTGTGCTGCTGCTGCAATATTTTTACAACACACCCCCCAAATGTTACGAATTGTTACAGATAGGAGGGTTACTCATGTATTATAGGAGATAGCTGCTATAATAGAAGAGTAGGGAAGGAAACAACCCTATGAACCTAGAAAACTTAATTAACTTTTCAGCTATGGCAAAACCAACGGCACGCTACACTTTTTCAGGTGTAGAATCTCTCAGCTTTACATCACATGATGTTTCTGTAAATCTTACGGACGGCGACAGAGTCAGCATGGACTTCACACGAGGTCAAAACGGACTCAAGATGGTCCACGAGGAGTGCAGAGATTTCCTTAAGTGGTACGGCAAGCGAGACATGACCGAGCTAAGAAAAACCTACGAAGCATTGCGAGTTATCCTCGAAGAGGAAGCAAAGCAAAGCCTAGAGGATTCAAGAAAATGACTATTGTGTACAATCGTCCCAAGTGCTACGGCACCGAATGGGACGCTTACGTAGATGACGAGGCAAGGGCGAGAGGCATCAAGCCAAACGACCAACAAGCTCTAGAGGATCTCGAAGAGGAACTCGAAGAGAAAGCCCAAGACTACTTTAACCAAGGCATGATCGAGGCCAATGAGCAATTTGATCTTTGACTCCTACAAGGAGACAAGGCTCGAAGAGATCGAAGAGGAACTCTACCAAGAGGATCCTCTCGATCCTCACATACGCAAAAGAGCCTACGAGCTTTTACTAATTGAACTTTATTCTTAAAGCTATGAAATTCACAATCGGCTATCTAGCCTTTATGACAATTATCATTATGATCTTAGGATCATTGGGAGCCAATCAAAAGGCTCCCTCTTTCGACTACTCAACAATCAGTTGGGAGGAGACTAGGCCATGAGCTACAACGGTTGGACTAACTACGAGACTTGGAACGTGGCTCTATACATGGATAACGACTATGAGAGCTACCAACTAGCTAGGACTTGTAAGAACTTCCAGGAGTATCGCAAAGCAAAGAACTTGCGAGGCGAACCACTCACAGGGGATTATGTCAGCCTTTTTGATGACAGACTCGACATCAAAGAGCTGGACGAAAAGATCCAGGAGTACCACCAGGGCCACTCGCCCTACACCGAATACAAAGCGGGGACATAAGTCCCCCTTTTTTTACCTGGAGCACCAGGGTAAGACCAGGTAAAGACCAGGTAAACTGAATGAAATTTTCGAGTTTCGGCAAAACTGAATGAATTTTTGACCAGGTAAACACCAGGAGATGTCCAGGTAACTACCTGGTAAACCACCAGGGCGGGTCCAGGTCCGCAAAAACTGAATGAAAAATCAAGCTATATAAACTGAATGTAAAAAACTGAATGCAAAAACTGAATGTCATTCCTTGCTTTCGATTTGAATGTTTAGCGAAGGTGGCATATTTACGTTTACGGCTTCCTGAGTCTCGCCATTCGCACGCCCTAGTGAGTCTAAAATCATGTGGGCAGTTTGCAGTTGGCCTTTTTTCAAAGCAGCATTAAACAATCTTTGACGCATAGAATGTAAACGAGAAAGTATATCGACTCGATCTCGCTCCAAATCTTGTGAATTCCACTTGGTTACAGTTTTCCAATCTGCCCACGCTGTTTTTTCGGAGATACTTTCTCTTTGTGCGTGCTGTAAAACTAACTGTCTTGTAGATAATCCGTCTAATTGTTTTGTATAGAGTCTTTGGCAACGCTGTTCAATATGACTTTTTGGGTTACGTTTTCCATAGATATTTTTAATTGACTCCATACTATTTTTAGAAACCATTGCCAATAAAAAAGAGGTATTAACTAAATAATACCTCGTAAGTCTATATATGTGAAAAGAAATTAAGAAATAGGTTGAAATAACTTATTTTCTTCTATAAATTTTCTTTCGTCAAAATCCCAAATTTTCCCAATTTGTAATTCTCTAAGAAGTAACTCTTTGATTTGATCTAAAATTGCATAACCCAAAGAATCATAATAATTTTCGTGTTCACAAGATTGATAATCATAGTTGTTAATAATTCCGACAAGATAACCTAGTTGATTATGATCGTCCCAATAATTAACAACATTCGACATTCTATATACATAAGAAGGTCTTTCAGAATATTCTTTATCGTTATATCTAGCCATCAAAGAGTTTTGGTTTTCTCTTAGTAAGATGTTAAAAATAACTTCATAGATACATTCGTTGGAATATTGGTGATACCAAATATCAAAAAGACCATCACAAAACTTATCAAATTTTGCGTGTAACTTCATTCTCTCGTCAAAAGTAAGAGTTAAGCCTAGTTCTTGTCTTTCGTACCAAGGATCTTTGTTAGCTTTTCTAATAGCTCTTAAGATATTAGATTTTCTTTCTGCATCTGTTTTACCACTTTTCATATAGTAAAAAGTTGATAAAGCATTGAGATTGTCGTCCGAACATAAATAAGCTGACATAATTAATTACCTAAAGAATCGAGAACAGAATTAATTTCATTACCATTTTTGGCATTTTGAAGAGCTTTAATAGCTTTCTTTTCATCAAATTTTTTAAACTCATTTTTAACTAAATCTTCAATATCATTTACTGATTTAAGATTAGCTTTTGCGAGATCAACAGAATGTACGTTTCCGTTAGAATCTCTAATTTCCCAAATAGGCATAGCGAATAAAGTAAACTACTCCTATATTATAGCAGTTATTTTCTATTATTTGCAATGATTTTAGAGAATTTTATAGAACTTCCTTTAGTTGATGCAAGATATAAAATATCAAATAATTTCATTAATCTTATTTTTCTTTTAGTAGAATATTTTGAATATTTGATGAATGAAAGGATAGTTGTCAATAAAAACCATTGATCATTGAATGAAAGCTTAATTTCATTTGGATTTGGTTGATCTTGTTCGTTTTGAAGTCTTAATAATAAATCTTTAATTCTGCTCATAGTGATTGCTTTATCTATATATATGCTAGTATATTAGAGTAGTAAACGTAAAGTGCCTATGGTTAATTCAAGACGTTCCAATGAACTTCGGTCACAAGATTTAGAAAGGTTGAAACGTCTTTTAGATTTAGGAATTTCTCCAAAAGGAGTTCGTGCATATGCTCAATCAACATTTAATGTTTCGAGACAGCAAGCACATAGAGATACAGTCAAAGCAATGGCTGATCGTTCCAAAGATAAAAGGGTTAAACCTTGTTCTAAGGAAAAGCAAAAAATGATCGCAGCATCAATGAATCTGCTTTTTCAATGTATGCTCAAAGCTGAAATGAATAACGACCCAAGTTCGTTAGCTAGATTAAGCAAAGAGATACGAGAGCTTTCTAAGCTCATTCCAGAATTTTCAGCTACACCAGATCCTGAATGGGACGAGGAAAATTATGTAAGCTTTGAAAAATCTGTCTCATAAAACAATTATTTTTTTCTCATAAAACGCTATGACACAATCAAAACCAAAAAAAGTTATTCTCGAAAACGACCCACTATACAAAGAAAAAGCAAAGTGGGCAAAACGTTTCAATTCATTAGTTGGATTAAGAATTATGGGTGTTCGTTATTTAACACAAGAAGAAACCGAAGCAAGCGGTTGGTATTCTTCTCCAATAGTTATTGAATTAAGTGATGGTTCAGCATTGATACCACAATCTGATGATGAAGGTAATGATGGAGGAGCATTATGGATTGCCAATTCAAAAGGCAAAGAAGATTTAGCTCCCGTAATTAGAGTTTGATCATGTCTAATGAAATGCTTTGGTTAATTGATGTTTACGAAACATTTTTAAAGAAACAAAAATTACCACATATATGTGCTTCCGAACTTCTTTATGGAGTTGATACAAAAGACAAATTAAATAAAAACCAACAAGTTTGGTTAGAAAGATTTATCTCTATATGGGATATTGTCAATCAAAATACTTAAGGAGATTTTAAATGCCAAATTGGACAACAAACGAAGTTACGTTTTCTTCAGCAAAAACAACAAACATTAAAAAAATTAAGGACATCTTTGAAAAAGGGTGTCCATTTGGCCAACTTATTGAAGAGCCTAATTGGGATTCCGTTCCATTAAAAGGAAATGAGACAAGTGGCCATTTTGATAAAAAGCCTTTAGGAATGGTAGGAGAGCTACCGATCATTGAAGAACATAAATTACGAAACGGAGAAGTAATGAAGTTTCGTAAATTTAAGTCTACAAATGTTCAAGATACACGTTGGTATGATTGGAGGTTGGAAAAATGGGACACCAAATGGGACGTCCCAAAAGAAGATATTGAAATTACCGATATTGATAACCTTAGTGGTCGCACACTTGTTGTTGGTTTCGATACCGCATGGTGTCCACCCTACTCTATATATAAAAAACTTAGAGATAAATTTAAAAATGTAAAAATCGAATGGTGGGCAAGAGATGAAGATGATGACACAAACGGAGAGGGGTATTATTTACAATGAAAATTACAAATGATGAGCAAGCATATCTGCAAGCATTAGTTCTTGCAATTACCGCACCAAATGATGAAAAATCTTTAGCGTGTCAAAAAATTGCAGCATCTATTGAACCTCGTTTAACCGAGAAACAAATAGATTTATGCAAAAAAGGTATAGAAGTTTGCATGGAGTTATTATGACTATTTATGATTATTTTGATCGTCTAACCTCTATTGGTTTAGATGAAGAAATTTCTGAAGAGTTTGACAATAAAATTATTGATGCTTTGGAAATTATTAAAAATCACGAAATAGCTGATTTTGAAAATGTTATCGAGGAAGAAGATTATGAAACATAAAGAATATCAACAAAAAAGGGCGTCACTTGATGACGCCTACCTTATGGGTGATATTTCATTGTCTGATTATGCTCGTGATTCTATAAATCTTGATTTCAAATATAATCAATTTATGTATGAAGATGAGAATTATAGACAATACAAAGAAATCACTTCACCGAGTCGTAATGGCTTGCGTGAAGTTATCTTCGTTCCAATGAAAAAACATTCAAGAGTAAAAAGTAGTGGGAAATTAATTAAATGTCCTAAATGTGGTAAAACTCAAAGAGTTTTTCATCTTGCATGGTCATCTTTATCTTGCCAAAGTTGTTCATGGATTTCTGATAAATACGATTGGCAAATTGAGAAAGGTGCACATGAAAAGTGAACATAAAGAATACATCTTAGAACTTTTATTAGAAAGATTATCTTTTTTTGATGAAATGTCTGAGCAAGAATGGATTGATAGAAACGATCCAAAGGGTAAAGAAATGAAGCTATTATCCGAAATTATTTCTGAATTCTAACTATGGAAAACAAAACTATCATTTTTGAGTATATACAAAAATTAAAAGATAAAGGTCATAGTAAACGATTCATAATTAAAGAAATTATGTCTAAATACGACCTTCAATCATCTACCGCATATTTGTATGTACTTCAAAATGGTTTTACTAATCTTGGAGATCACCCAAAATATTGGTAAAACCAGTTGAACTAAAAATTTCTAGGATTTCAAAAACCTGGATTTTTTTATCTAAATTTATTATATTTGTGCATTCTTTCTTCAAATTTTGCCATAGCTCCCAATAATTCATACTCATTCATTATTCTCTCTTGAATGGCTCCATTTTCTTTGGCAATAATTATCGCAGCTTGCTTCGCTTGAATGCCAGTTAAGTGTTTTAGTCCCATATTGTATGCACCCAGCTGACAAAAATAATCTTCCAAATATTTGTCAGGTTTATCTTTAGACGAACCAGTTGTCTTAAAGTCAGTTATAGTCAGCTTTCCGTCAATATCGAGCAAACAATCTGCCGTACCAGCGAATCCTAATGGGTGATAAATACTAAATTCTATACTATGAATGGAAGTTATTGATCCTCCATCAATCCAATCTGCCAAACCTCTGGCGTGTAGTTCAGCCAACCAATGTACTTTAGGCGAGCCTCCTTTCGCTTTCTTAATCGCCCATTCTGTGATGCTTTTCGGAGAACGTGCCAAACCATCTTCATATGTTGTCCAAGAGTTTCGTTCATTACAAGTGTTCCTAATAAGTTGTGATGCTGTTTTTAATATATATTCGCAGTGTGAATGGGCTTTCGTTCCTCTATTCGCTGCTTGTTTTCTTATACTTTCACTTCCAGGTTTTGCCAACCACCTATTTAATGCTTCTTTATCTCTCTTATTCTTAGTTTCACTAAGTATATGAGTTACTGAATGGTATTCTTTGCCTTCCGTATCTCTATAAACTCTGTGATCACCGCCATCTATACGCTCCAAACTCTTGTTTCTTAGTACCGCAAGAGCATCTTGTTTGTCTACACCATCAAGTGTTAGTTGCATTAGATATACTTTCCCATCTTGATTTTACCTTAAAATAACTATTTTGCAAGCTAATAACCTACAGCATTCATCATTTCTCTAATTCTTTCCATTTGTTCTAGTTCTTTTGGAGTCCTTTCTCTATTTATATAATCATCTTCTCTTTTTTTTCTTAATTTAGTATCACAATAATGTGGTGTAATTATATTTAAAACTCTAGATTTTCTTTTCTTTGCTCTTATAATATGTCTTTCTTTTTGCAATATGCTTCTTGAATGATTTGTTCTTCTTCTCCATGCTTCAGAATAAAAATATTGAGTTACTAATTTTTCTTCGTCATAAGTAAGCTGTTGATAATCTGGCCTCCAACTTTCATTTAAACAATACATATATTCTAAAAATCTTTCTTTTTTATCTGATGGTTGTTTTTCATAAATGTATTTTGCAAATCTTACTTGTCTTTTTATTAAGTTTAAAAAATAATTTTTCTTTGTTTTTGTTTTAAAAGAAAACCATTCAGTACCAGGTATCCTTATATCACGAAACTTTGGGTGATTTAAAATATATCTTTCAAGTTTATTTGCATTATAAATTTCATAGATTTTGTTTGCTTTTGTTCTATAACCAACTCTTAAAGAAGCTGATCTTGATTCGTTCCATGTTTGAAGATGAGAGCTGATTCCAACTTTTAAAATAGATGGATTATCAGCTAACTCAATAATGTATAAAATTGACATAGCGTTTATTTATATGCTCTTTTATTATAAGAGTAATAATTCAGTTATGTCAACTAAAATTCGGTTTTGGCAATATCTAAATCGGTAACATCTATCCATCTACCCTTTTCATACAAAAAAATTAGCTCATTATCAGGGTCATAATATATCTGACCTTCATATGGATCTCTTGGAAGTCTAACTTTAACCATATAAATCTCCTAGTTCTTTTTTCACTTCTTCTTCTATTTTTGCATCTTGGTGCATTATTTTTATCTTGCCAAGAGCTTTTGATAGGTCATTGTAACCTTGTTTGTACTGTTCAAACTCTTGTTTTTGTTTGTCGTTCATTTTTTAGCCAGTGATTAATAAGTGTTTTTAATTCTTGAATGCGTTTTTGTGCAGATTCAATTCGTTCTTGTTTTTTCATAGAAAAGTTTGGGTCTTACAGGTTGTCCTTGCTTACTGGAAAAGGCTATGGCGCTCTCACCGAACGTTGTGGTTCTTCTCCGTCCTCGATGGGAACTCATATCAGCTTTCAATGTACTTGGATAATGCTCCAACCACGCAGCATTGGTCACATTAAAAGGAGCAGCAAGGTTATGTATCCATGACGGTACTAACCTTGCCCAAACTCTACTATTAGTCTGCCATCTCCTCTAGTGGGTTTCCACCTACAAGTAGATTTTCTAAATAAAATCCATCTTCTATTCTCTGATCATAAGCCTTCTTCACTTCAGCTTTGTGCTTTGGTGTCTGTGGCTTTGGAATAATAGAGTAACTTACAAACTCTGTAGAACCTCTTTGTTCTTTTTTCTGAGTTAGTTTCCAATTCCAATCCGAAAGATTTTCATAACCTTCCTCTGCTGCATATTCAAGTATCTGTTTTCTGATACTTACTTTATCAACAGCAAAGATCATTACTTTCTGTTCGTCATAAGAATAGATAGGCCAAGTTAAAACTCGATCAATATTCTCAAATGGTCTTTCCTTTCCTACATTCTTTGGATCTTTAGCGTCCCAAAAGCTCTTTCTTTTTCTCTCCCAATCACCGCCTAATACAGTAAGGATTGTATCTTCATCGGGCATTTCAGTAAATTGAAATGTTCTTGCAGACATATAATCATCTGCTGCTGTTCCAGGTGGTACTGCCCATACGCTGAAATAACGAAGAGGCTCTTCAACGCATAGTGCGAATGTTGTTGAGGCTTCTTTTTCTATAGTTGCACCTAATTTACTAGGCTTAAGAAATAAACTACCGACTTCTGAATCGGTTTTAACCTCGTTCTGTGTAAGGTCTGTGTCTAAAAGTTGCATGATTTTGTGCTTTTTGAGTGAATCGTCAATTAAGACGTAATATCAACATAATAGGGGTTTCCATTTACGTCAATGAATGTAGAATGTGGAAACTTCCCTATTGAATGAACTATCCTAAAGAGAAGTAATCACAGTCTACCTTGCTAGTATAACACATGAGTTTGTTAAAATTTGTAAAGTCACTACCTGCTGACTTTGTTTGTGCTCCTATTTATAAAAAAGGATCAAAATTAATATCAGGAACTTTATCAAAAGGTAAAACACCTTTGGAAGATTCACACCATAGAAAATACACACCCGCAGATGCAGCTTTAGCTATGCGTCAGAATTATGATCTGCAAGCTATCGGTCTTTGGACAGGTATCCGTGGTAATGGTTATGTAATCCTCGATATAGATGCAGAACTAAAAATATATGAAAAATTATGGGGTGAAGATCTTAAAGACGCTCCAAAGATTACTTCTACTAAAAAGAATGCAGCTAAATTTGTTTTTAAAATTCCTAGCGATAAATGGACAGGTTTAAGAGGTTTTGGTCTTGGTGATAGAAACTATGAAATCCTATGGGGAAGGCAAGGAGTACTAAAAGGCTTGTACCCTGGCCATGAGCGAACAAACACTCCCGAAGGTGAATATACATTGAAAGGAGATTTACATAATGTTCCTGTCGCTCCTGAGTGGCTTATAGCTGAAATGAAGGAGAAAGAAGATCCAAATATTATAAAAAAAGATATTGACTTCACAGATCGTACCCAAGATGAGATAGCTCAGATCATTGCTGATTGTATTTCAGTAATACCTCAAAAGGGTACAGGCAGTAGAGATCATTGGGTTCGTGTAGGTATGGCAATACATTCTGTATTACCTAATGATTTAGGTTTACATCTTTGGTCGTCTTGGTCATCTGAAGATCCCGATTATGCAGAAGAATGGGAAAATGGTAATCCTTGTAAAGAAGTTTTTTATTCATTCAAGTCAAAATCAAGTGGTATTGGTTTAGGCACACTTATTTGGCTTGCAGATAGAGAAGATCCCGAAAGAAGGAGGTTTACTGAAACTGTAAAAAAGATTGTTGAAGAAGCAGAATCACGCTTCATACAGGAAACAAGATTATCCGTACCAAAGTTTGAAGATCTAATCAAAGAAGCTAAAGACTTATTGGATATAGATAATCCAGCTGAAATGAACTATAAGCTCAATGCTTTATCAATAAAAGCTGGTTATAGAGATCAACAGGGTATTGAAAAGCTGTTAATAGATCAGATGAAATATGAAAATTCTTCTGAGATAATGACAGTAGAATCTTTGATGAATTTGGAAGTAGAGAGAAACTTTACCGTACCAGATATATTACCTTCACCATTTACTGTTTTGCTTTTCGGTTCAGGTGGAGATGGTAAATCAATGTCTGCTTGGTCTCTTGCGAAGCACGTTGCAACTGGTAGTCCCTTTCTAGTTCGAGGCAAATATATGCCAGTACAGAAGGGTCCAGTTCTTCTTTTGAATGGTGATCAGTCAATGGTTCAACTTAAAGAGCAGTTGGAGGATATTGAATATCCAATGGACACCGATACTTACATTCTTGGTGATTGGTCGCTCCAAAACTATGCAAAGTTTATAAAGTTGATGGATGCTGTAAAACCAAAATTAGTTATCATTGACTCCCTTATCGGTTGTAGCGGAGGAAAAGGTTTTGATGAAAATAAATCTGATTTTGCTACTCCTCTTTATTGGCTAACTCAAAACAATGGTTCTTTATGGGAGCCAACTTCTATAATTGTTATCCATCATGCTAATAAAAATGGTGGATTTAGAGGCACTTCTGCTATCAGAGATGGTGTAGATGAAACTTGGGCTTTGAAGAAACCAACTGATGATCTTGTTGGCAGAGTTGGTAGTAACGCTCGAATTATAGAAGTCGAAAAATCTCGTATCGGTAGATCAGGTCTTTCCTTGATTATGAAGATGGAAGATGATCTTACTTACAGTATATCTGATTTCACACCTGAAATAGCATCTCAAGATAATACACCTGCAAATATTACAGATAAAATTTTACAGAGAATGAGATCCGTTCACCCTGAAGCACGTTCCAAATTCGATCTTTTATATGATCCTTTGATTGGTGGTAAAACTGGAACTATAAGAAAATCGCTCCAAAGATTAGAGAAAAGAGGTCTTATAGAATTTGTAGAAGAAACTAAAGAAGGCAAGAAGTATAAAGCAATCCTCGCACGGGGGGAGGCCGTGGACACTGTCCCACCAACACTAAATGATAGTGATACTAATACAAATGGGTCGGGACAAGCAGATGGGACACAGCAAAGCTGTCCCACTAATGTAGACGATGGGACACTTACTTTGTGACCACCTATGTCCCACCCCTCTTGTCCCATCTCAATTCTAGGTTATAACTAGGATTAAAGCGTTTGGGACATTTCGGACGCTATCCCCCCGCACGAGGCTAATGGAAAAAGACCCTAGAGACATAGTTATTGAGAACTTAATGAAAGAAGTTAAGTTTGCTATGACAAGAGATATTGTTACTATTACTGAAAACTTAAAAGCATTTAGACAAATACGAGCTGGTAAGCAAGCAAAACGTAAAGCAAAACGAATTGAGTTTAATAATCGGTGGAGAAAATCTGACACTCCTATAACATGGTAGTATAATGAAAGAAACGCTAGTTTATGACACCAGTAAAAGAAACCAAAGAGTACAATCGCATCTTTAGAAAAGTATTATTTCAAGTACTCATAGATCCCACAAGAGGTAAATTATTTAAAGATTTATGTGATGCAAGAGGTGAGAAAGCAAGTGCTGTATTAAGAAGCCTTGCTTACCAATATGCTGAAGCTCATGCAGATGGAGAAGATTATAAAGATGCAGAGTCAGAAGATATGAGACTTATGAACAAAGCACAAGAAAGTCGTATCGCTAACGGATTTAATTGGACAAAAAAATGAAAAATTACAAACCAGGTGAATATACAATTCAAGAACACGTTAAACAATGCGGTCATTTAATGAATTTACCTCTACACGATTATTTGATGCACTTGCCAAACAGAACATACAAAAAAGAATGCAAGGTTTGAGAATGTTAGATACCTTTGCGGGTATCGGTGGTTTTTCTTACGCTGCTACTAAACTGGTGGGAGGATATAGAACCACACAATTTATTGAAATTGATCCATTTTGCCAAAAGATTCTTAAAAAACATTTTCCATTCACTCCAATCCATGATGACATCAGAACATTCACAGCTATCCCTGGACAATATGATGTCATCTGCGGAGGCTTTCCATGCCAATCAATTTCAGTGGCAGGAAATAGAGCTGGAATCACAGAAGAATCCAGATCAGGTATCTTTTACGAACTCATGCGAGTCATACGCATGGTACGACCAAGATTCGTTGTCTTGGAAAACGTGGCAGCTATCCTTAATAATGGATTGGACATCGTTCTCGGAGAGCTTTCCCAAGCAGGGTACGATGCAGAATGGTCAGTTATATCTGCGAGTTCATTGGGAGCCTGCCACAGACGTAGCAGGTGGTGGTGTGTTGCCTACACCAACGACTATGGATCATCTACCTCCTCGATCAGTAGACTCGATGATCAAGCAAACAACGATTCATCGAAAAGGTCGAACCAAGTTAGCCAATCTTCGAGAGGCATTGAATCCACAAACAGTAGAGTTGTTCAATCATCTGCAAAGTCTACCAACTCCAACAGCAAGAGATTACAAAGGGAGAACTTCAGTGAAATGGAACGAGAAATATGGGCCAAAAGTGCTTCCAGACGTCTTAACCCAGACTGGAGACAATATGTCAGTAAGCCCATACTTCGTAGAGGAGATGATGGGTTATCCTATAGGGTGGACAGAACTAAAGCCCTCGGAAATTCAGTAGTGCCACAAGTTGCTGCAATACCATTAAAACGTGTATTAGATCTTTATTACAATGAGCAAATTTTTTGACGATAAACTTAAGATACTTAAAAAAAATAGACTAAAAAATTTAGAAAAAAAACTTTTAGATCATGATTTAAAAGGTTATGACCATTATGTTTTTATTAATGAAAGAGGTAAAGCACAAGTTATTACTAACGGTAAATGGGTTACAGAATTTATTAGAACTACTGTTTTAAAACATAATTATCAAATAGATAAAGTTTCAAAAATGCTTATAAAAGATTTTACAGATCAAGAAATCAAGGACTTTGAGGACGGCTTGTTTTCATAATTTTTTCTATCTGTTTCATAATCATAAATTGATGAAAAAGAAATAACAGTTTGTTTATACCTTTTGCTTTACCAATTTTTTCTTCAATCATTTTCCTTGACTCTTGTTCAGCTAAGCGTGCCAATGAAGATGCAAGTACAGTATCCATTTTTGCTTGATTCCTTACAAGATCGCAACAAAATGCTTTTATTTTTTCTATATCATTTGACTTCATCACTTCTCTGCATTTTAATTCTGTAGAAAGTTCAACTTCAGCTGAAGGTGATTCAAAGATTATTTGAAAAAAAGAATCTTTCATGTCATTGAAGATTTGTATTAGATCCTGGGAACATTCTGGATTCAATAAAAGCTACCGCTTGATCGTCTATTGTATTATCCGTTTGTTTAGCTATAGCCTTTAACAAATCCAGTATTAATCTTTTCATTGCCTTAGATTTGATAAAGATTAAAAGAATAGGTTTTAGAATTTTTATCATCGTTTTTATGTGTTACTTCCCAAACATAGCTAACTTGCTAGTATTAGACAAGAATCTTTACTTTTATGGCTGAAGAGAAAGAAGAAAAAGAAGGCATCGAATGGGGTGAACTCTTTGGTCATGCGATCAGATTTTTGATTTTGACCTGGAGTTTATCAATGATGACTCTTGGATACATGGGTAGAGTAAGGATTGATGGAGCGTTCACGGCTGGACTCGTCAGTGGAGTGCTCGGAAGCTATGGGATTTCAGTAGGAAACAAGAAAAGTGGCACAGGTAACAGCAATGGTCCTAAAATAATAGATAATAGTAAAAACAAAGTAGGTATTAAATGAAAAGACTACTACCTTTCATTTTTCTTCTGTCCGCACCAGCTTATGCTGATATAACTTCTTCAATAACTTCTTCGGTAAAACTTGAAGTGGCAGCACCAGGAACCACAGCAGATCGTATTGGAAATTCTTATTCTGTTTCTGGAACAGGAGTAAATACAACCGATGGTACAACTGCTGGAAGTCTTGGAGGACTAGGAGCAGCGACTAACGGCGTAAATGCTTATACACCAATTACAGCAAGTCAACTGACAGACGGTGAATCTTTTTCATACACAGTCTCACATACAACAGGTGATACTATATCAACAAGTTTGACCACTGGCGAAGTCTCACCTTTTGGAGATTTGACTAGCACTTCGGGAGGTACAGCAGGTACACTTGCAGGTACAGTTGATAATCATGTTGTACAAGTAACAGCAGGTGGCTCAGGTACAACTGCAACAGGACAATACGTCACTTCCGTCACAGTAGACTAATGAGCTATGCGGAAGCTTTTATTTCTGTTTTTTATATATGCTTTACCAGCTAACGCAAATATCGTTCCAAATTTTACAACTGGTACCATGTCCAGTACGACTAATACAACAACATCAATTACAGAATCAATTACCTCGAAAGACTATAAAACAGGTTACGAATACACAGTTACAGGTACAGGCATTTCTGCGTCAGGAGATATTTCACCCGATGCAACTCAAGTTACAGGAACAGTAGGAGGACAAAGTTATACATGGAAAGGAGCAGATCTGACAACCAAACCAAACTGGACTTTGACAAACCCAACTTCTGGAAACGCTTTTCAATTTACAGAAACATATTCAGGCCCAGGGCTACAGAATGTAACAACTATAAACCGCACAATAGAAACAGAATCAGTTACTACTACTACCTCTGTGTTCTCGCAATAATTTTAAATCCGTTAAAAGTTTTTGCTAATTCAGTTAGTCAATCAAATAGTGGTAGCGTAACAAATCAAAACTGGAATGTAAATAATGGTGGGTTTCATACAAATCAATATGGTGGTGGTGTTGTTTGCCAGGGAGCAATGATGACCATAACTCCATTTACTACATTTAATTCAAATTATCGCAAACCATATCGTGATTTTTACTATACGCCTGTATATGACGAAACTGATATTATTGGTGACTTTGATGATGATGGCAATCCTATTGGAGATGGCACACCAGATAATCCAGGTGATATTCTTTTTTATCAACAAAATTATTCTGGTACAAACAAAGATAGCTACGCACTTGGAACAGGAGTCACATTAAATTTTAGTATCCCATTAGATCGCCAATATACAAGACAATGCAAAGAAGCAGCCCAAGTACAGAATGATATAAACAAACAAAAACTAAAAAACCTTGAGCTTGATTGGCACATGGCTAGATTACGTCATTGCGGAGAAAAAGCTATTGCAGGTATAAGATTTAAAAAAGACAGCCCTTACTATAATTTATGCAAAGATATAGAAATCGTAGAAAAAGCAAATCAAATATTACCGCACAAACATGAATTTCAGTAGGCAAGTACGGTTAAACTTGCCCACCTAGACGCCCTATCCATTGCCATGTCAAATAGGGTTTTTCTATTTTACATCTTTTTTCTTTTTTGTAAGCTTTTTAACGATATTTTTTACTAAAGGCTTGATAGCATTAATAAGAAGTGGAGTAGTAGCAGCGACCAAAGCAATGCCAGCAGCAGTAGCAGCATCTTTAGCTGAAGGAAGATACTGGTCGATAAACTTCGTGTCTTCATAAACCGTTATGCACTCACTCTTATCATCTGATAATTTATGGCCAATGACACGTTCCAGTTTTTTATCGTTACGAAAATCGCCTACTCTTTGATCTTTGTCACCTGGACATTTTATAAAAAACTCCTCTTCTTTTTTTTTAGGTAATTTTGGTTCTTTTTGTTCATATTTAGGTTGCTCATCATTGTTTACTTTTTTATCTTCTTTCTTACCTTTAGTAATTGTTATTTTTCTTCTGTCATATAACAATGGCTGAAACGTAGGCATCGAACCATAAGGGCATGAAATAGTAGTACCCCTTGGGTCGTCATTATATAAAGCAGTATTTTTTGGACTAGCATCTCTGTGATACCTAACACAACCTGGCAACTTTAATGATGGCAGTGGTACGTTTAAAACTTGATATGGAGAACTTATTGGTATATTTATTGTTGGAATATCTATTTTGGGTATATCAATCTCAGGTATTTCCATTATAAGGGTATAGATTTACCGCTAAATTTAGGTAGCTGTTTTGGTATCTCTTCTACCATTTTTTCTTTTAAATCACCCATGATCTTGTTTTTAAGGGTTCTTTCAAATTCTGGCGATCTCATGTATTGAATTGCTAAGTATGCCCCAACACTCATTGACGAAACCATTAAAAATGAAATAATTGATAAAACATTAGCTATTTTTTGAAACATGATTCGTGATGCACTAATAAAAGCAAGCGTACCAATAACATTAATGGTACTACTCCTGATTATAGGACTCGCACCATTGCGTGTCATGTATGGAATTATCGACAGAAATATTCCTGTAAAAGCTAATTAATTACCAAGGTACGCCAGTTGTATAAGTTGGTGTTTTTTGCTCTGTAATTTGCCTTGTAACCTCAGCTTCTATTTTTGCAACTTTTTCTGTTCCTAATATATTTTTGACCCATGTGACAGCCATATCAGATGTAATATCTGCATACGCAACAAAACTTGAAGAATCAGCAGCAGACAATACAACATCACTACAAACGTATCCTCTTAGCAATTTGTCATCTACAGTTTCAGAATCTTTACATTCCCAATCAATAAATTTACAGACATTAGATAAAGAACCCTCAGTTGCTAATTTTCTAATACCCAAAACATTCCAAGTAACAGCCATATCAAAATAAATATAATATTACAAATATACTAATTGCCTTTCAATACTGCAAGTTCGGACTCTAATACGTTAACCTTATCAATTAATTCTTGCATACCTTTAGTAAGAGTAGTAACAATGGCTGCAAGATCTATCTGTTGTAATTTTTCATCATCTTTTTTTTCTCTTACAGCTGATGGAATAACTTCTTGTACTTCATGTGCAATAAAACCAGTTTGTACAAAATCGTCATTTTTATGTAAAAGCAAGCCATGAACCTTATAATCTTTGATATTGTATTCAACAGGTCTTAATTTTTGAATTTTATCAAGAACACTATAAGAAATAGATTTTACAGATTTTTTTATCCTGTAGTCAGACGTAATATTAGAAGCACCTTGATTTATTGAACAGACATTAGTAGTATCAACCCAACCTTCTAATACATTAGTTGATCCACTGGTGTTCCAAGCCCAATTAATAGCACTTGCTGAATTATTGTTACCTAATCCCTGCCTAGATGTAAAACCAGCAAAATTCACTACTCCAGAAGCAGTGGAACCATGATTTGTACTAACGCCAATAAATACACCACCATTAGAATGAAGTTGCAATCTTTCACCTGCATTTGCTACAAGTCGCAATGAATTATCTGCGTTTGCATATTGTATTTTTCCAGCATCATTATCAGTATTATCACCAATCAAAATTTGTGAGTTATTACTATCACCACCTATTACTGCAAGATTACAATCCCCTCCTGTATTTACAAAAGTTCCTAATCCCCTAACTGTTGCATCACTTCCAACAACAAAACCCGAAGTATGTTCTATTTTACAAGTTCCATTTGCATTAAACTGAACTGTTTGAGAACCATCGTTTGATAGTGTTAACAAGCCTGTATCATTATCAGTATCAGCACCGCCTAACTCAGCAACAGTTTGATCAGAAGCATTTATAAGTCTTACACCATCATTCTGAGTACCTGTTTTTATTGTTAAAGCTCTTGGAACACTTGATAAACTAGCACCGATACCAACGTTTGTATTTTCAATCCTCATCACCTCTGATCCACCTGTTGTGATTCTTAAATCATTTGCAGCACCTTGAAAGATTCCAGTATCTAAATCATCCCTAAAAGCTAAAGCAGGGGCTGATGCACTTCCATCCTCCATTGTTAGTGTGCCATCCAACTGGAGTAACTCAATCCATGCGTTGTTTGCACTATTTCTAATTTTTAAAATTCCTGTATTAGTATCAGCCCATAATTGATATGCATATTTTGTAGATGGTTCGGTAGCTGAGGAGCTGAGACTGACTAAAGCCGCTAACGCATTGTTTAAATCTGATCTCACAGCACTCCCTGTGCCGTTGTCGATGATCATATCATGTGTTGGAGACATTGTTTAACTCTTTTCTTTTAATAATAACTGATAAATAAATTTAAACAAAATCTATCCACCTTTACCAAAACCAGATGCAATATATGTGAAGTTTCTATTCACAAAACTACTTCCATTTTTTACATCAATTTCAAAACCTGTCCCTGTAACTGTATGCACTATAAAAAAGTCCCCAGTTTGAGCATTTTGTATTGTGATACCAATACTTGGTAAATATTTAGATGTAGATCCACCCAAATCAGAAGTACCCGCAAAAAACGGGTGTTGAAATGTCACTGCTTTTGTATTTGTTCCAGAAGCAAAAATTCCATTAGTTGCACCGCTATTTTCAATAGAATTTTCTACTCTTGGTTTAAAAAATGCTGTATAACCTAATTCTTCAATACCAATATTTTGAGCAGGGTCAAAAGAATTTAATATTGCCCTAAATTGAAACGCCCTTCCCTCAAATTCACCACTGTTAAATTTGTTAAATTTACTAAATTTATTGCTTATTGTACAATTTCCACTTGTCGAGGCAGTTGAAGCAGTAAAAAGAAGTTTCCCTTTTCCTATCGAACCAGCTGTAGGGTTTGCAACATCAGGAAAAGAATCAGCTATAAAGAGCTTTCCAAAAACTGAATCTAAATTTGCAGCAGTTAGCTTATATTGCCCACTTGGTAAAAATCCTGTTAAAACAACTATATCAACAACATCATCAACAGCAGGGTGTGTTTTGTTTGTCGCCACTTGTACTTTAGCCAATTCAAATGGGAATGAAGTATATGAAGCCTCAATCATTGTTGCCTGAACAGTAAAGGTATTGGCATTTGGTACTGTTAAAACTTCAAAAGAACCACTTGTGGCGGTTCCTGTGCTAAAAGTTATATTTAAACGATCACCAACAACAATTCCATGTGAAGATTTTGTAATTGTGATATCTTTTCCAGTTTGCGAATATGTAGCTGCTACTGTTGCAGATGGATCACTGTCACCTACTGAAACAAATAATTGCGCGTCTACTGCTTCAGCTTTAGTACCATCAAAATCATCCCATGTATCGATAAAAGCATTTCTTGTATCAAACAAATCATTAATTAAAAGTGCACTTACTTTGAAATGTTTTTCTAGTTCTAGAGTGAATTTAGAACCTAAATCAAGAATAGTAGCAAAATCATATATTCCTTTTTCTGCAATATCTCCTGAGAAATCAAAGCTTGATAAAGCATCTACATCTGTAACGCTGTCAAATTCTAAATCTCCTGATAACAATAATAAATCTAAAGTTGAATCATAAAAAGTGCTTACCTTATTACCTTGAAAAGGTGGGCTATCAGTGTCTTCTCTTCTTGTCTGTATTCCTAAGTTAGGCTGTGCAACAGGTTTTGAAATTACAATAACCGCTGCATTTTCAGAAAGATTATTAGTATCGTCCCTAAATTTTACAAAATATTTTCCAGAAATATTTGGAACAATTGCCTCTGATGCATTTCCAGCAATATCTCCAGCAATCAAAGTACTATTTGCAAAACTACTTGTTGTTGTATCTGAAGAATGTTTTATAACTACATTTCCACCATGAATAACATCTTTTGAAAATGACGGGTCAAAAGTAAGCTTAAGATTTTTTTCATCAATCGGCTGACTGTTCAAATTAGTTACATCTTCAGGTAAAGCAGTTTTCCCAATAGCGTTAAAAGTAAATTCTGATGGAACTGCACTAAATTGATCCAAACTATTTACAGTAAACACTCTGAACTCATAAGTTCCTAAAACAGAGTTCATTATTTCAAAATCAAGAGATTGTGTTTTAGTTGTTATGAAATTTCCATTATTAAAACGATATTGAATTATGTATTCTTTTGCGTTATTTACAGCACTGAAACTAAAATTAATTTTTGATACGGATTTACCATTTATGACAACAATAGATTCTGCTGCCGAAAGGTTTTCTGGCCCTGATAAAGGCTGATTTAAAACAGAAGTGCTTTTTTTAGCAACAAAAGTACCATCTTCAACTTCCGCATATTTATTGGGATTATGTATAAGAGCACTAATTTCATATAAAGAATCTTGAACCTCTTTAATACTAATAACTTTATAAGTTTGCGCTTCAACTGTTGTATTTTCTAAAACCCATACACTGTTTGCATTTGGCGCGGCAGAAAAGGCAGAGCTTACAGTAATTGTTCTATTAGAAATACTGGATATGGTTTTTGTTTCTAACGATCCATCTGGCAAAATAACTGATAAAGTTGCAGAATTAGCACTTGTCAAATCTGTATTAGCTTCATCATCTACGGTAATAGCAGTTGTTGTAGCACTTTGTATCCTTCCACCACGTCTAACACCAGCCCTCATCGGGTCACTTACAGCAATATTCATTGCTGGCCTTACGATAACACCAGCTTCAAGTGTGGCTGTAAATGAAATAACCTCTGCTTCATTATTTTGAGTGTAGAGAAACCACTTTCCAAGCCTTCGTGCCTGTCCAAAAGAAGTGCAGCCAAAAGCCTCTATATTTTTAACAAAAACTCCTCCATATTTCGTAATTAATGCATCATCAGTTACAGTAACAAAATCTGGTTCTCTTATATCTGTATTAAAATACTTGACATTTATAGTGTTGAATTTAGTATTTACGCTTGCGTTTGTATAAGTAAAACCATTCTCTGTGACATTAGATAAGTTGAACAAATACACTGGATCGGAAGGGCGATCTTGCCCAAGCTCAATAGTACCTGCTGTATAATAAGCAGTTGCCCTCATCACAGAACAAATTTTATTTATAATGTTATAAGCAGAAGTTTGACCTCTTATAACGGTATTCAGTGCAAATCTTGGCTCTAAATTTCCTGTTCCAGTCATATCATCAACACCTTCAGCACAATATACAGAAGCAGAATAAAAACTAAATACATCAATTTTTGAAGAATCAATGTGTTGTCCTAAACCTTTATCTGTAGTCAAAAGATCATACAAAATCCAAGCTGGATCATTAGTCCATTCTTTGTCTGTTTTAAAAGTTCCATTAAATGTGCCTGAATAAGCTAAAGCTCCATTTGTTTGAACGGTAGCATTATGAGGAATTGATACCTTTGTACCTTGAACTCTAAACATTCTCTGCGGAACACTACCGCTAAAACTTTGAGAAGATAATCTTAATGCTGTGTAAGCAGAGTTAAGATACGCATTAGTGTCAGCCTGAATTTCTGTAAAACTGTCAAAAAAAGTATCATTTTGTAAAGCAGCTACATTTGAATCAGCTGTAACTCTTGTTACTGTAAGAGTTATCGGAAAATCAAAACCAGCTGTAGTGATTCCATAATCTCTTTTATAAACATTTCCACATTGTCCTGTAATCGTGTCATCAATAACAGGATCATTTACTGCTCCATTATTTTGTGTAATTTTCATTTTTATATTTACACTTGCACCACTAATAGTTCCATCGTCATTAAATGTTTGCATTGAAGGGAAAGCCATAGTCACCCTTAGCTGATCACAAGGATTTGTAATTGTTCTTGAAACTGGTGAACCTTGTGTTACTTGAACTTGAACAAGTGTTTCAGTTTGTGCTTGAGAAATTAAAAGTTGATTTTTTATAGCTTCTTGATTATGTGTGCCAGTTCTTACCTCAAAAGTAATTCCACCAAAATTAAAATCGTCTGCTTTTGGATTTGCTAAATCTGCGCTTTGTTTTAATATCTGTGTCCCATTAAGAAATACGTCTTTGAGTGCAGCTTTTAAATAAGATTCAGTGCCTAATGTAGCATTTGCAGCAATCGCACTAGGAAAACCATTTATTACTCCAGAACCTAACAAATCAAAAACTGTTATTGATTGAGTGCTTGCAAGTGTGCCAGCAGGTAACGATGGAAGAAGAATATTTTGTTGTAAACTACTGAAATTAAAAAAATTGGAACTGTTTGACATTTTATTTAAGAACTTTGAAATTGTTGTACATCAGTTGATGCACTTATAACTATCGAACCAGTAAAAACCTCACCATAAATTATAGGTTTTGGTATTCCAGAAACAGCAGTATTTTCAATTCCAGAAAAACTTTGTGAGGCAAATGATTTTTCAGGGTCATCGTTTTGGTTAAAATCTGGTGTAGGAGTTAACATCTGCGATACGCCAGTATGAACTAAACTAGTTCCGATTAATGACAATGCACCACCAACTATTTGTCCTACCGAATAACCAAAAAGAACTTCCTTCGCTAGAAAGCCTGTTGTTGCTTTTGCAATGGCAGAACCAGTTAACAAAGAAACAACACCAGCAACTGCTTTGAATGGATTAGCACCCATGGCTAAAGGTATTATTTGAATATCACCATCACTGCTCATGTCTAAAAATTCATTTGTTATATCAATTTTATTTATTCGTATTCTATATATTTGATTATTCATATGTTTTTCTAGCTCTGGAAAGTTACAAGTTAAAAATCTAAAAGCTTCTCTCGGACTTTTAACATTTGCTTCAAAATATGATTGTCCTAAGAATTTCCTTAATCTTCCATAGACTTTTATTTTTTTAAGCTGCATAGTAATAAACTTTTTTAGTAGCTTGTATATAGTTTAAATCATATATCTTTCTGCAACTAAGTTGTTTTATATTATGTTCTAGTATTGTTTGGTCTCCAATATATAAGGCAACATGACTTAAAGTATGATTTAAATTTTCAAACAATAAGACATCGCCAATTTTTATATCATCGTTTTTATTTCTTAGTAAAAAACCAGTTTCTTCTGCACATTTTTCAAATAATGGGTTTTCGGCAAACTCTTTTAAAGATTTGGGACGTTTCCATTTTTTTAAAGTAATATTTTTTTCTTGTTGATACCAGTCATGAATCAAAGACCAACAGTCATGTACACCCCATATCCAAGTTCTACCAATAAGATTTGATGGTTTGTAATCTGTGGGTTGAAAATTTATCCAATTATTTTCTGCAACACTATAAATAAACCAAGGCAATCCTAGATGTTCACAAGCATTTTTATCAGCTTCAGAGGGTAAAGCAGATCCTCTTGGATGACTATGAACAATAGCAATCAATTCTCCAGCATCTTCACAATCAGCCCAATCATTAGGATCAATCATAAAAAAATCAAAGTCATCCTCTGCTAAATTTTTACAAGGCCAATAAGTTTCTTTACCGTCAATAATTGCGAGCAAGCCGCAACATTCTGAAGGAAAACATTCTTGGGCGTGTTTTTCTGCTTCAGTTTTCCAATTCATCCGACAAACATTCCTACTGCGGGAAAATCTTTATCTGTAACCTGTTCTGAGGGAACAGTGACAAATTCCATATCTAAAGCAGATACTAATTCAAAAACAACGGCTTCTCTAGTTTCTGATACTTTTTGATTTACATAATAAATTTCTTGCGGCAGTTCTGTTGAACTTGAAGGAGTACCAAATGGGTTAGTATTATTTGGAAAATTTGCAGCGTCAAGAAATTGAGCCATCGTTCTGTGACGTATAAATTTTGCACCTTGAAGGTCATTAAATGGCGTTGTAGCATTAACAGATGCCATTAATGCTGTAATAGTATTTAAAATATTAGAAACGCTTACACTAGGTCTAGGAAATGCTCCAGATGATTTATATTCAAACCCCTCAGCTTTAATTGGAAATTTATCATAAGTATTGCCCTGCCAAATTATAGAGGCGTTACTATTCATACCAACTCCAGAATGAAATCTACTTACAGAACTAGATCCATGTAAATTACTATCAAGTGTCAAAGAATAAAGTTCAATAATAGATTTATTTGTAAGTGATTGTAATTCAGATACTGGAATTGCCATTATGGTTCAAATACCTCTCTAAAAGTACATCTAAGAGTAGCTCTGTTTGCATATGGTATTGTTTTACTCCATTGTTCGCAAACAAATTTTCCAGCACCTGAAAAAGTAACAGTTACGTTGCCTGATGCTGTGGTTGAGGATGACGATGTAACTGTAAATGTATTTTGATCTGGAGCCGTTGCAACAGTAAAAGTACCATCAGCAGCCGTACCAGAAGTGTAGTCAATGGTAACAACATCATTAATGGCAAGACCATGATTTGCGATGGTGATAGTGACAGTTGTGCCACCACTTTGCGAATATGTGCCTGTTTGTGTGCTTCCTTCTTCAGGCGGTGTAAATGTGAAACTTGCTTGATCTGCCACACGACTTCTTAAAAAAGCTTCAATTACATCTGCTTCAGTTTCAGAAACATTAAATGTCAAATCGTAGATTTTAGGGTCTTGATTTGAAGGTAACCCAAACAACGTTCTAAACTCATACCCATCACCCATCTGGGTTGTTTTAAATTTTGGATTGCTTTGTTTTCGCGTTCCATAAGTTGGTTGTATAGATGGAAAAGTAGCCATTTATCTAGTAAGTAATCCTCCAGGTCTTTTTTCTTTTATGAGTTGTGATTGTATTGCAGAGGCTAAAACCATCCCTAAGGCATCGGCTTGGGCAGTATCACCGTCAACAGACGATCCAGAAGCATCTACGTTTACAACTATATTTGTTGAACCGCCAAGAGCATGATTTGGTGTGATATTGCCACTAACCCCTGGAGTGAATAATTCTGGACCTTTTTCACCAACTATATAAGGCTTACCCCCTGTTACTGGTCCACCATTTGCTGCAAAACCAAGAAGCGGACTTGGACCACCAGCATTTGGTGAAAATGCTCCTGTAAGACTTGAATCGCCTACAAAACTTGAGAATCCACCTCCACCAAAAGCACCACCCAATCCTCTACCTAAGAATGCTAGTAAACCTCTCTGTAGCTGATTAGCCATCATTTTTGCAGCAGTCTGAGCAAAATGATTTGCTATGCTACCTAACATATTTCTAAACGCATCGTTCACACTCATAGTTCCGTTAATAATACCCATAAAGGATCTTTCAAATGATTGTGAAATAGTTTGTGATAAGGCAATTACTTGAGAACTTCGATCCATCAGTACTCTCATTTGTTGATCCAACTGGATCGTTTGAGTCTTTATAGGATCTGCTAGTATCTGTGCATTTTCAAGGATTTGCCTTTGTAAACTTACTTCAGTTTTTAATATTTCTATTTTATCCTTCAACTTGCGATTGTTTGGAAATAACACTAATTGTTGTTCTTGTAATCCAAGCTTATTTCTTAAACTGTTTAATTTATTTTCTTCTTTTAATATATTTAATTCAGCAGAATTTAATTTAAATCTATTTTCCTCTATTTCTAAACGTTGTTGTATTGGGGCTATATTTTGTTCGAACTTTGCTTGCTCTTTTAAAAGTTCTAGTTGTTTTTCTAAATCAGATCTTGTATCTATTTTAATATCAGATTTCTTTCCAAAATCAGGATTTATTTTACCTATTCCTGGAATATTTGCTTCCCCTTCAGCAGCAGGAATATTACCCATTAAACGTTTAGGCTTAGTTGGATCACCTCCTGGTCCAAATAATATTGTGTTAGCTGCTTTTTTTCCAATACCTTCATCCAATATTCCACCTCTTTTATCAAGATCAAACATATTAGCAGTAAAAAAATCTATCGCACCTGTGACTCCTCTCGAAATTCCTTTTGGTTTTTTACCTTCAATAAGATTATTTATTTCTGTAATTAATGGGCCTAAAGTTTTAGACATTAATAAAGTTAATGCTGTTCCAAATTTATTAATTTCATTTTTAAAATCAGTCATTTTTTTTGTATTTTCTTCTATTTCTTCTGAAGATAATCCAAACTCTTTTCTCCCTTTCTCAAGCAATAAAGCAGCAGCAGCCGATTTTAAACCAAGCTCTTCCAGCTCTAAAGCTAAATCTCCTGTCTCTGTTCCTGCTAATCCAAATTTTTCTACAAGCTTTTCAATATTCTCTGTAGGTTTTGCTAAAGCATTGGCTAAATCGTCTAAAGCCCCTCCAATAGTAGTACCAGCTATAGAAAGGGCGAATCCCATTTGACCTCCGATTAATCCACCAGCTAATCCACCAATACCACCTCCTAAAGCTGCTGTTGGTCCTTGTCCAAAAAGTAAAGGAAAACCACCACCAATGATTGCACTACCAGCTCCACTTTGGAATCTTTGGCCCATAGTCATACCTCTTCCTGCGGATTGTGTTTTTAATCTTTGTTTTTCTAGTTTTAAAGTTTCTCCTACTACTTTTAAATCTTTTAATTTTTCCGCACCAACTAACTTAATCAACCTTAATTTTTCTCTATGAGTTAAAGTTTCTGCACTTTCTTTTAATCGAATACGAGCTAAAGTTTTTTCGGTTTGCTGTAATACTAAATCTCGTTCCTTCTCAGCTTTTACTACTAAACGTGCAGCTTTTTCAAAATCTCTTGTTCCGACTGCTGCTCTATTAAGTAATTTAGATGTTTTACTTACACTACCATTAAGACGATCAATAGAGTTTTCAAATTTATTCCCTGCTGCTCTTCTAATTTGTTGGTTTAAACCGTCAACTTCTTTTGAAGTTTTATTTACTTCTTTTCTAAATTTTGTTAATCGTTGAGCACCTTTAACTCCTATTTCTATATCAACATTATAATTAGCCACTTTCTATAGAAATTAAAACATTTTCTCTATATTACCTTTTTCTACCCTTTAAAGCACTACCTCTTTGCATTTTCTCTTGTTCTTTTTTAAATTCTTCATGTTCAAGCTCTGAAAAAGCAGCCCAACCAATCATTTCTTCAACAGTTAAAGTTGCTGTTAACTCAGCAACAGTTTTTCCTAACTCTTTAGCTAATGAAAAAATAAATTTCCATTGATTATCAGCTTTTTAATTCGGCTTTAGCCTCTTCTACCCCCTTTGTCTGACCCGCTTCTATCATTGCTAATTGTATCTCTTGTAGTACAGTTGCTTCTACTTCTCTTCTTAGAGATGCTCTATCACCATCTTGAAAGAGCCTATCTCCATTTTTATCTAATGCTTTTGTAATCATTAAAGATAATGCAAAATCATTTGCATCATCACTATTTGATTTTTTTGTTATTAATTCTCTTTCAGCAATAGTAAGTGGATGCCAATAAACACTAAAAATAAGTTTATCGTCTTTTTTAACATCATGTTGATATAGTTGGCTTACACCAAAACTACTCTTTAAAAGTTCGATTGCTCTAGTCATAAAATAAGTATTGCTACTTTATTATACTAGGCGTTAGTAGAAAATTGGCAAGATATTACACCAACAAAATGACTTCTATCTTCAATTTCTAAAACATTAGGACCATTAATATCCAAAGTCCTAGGTGAAACACTAAATGTATCTGTATAATCAGAAGCATTAACAGACTTCAGACCTGTAATAACAGATTCACATATAGCAGATAAAACCGAAGTCCCGACATTTTTTGGGACGTAAACATTACATTGAACTACTCCTGAATAATAATTTGCTGAAGGTCCTTGAGTTAATACTGTAGATTGTCCAAAATTTACAGTCATGGTTACATATTTTTCTGCTTTACCAGGAGTGACAAAACTAACATTGTCATAAACTACAGAAACAGTATTATCAGCAGCTACAACTGCATCTGTAACTGCTTTTTCAAAAGCTGCTCTTGAATTTACTAAGGTCATAAATCAATTTGAGAATAACCAACACCTTTTCCTGAACGACCAAAACCAGACGTTGCTTTTGATGCTAAGAATAGTTTACCCTTTTTCTCTTTCATAGTTTGTTTAATTATTTGACCTAAACGACCTTGTATAAAATTTTGAATTTTACCACCTTCTAAAGCATAAGAAGCATACTTAACAGTATTGCCGATAAAAACTGGTTTCTTAATATTATATGTTTTAGAAACTTCAAATCTAGGTTGTATTTTAGGATTATGCCTGAAATTTGTCTGTCCCGTAAAAAATGCTATTGATTCTGCTTTTTTCATTTGTGCCCACGGATTAAATTTTAAAATATCATCAGTTGTTTTTACGCCTCTAGTAGATACTTTCCAACTAGATGCAAAAAAACCAGTTCGGACAGGACTATGCGTTTTTGTTCCTAAACTACTATGAGCTTTTCTTATTACTGTATTAAAATCGGCATTTATTTGAGCTTCAAGATCGCCTACAGGATCACTTTTTAATAACTTTTTGCTTTTAGCCATTAGAATCGCACCAATACTGTATAAAGATAAACTTGCCCGCCTTTTCTTGTATCAATATCATAAATTTTTGCGGTTACATTAGATCCTGCATAACTTAATGTGATTTCGTCATCAAAATCAACCTGATTATCTCCTATTAAATCAGGAGTTATGTATAGTTTTGCATTTCTCATCTCTTTACCTTCATCTTCTTCAGATTTAACAAATTCCATTGGAACTTTAATACTGTAAGTAGTATCTGTTGTTGTATAAACACCAGTGCTAGTGTTGTAACTACCCGAAGCCTTTTTTGTATAGGTAATACTTGTATCAAGAGAATTTCCAAGATCAGCAACAACCTGCTTGGCTACATTTTTTAATAAAGAGTATAGTTGACCTGCCATTATCCTCTAACCACTCGTAATTGAAAGCTGCCCGCCCCACCTAATAGATATGCTCCAAGATAACTTTGAAGCCAAGGGTAGACATCAAGTATGTTGTTCACTGAACCCGTTCCCTGACTTGCAGTGTTGTATTTTACTTGAATGTCTCCTAATTTTACTTCCTCGAAATTTCCATCTTTACCTGTAGTTCCTGTAATAGCATCAGTATCATTTGCCAATGCTCTTGCTAATTCATATTGTGCATACTTAATATTATTTGGAATAGTTGTACAGGCTAGTTCAACTCCATCAACTTGATAATTTGTTCTAGGAAATTTCAATGCTTGTCCATCATCACATCTGTCTCCATAAAATACTAAAGTATCGATCCATCTAGTTGCTGATATTAATGCTCTCTTCTTCTGATCATCTGTTTTATTTGTCCAAGTCGAAGAATCTGGAGAAGTATCAAAATAATCATTAGCTTCTGTCAATGTGACATAACTATTAGCGTTAGCATCTTTTATAGTTGCATTTATAGTTGCTGCCACGATTGATAAAGTAATTTAGTTTTATTGTAGCGTAAAGAAAAAACCCCACCAATAATTAGTGAGGTTTGATGACCACAATTTAATGTTTATCTATTAAAGAGTTGTATTATCAAGTGGTGTATTAACTGTTAACTGAACAATAGGAATTAAGTCAGCATCATATGTTAGTGCCCACTTAGCCTGTGCACCTAAGTCAGAGTTTGTTGGGTTGTCTCCAGCATCATTCCATTTAGTACCCATAATGTGATAAGTACTGTGATAATCAACTGAGATGACATCCTGCTTAGAAAGTACGTTTCTTTCTGCTTCAATAGCCAAGTCTTGCTGAACACCCTCAAGGATTGTTCCAGACTTGATTAAGTAGCAGTAGAAC
>LULI01000186.1_pt2 | contig 36330 bp, 38 predicted proteins | sample 728191 | NCBI WGS metagenome assembly LULI01 (sample SAMN03860293, study PRJNA289734) | marine metagenome | biome: seawater column; feature: ocean; material: water; isolation source: Red Sea water column Station 169 - depth 50m | place: Saudi Arabia: Red Sea | collected 2011-10-15 | depth 50 m | reverse complement strand
TCGCTACCCAGATCAGCACATCGGCGTCCCAGATGGTGGCCATGCCATGTTCGGCGGTCGCTTCGACCAGAATGGCGACCTCGCCCATGCGAAAGTCGATCGGCTTCACGCGCTTCGTCTTGGCGAGGCTGAAGAAAGGCCAGGCCATCAGATCCTGCGCATCGCGCGCGGCGATGTCGCTGCCCGCGCCGACGAACAGGTCGAGCTGTCCGGCCCCGCCGTCCGATGTCTTCAAGGAGCGCATGGTGCCGCTTCAGCGCCGGACCGGACCGGTGTAGCCGTCGATCCGCTTGGCAGGATGAACGACGCCCTTGCCCGGATCGCTGGTGGAACGGCGCAAGCCCTGCTCGGCCCAGGCGTCGAGATCTTCGGGCCGGTAAACGATGCGGCCGCCGAGCTTGTGGTAGACCGGCCCTGTTCCATAGCATCGGTGCTTTTCGAGCGTGCGCGGCGAAAGCCCCAGATGCACCGCGGCATCTGGGGTGCGCAGGTAGCGGGGACGGACCGGATCGGGAACGGCGGGCATGGGGTTAGCTCCAAGAGGCTCGGGTGGCTGCGGCTAACTGCCGCTGATTGCGGAGGGTGATGGCGCATGCCCTGGCAATGGGGAGAGCGACACGATGCTGCGTTCGGACTTGTCGCCCCTACCGATCATGAACTCGGCAGGATCGAGGAAGGGCGGCATCCGTGCAGGGCCCGACGCTATTGCGCCGCCCGGCAGGCTTTCGGCTGCAATGCCGAAGGCTCAGAGCAATGAACCGCACCTGCGAGAGAGGCAGTGGCCAAGGGCCTGTGGGAAGCAAGGCAAGCGGGGCCTGTCGCGGCCGTAGCTTCCCGCTCGCCCGACCCGCTGCCGGGTCGCAAGTGCATGCGGGGCCCCAAAACACGTAACGCCGCACCCTCAGGAGCGTATCGCCAGATGCGCGGGACAGAGTGCGTCCCCAGCCCCGCTCCATTTATCCCGATCGCCAGTTGGCCAAGCCGATGTTTGGAGAACCGCCGATTGCTGCTGGATCGAAACTCGAACCTGAAGCCCAGCCGCCGCGACACACGCAAAAGGGCAGGAACCGCTGCTGGTCCCTGCCCTGCCGAATGCCTCAGAACTCGTCGAGCATTCCGCCATGGACGGTATGAACGACCCGGATCGCAAGATGCGGGGGCAGCGCGTTGTAGTCGCCTTCGTCGACCGCGCGATATCCGATCTCGTCATCCTCGATGACATGCTGGTCGAAGAAGCTGTGCAACGCCCGTTGCTCGGCTGTTTCCAGAGCCTCGAAATAGTTGCGCGAGGGCAGTGTGCATTTCGTGAAATAGGTCATGATAATCCTCCTGAAATCTGTCGCGAGACGACAGGAGGTTGGCCGATGGGCCCGGGCAGACCGGGTCACAGGATCGCCTGACAGGGCGACCGCGAAGCGGCGCAGGGGGAAACGGTTTTGTCCGGTGCCGGATGCAATCCGGCGGCGGACAAAATGGTGGGGCCCCTGCCGTCCTTGATGCGGGCGGCGCGGGACCATCATGCTGGAAATGCGGTAAGCCAGGCCAATCCAGTCCACCTCAAACGACCGTTTCAGATGATCGCTGCCATAATGGGTCGGGCCCTCCGGGCAGCGCCTGGCTATTCCCCGGAGAAAAGACCGAGCGAAAGGAAGGGTGAACAGCGAAAGAGGCCCTGCCGTTTCCGGCAGAGCCTCCTTTGGCTGGTTCGATGGCGCCGGATCAGTCGATCGGAGGGGCGTCCTGGTTGTCGCCGCCATTGGCCCGCGAGAGGAAATCGACCTTGTCGGCAAGGATCTCCGAGCCATACCGCGTCACACCGTCCTGGTCTTCCCACTGCGTGTAGTGGATGCGGCCCTGGACCGAGACCAGCTGGCCTTTCGAGCAGTACTGACCGACGGTCTTGGCAAGGCCGTTGAAGCAGGTCACACGGTGGAATTCGCTGTCCTTGGCGGTGTAGCCGTTCTCGTCCTTGTAGGTCTTGCCGTCCTTGTCGCGTGCAGGACGATCGGTGACGACGGTGATCCCGGTGACGCTGGTGCCGCCCTTGGTCTCGCGGGTGTCGGGATCGCGGGCGATGCGGCCGGTGAGGATTGCGATATTGGTCATGATGAAATTCCTTCAGTTCCTCAAACCGGAGACCATCTCCGGCTTGCGAACATCCAGAAGAAGCAGGGCATGGGAGGACTGCACCGCAGGCCTGAAGGGCCGAAGGGAAACCTGTTCATGACGGGTGGTGCGGGCAGGCGGCGAAGCCGCCAACACGGCCGGAAAGGAACGGGTTGCGGCTCCTCAGCTGACCTGGTTCAGGACTGTTCGCGAAGAAAGCCGGATGGATATCGGGTGCGGGTCTGAAGGTGCCAGGACCCTGCTGCAATCAGCTTACCTCATTGCCTTCCGACGCCGCCAGGAGATCCATGAAGTTGCGGGCTGCTTCCCGGTCTTCCTCGTTCTCGAAGGCCACGTCGAGGTCGGGGGCAGACCCGAGCAGGTAGAGCATGGCCCACAGGGCAAAGCGTTTTCCCCGGTCCTGCTCCAGACCGAGATCGACCTGGCATCGCTCGATCCCCGAGGCCAAGGTTTCTGCGCCAGTCGCTCCAGGATCGGCAGTGCCAAAATAGCGGATGAGAAGCGTATCAAGGTCCATCGCACTCTTTTCGGATCATCGGTCGGGCCGCGGCGAGGAAGGCCAGCATTCGTGGCCCGGTCATGCGTCGCTCAATCAGCGGTGGGTTGCTCGCGAAGCCGCCGGGCGCGCTCGACGAAGTGCTCCATCTGGGTGGCGGCATGCAGGGTAAGCGGATGCGGCTTCGCATCGGCACGCGGGGATATGAATTCCGCGATTTCTTCGATTGCTGCAAGCTGATCGGCGCTGGCCTTCGACAGAAGGCCGAGCACCATGTTCTCAAGGGCGATCACCCTGATGCGCAATTGGATGATCTCGGCATCGGAAAGTGGCGGAATATCCCATTTCTCGCAATCGGCAGCGAGCGCTTCCTGCGGCCCGCAGGGCAATGCCCCGCCTTCGTCTTCCCAGCGCGACAGCGCCCCGGCTTTTCCCGTTTCCGACATATGCGGTTCCTTTCATAACCAACGAGGCGATCGTCTGCACGCTGCTCACATAGCACAAAGCCCTACCGGGATGCGCCTGGCACGGCGACAGCGAAGCCGGGCAAACGGAACCCCGCGCGGGTTGGTCTTCACGCGGGGTTCCTGAACGACCCCTTGGGGGCACCTGCGACCCGCAGGGCTTCGGGGGGAGGCGGGGCCGTCCTTTCCTGATCTTGCGTTGTTCGTTGCGATTTCTTGCCGAGGGTCTCTCCTGAATAACTGTGTCACCGGGAAACGCGTCCGATCACATGCCTTCCATGTCGTGATCGGCCATCGAGGACATGTCATGGCCCGCATGGGGATCGGCGGGTTGGGTCGCTTCGCTCGCGGGTTGTGTGCCCGCTGCTGGCGCTGCGGGTTTGGCAGTTGCGCGTGATGCGGGAGAGGCAGCAGGCCGTGAGGCGGTCGGCGCGGCGCCATTTGTCGAAAGAGCGTCCTGCCGCGCAGTCGCTGCCTCATCTTCGGAGGGAGAGGCTGCCGGATCGGCGAGGCCCGGCTCGGGTGCCGTGCCAGCCACCACCGCAGCTTCGCCCATAGGCGAAACCTCGGTGATCGGTGTGCTCTCCTGCGCCTCGTCGCAAGCAGCAAGAGCGGACATCAAGGGCGCGATCGCGAGAAACCCGATCGCTACATTCAATCTGGAAGTACGCATGCTTTTCAACTCCTTCAGAGCCAGGAAATACCGAGGTGGTTCGGTCCATGCGCGAGCTCGCCGCCAAGGAAGCCCTGGATGAGAACGAGTGCCGCCATGGAGAAGATCGAGGCGCGCAACCATGCACGGCTCTGGCTCGGCCTGCTCGCGAGATACGCCATCGCAATACCGAGAACCGCGATCAGCATACCGTTCCATCGATGCACCTGCATGACAGTGTCGCCGCCGAACCACAGCCCGGTGTGAATCCATCCGAACAGGACTGCGACCACCGCGCCGATGGCTCCGCCGTAGACAAGCACGCGCACCGCACTTTCCAGGCCCGCTCCTTTCCGGCGCATCACGAACAATTCGGTGGCCGCAGCCATGAGAAACAAGGCGATCGGGAAATGGATCGTTGCCGGATGCAGCTTCTTCATTACGGCCATGAGTCCGGCCTCGCCCACATCCGCATGGCCACCGGCCTCGTCATGGCCTCCGCCCGCTTCGTCGTGCGCGCCGGACGACTCGCCAGCATCGGCAGTCTCGCCCATCTGCGCCATGGCCGCCTGGTCGTGCGCATCGCCATTGGTGGCAGCAGGCGCGGCGCTCGCCTGTTCGCCGTGCTTTTCGTCGCCATGAGCCTGAACGGGTCCGACGAAGAGCAGGCTTGCGGCGAGCAGCGCCAAGAATGAGGGGGCTTTCATGTCTCGTATGTCTCCCGGCCCGGCAGTTGCAGTGCGACCTATGTGCCTGATACGCACGGCAGCCGCCTGCCCCTCACATTAATTTGATGGTATTGGTGCGACAGATGTGCGTCCGCCGTATCACGTCTGCTGACGACTCGATCGCGATCGTCGAACGCATTCGGCTCCTGGCCCAGTGCGCCCACGCGAATAAGCCCCATGGGCTCAGGCGAGCTTGCTCTTCTTTGTGCGACGACGCAGCCTCGGCATCCGGTTCGCCAGCAGGACGAAACCCGACAGGGCTATGATCGTGCCGCCAATGCCGAACAGCAGCAGCCACCAACTGTTGATGCGGTCGCGCTCGGTCCAGTCCATGATGTGGAGGCCCCAGATGAAATCGAACAGGCGCCATGTATCGCTGCGCGCCGCCCCGAGCGTGCCGCTGGCGGCATCGATGTAGATGCGCGTCGAAGCCTCGTCAGCATAGGTGACCTGCCAGGCCGGAAATGGTCCGCGAAACTCGGTTCCCACCGGTTCGTGAACGAGCCGCGCGCCTTCGATCGTCGTGCGCGGTCCGGTCCATGCGCGCAACGCGATGGATCTTGCCGTCGCAGCAGAGATGGGGGAGAGTTTCCGCCCTGTCACCGGATCGTGGAGGCTCACGCTACCGTCGACCTTTCGGACCTCGGTCACGGCATCGCCGTCGAGCGAACGTGTCGCTACCGCTGCAAGAGTACCGTCGCTTGCGACCCAGGCCGGGAGCGGGGCGTCGGCGGGTAGCGCCTCTCGTTCACGCGAAACGACATGTTCGGAGCGAACTTCTTCCAGGTCGAGAAACGACATGAGGGCGCCGGTTCCCATCCACAAGAGGACCTGGACACCGACGAAAATCGCCAGCCATTTGTGGATCTTGCTGCCGAGCACATGCAAGCGCAGCTTCAGCGACGGCGTTGCCAACCGGTGCTACCTCTTCGAAAGCCGTAATCAGTTGCGCGGCGCGCGCGACGAGGAATGGTACTGGACGATTCTCCACCCGTCCGCATCGTGAGCAAGCACCGATGTCGCCACGCCGTCGCGCTCGATCACCCGGCCATCGGTAAGTTCGATACGATATCCATACGTCTCATAGGCATGGGCCATGTGCCCCATCCGGGTGACGGTCAGCGTGGGGTCGGTAAAGGTGAAGCTCACGATCGCGTCGAGCTCGGGTCCGAGATGATGCTCCATGTAATTCGCGAAACTTCCTTCGGCCTTGCCATTCTCGAAGATGGCCGAGTCCTCGGTGAAGAGCGCGCGCATTGCCTGCGCGTCGCGCGCTTCAAGAGCGGTGCGATAGGCCTTGAGGGTTTCTTCAGCGCCCGCGACATCGTCCGCCGAAGCGTCCATCGCGTGCATCTGATGGTTCGCATGGGAAGAGTGGTCCATCTGCTGGGCGAAGGCTGGCAGCGGTATCAGCGTGGCAACAAGCGCAGTCGCCGCGATGCGTGTCAAAGTCTTGGTCATGGAAGTTCTATCCTTTTTGAAATTTCAGAACCAGAATCGCACACCGACGACATAATTGGTGACGCTCGGATCCTCTCCGGCGGCCCGCGCAAAATCCGCGCTGTCGCCGATGCGCCATTCCTGCGAAACGCCGACATAGGGTGCGAATTCGCGCGCGAACTCGTAGCGTAGACGCAGGCCCGCCTCGATCCGATCAAGACCGGCACCGATGCCCAGCTCGGGAATGTCCTGCGCAGAAAGCGCGAGTTCGGCTCTGGGCTGGAGGATCAACCGCTGCGTGATGCGCTGGTCGAGTTCGCCCTCGATCCGCGCGGTCACATCGCCCTTGGTGGACACGAAGGCCGCAGCATCGACCTCGAAACGGTACGGCATGAGGCCCTGTATGCCGATCACCGCATGGGTGCGCTCCGGACCGGTGAGGTCCTGGCGAACACCCGCCTGGAAATCGAAGAAGGGCGCAATGGCGCGGCTCCAGAGCGCCTGAACCTCGGCACCTTCTATGGGTTCGCCGAAGCTGCCCTCCCCCTCTGACTTGAACCAGAATTTGTCGATGTCGCCGCCATAATAGCCCTGGATGTCCCACAGATATCCATCCTTCCCCTCGCGGGCGCGGTATTCGAGCCGATCGCCCTGAAACCAGAAGCGCATTCCTCCGTCGGTCTCGCGGACAAGCTCGCGCCGCGCTTCGTTCATGGCTTCCTCGCCCCAGATGGCGACCGCCGCGCGCGCGGGGCCGCTCCCGGCTTCTGGAGGAGGCGGCAGCAGCGGGATATCATCGTCCGCGCCCATCTGCATCGCCGAATGGTCCATGCCCTGCATGTCCTGCGAAGGCGTCTCCCCATGGCTCATCTGGCTGTGATCCATCTGCCCATGGTCCATCGACGAACTGGCTTCCGCCTGTCCCATCTCGCCGTGATTCATCTGCGAATGATCCATCGCGCCTTCGGCAGGCTTGCCCTGCGGCATAGAGCCGTGATCCATTCCGTCATGACTTTCGGGCGATGCCTGTGGACGGGCAGCGTCCATCGGCATTGTCATGCCAGAATGACCGTCCCGAGCGGTCATCGAACCATGATCCATGGTTGAATGATCCATCTCGGAGCGGTCCATGGCGGCTTCAGGCTGAGCAGCCGGTTCGCATGCTCCATCTGCTACGGGATGCCCCATTGCGCGATGGCGCTCGGCTTCTAGTTCGCACTTCGTCTTCGCGTCAGACTGCGCCTCGGCGCTTTGCTGCGGTTCCGTCGGCGAATGACCGGCATGCTGTGCCGCCGCGGGGGAGGCGAGAACTGAGCCGGCTGCGACCGATGCGAGCAGGCTGGCAATACGAATTTTCATGCTTCGCTCCCGTCGGGATTGGCGACCGTGACGATCTGAAACATCCCGGCATGCATGTGGTAGAGAAGGTGACAGTGGAAGGCCCAGTCGCCCGGCTCGTCCGCCGTCAGGTCGAACTGCGCGCTGCCACCCGGCTGCAGGATGACCGTGTGCTTGAGCGGTTGACGATCGGCCGGCGCGCCATTGACCAGCTCGAAGAAATGACCGTGCAAGTGAATGGGGTGCGCCATCATCGTGTCGTTGACGAGCTTCACGCGCACGCGCTCGTTATAGGCGAAACGGATCGGCTCGTCTGAGACGGCGGAGAACTTCTTGCCGTCGAACGACCACATGTAGCGCTCCATATTGCCGGTCAGATGAATTTCCATTCGCCGGGACGGCGTGCGGCCCTCGCGGTGTGGAGTCAGAGCGCGCAGCTTGCGATAGTCGAGCGTACGATGCGGCACATCGGCGAGACCGATGCCGGGATCGCCCATGCGGTCGACCGGGTTCATCGAGACCATGTCGAGACCGGGCCCGACCTTCACATCGGGCGGCAGAAGCGACGTGTCGCGCATCTGCATCCCCGACATGCCGGCCATGCCTGCCATCTCGGATTGGCCGGACGAACCATGATCCATCCCCGCCATGTCGCCGCCACTTCCGTGGTCCATGCCCGACATGCCGGCATCGCCAGACGAGCCGTGGTCCATGCCGCTCATGCCCATGTCGGCCATGGTCAGAAGCGGCGGATCGCGCAGCGGCGGAATGGCGGCGCGAGCGCCGGGTGCGCTCGCGAGTGTGGCAATACCCATGCCCGAGCGGTCCATCGACTCCGCGACCAGCGTGTAGGCTTGTTGCGCGCCCGGCGTCACGACGACGTCGTATGTCTCGGCCACACCGATCTGGAACTCGTCGACCTCCACCGGCTCGACGTTCTGCCCGTCCGCCTGAACGATGGTCATCGGCAGGCCGGGAATGCGAATATTGAAGAAGGTCATGGCGCCGGCATTGATGAAGCGCAGCCGCACGCGTTCGCCCGGGCGGAAGAGGTATTCCAGATTGTCGAGCGGGCCATGGCCGTTCAGAAGATAGGTATAAGCCGCGCTCGACACGTCGAGGATGTCCGTCGGCATCATGCGCATTTTCGCCCACATCCGGCGATCCTCGCCCGAAAGCGGGTAATCGTCGGTCCAGGTGTTCTGGTTGTAGTTGAAGTAGCCTTCGCCCTTCTTGAGCTTGTCGAAAATCGTGTGGGGCGACATTTCGCTGAATTCGCTCAGCACCACGATATATTCGCGGTCGGCCTGGACCGGATCGGGTCCGGCGGGGTCGACCACGATCGCGCCGTAATGCCCGGCCTGTTCCTGCAGGCCGCTATGCGAGTGCCACCAGTAGGTACCCGACTGGCGAACCGGAAATTCGGCGGTGAAGGTCTCTCCCGGTTTGACGCCGGGAAAGCTCACGCCAGGCACTCCATCGAGCTGAAACGGCACGAGCAGACCGTGCCAGTGGATCGAGGTATCTTCCTCGAGCTGGTTATGGACATTGAGCCGGACGGTCGTGCCTTCCTGCAATCGCAACAGCGGACCGGGGATCGTGCCATTGACGGCGATCGCGCCGCCGCGCCTGTTGCCGGTCGCGAAGGCCGATCGGGCAACGGTGAGGTCGATATTGGGGCCGGATATCTCGTCCAGCCCCTTGCGGGCGTTACCTGCGAGGATGTCCGCGCCCCGTGCCCAGGCAGGCATCGCCCCGGCAAGGCCGAGCAGACCCATTCCTCCTGCTCCGGCTCCGAGAAACTTGCGTCGATTGACGGCGATCATAAAGGGCTCCTGACTTGGCGTTTACCGTTACTTACGCGCGCGCCCAGCCAACCCCTCAAAGTTTTTCGAAGCGCTCCTTCAGCCTGTTGCGCGCGCGATATACGCGGGTTTCGATCGCCTTTTCGGTCGTTCCGAGAAGATCGGCCGCCTCGGCCTGGCTACGCCCCTCGATGGTCACGAGCACAAGCGCTTCGCGCAGCCTTACAGGCATTCGCGCGATCTCGGCCTGAACGAGATTGAGCTCTTCCCTGGAAACGGCCAACGCTTCAGGACCCGGCAAATCGTCGGCGATGGAATGGAGTTCGTCATCACCCGACAGTCCGAAAAAGCCCGCGATGTTCGGATCGAGCCGATGGCGCGTCAGCCACACCGAAGCGAGGCTGTCCTGAACAACGTCCTCTGCCTGAGAAGGAGAGGAAAGCATGCGTGTCCCGAGCGCGAGAAGCCGACCCGTTTCATACTCGACGAGTTGGCTGAAAGCCCGCTTGTTTCCAGCCCTCGCCTGCGAAACAAGGGCCTCATCTGGATTGTCGCCCGCCCCCGACATGGCGCTTCAGTCGCGCGGGTCGCGGGTCAGGGCGTCGGAGACCTTGCGGTCGAACTGGCGTTGCTGCTCGGGTTCGAGAATTGCACGCATGTCGAAGACATGGCGCACCGTTGCCTTCTGCAGATCGCCCATGCGTGCATGCACCTCGTCGATCGCGGCCGAGACCTCGGGGCCGTATTCGTGCTCGCTTTCCATCGCCTGGGCGAGCCGGGCATTGGCTGCGCGCGCCGATCCTTCGAGCCGTGCCCTTTCGACCGCGAAACGGGCCTCGAGCGCATCGAGACGCTGCTCCTGGTCGGCTCGAGGGTCTCAAGGCGCGAATTTTGGTCTTCGGTCAAAACCAGTTCCTCGTGCACGAACTGGTGCAGGCTGCCATTGTCTTCGTGGTTGAGCCAGCGATCGGCCGCGATCGCCCCCAAACATCCCGCGAGCCCGGCAAGAAGAACGGCAAGCAGGAGGCGTCCGTTCGTCAAAGTCTAGCTCCCGACATGCAGGAGAGCGGCGGGAGAAAGGTGCTCGTTCGACGCAAAATCATTATAGGCGGAACTCGCAGGTGAGCCCTGATTGTAGGGCATGATGGTCGTGCCGAAGCCTGCTCCAAGGCCGATGACGAACAGGCTGCAAAAGAGCGCGGCACGCCGGCGGCGATCGGCAACCTCGCCAAGCTGTCCGGCGCGCTGCCAAACGCCATCCATGAAGTCGGCGGGGACCTCGCTGGTGGTGGTGGCGGAAAGGGTTCCGAGCACCGCATCAAGAGAGTGATTGTCACGCATCCGAAAAACTCCTGTGGGTTCCACGTGCCCTATACGCGCTCGCCTGCACAATCCCTTAAACTTCTTTTTTTTGAGGGAATGTCCCCCGCCATACGTAATCGAGACGGGTCTGCCAGAATCGGGTCGAACCCGGGATGAATGGGAGCGAACGCGTGAACAATATCACCGCGCCTGAAGATCACGGCGAATTCACGCCTCTTCTTGGCAAGAGCTTTCTGACGCCGCTTTACGACCGGGCGCTCGGTCTGTTCACCCGCGAACATCTCTGGCGACAAAAGATTGTCGAAGAGCTGCACCTTGTCCCCGGCGACCGGGTGATCGATGTCGGCAGCGGAACCGGTACACTTCTCAAGGCCTTGATGACGGATTGCCCGGAAGCGGGTCTGATCGGTGTCGAACCCGACCAAGAGGCGCTCGCGCTTGCGCGGCGCAAGTTTGGGGCGGGAGCCGATCTCGTCAAATGGCACAATGGCTTTCTCGAAAGCCTCGAGCTGCCCGCAGGGTGGCAGCCGAACAAGATCGTCAGCAGCCTCGTCCTTCACCAAGTTCCCTTGCGCAAGAAGCAGGCAATCCTGGAAATTATCGAAAGCTTGCTCGTGCCAGGCGGAACCGTCTTGATCGCCGATTATATGAAGCAGGAGAGCCCACTCATGCGGAGCCTCTTCCGGGCGACCGTCCAGTCGCTTGACGGCATTAGCGACACGCAGCCCAGCGCCGACGGCGAAGTCGAAAAACTGTTCGCCGAAATCTTCACCGAGCCATGCCTGCTCCACCGGCTCCCGACGGTGACCGGGACGATCTCGCTATGGCGCGGATACAAGAAAGGAATTGCACAATCATCTGGAAAAAGCCTGCCCTGTTCCGGCGATCGGTTAGCGGCGCGGCCTTGCTCGTGCTGGCAGCCTGTTCGAACGTGGCTCAGGCAGCGACCTATACGATGTTTAGGGACCCCGGATGTGGATGCTGTCTCAACTGGGCAGGCCATCTTGAAGATGGGATGAACGCGAAGGTGGCATCGGTCGATAGCAACGACATGGCGGCGATCAAGACAGCGCGCGGCGTACCGGAAGAATTGTGGTCGTGCCACACGATGGAGGTCGATGGATACATCATCGAAGGTCACGTGCCCGCCGAAGCCGTCGCCCGACTTTTGCGCGAGCGGCCCGACGGCGTTGCCGGTCTAGCGGTTCCGGGAATGCCTCTGGGATCGCCCGGCATGGAGGCCGGAAACCGGATCCAGCCCTATGAGGTCATCGCCTTTGGTCCGACCGGACAGAGCGTCTTCGCATCTTATCGGTGATTGTAAGGAACTGACGCCAGTGGCCGCGCGAGAAATAAGGGCGATGTCTCGTTGAAGAACAATCGCGCGAGAATAACACAGAAGCCCGGGACACCGGGACGGGCGCTAAGATGCCTGTCGATCATCCCGCTGGGTCCGGGGCCGGCTGCCCCGACGGTCCCGGACCCTTCCGTTTGCATAATTTTAGGACGCACGAAGTGGGAGAAATGCGATGGTAAAAGGATCAATCAAGAACTCGATATTCGCATGGGGCTGGACGCTCAGCGTGTTCCTGCTTGTCAGCTACCTCCTATGCATTGCCTTCGGAGTCCTCGCACCCGAGCGGTTTCACATGCACCAAGCCTGGGCTCCGTTGCTGCCATGGTTCGAATGGCTGACCCTGTCGGGATTTCTCGCAGGAGCGGTGGGCAGTTTTCTCTACGGCTGGTACATCGCACTCATCGCGGTCCCGCTGCACCGGTTTTTCCAGGCCCGGTTTTCCTGATTTGACGCGCTGAATATTAGGCGCACTCAGCGTGGACTGCCGTGCCTTGACGCGCCGCCATCGGCATCGCTGCAGGAAGAAAGAGCGCGCCGCCGGAAATCGATAGCTCATCGCGATTCCGGGGCCAGCCCAAGGATGGCTCATGCCCCGCCAGAAAATTTTTTGAGGGGTGAGCCGCTTCGCAACGTACTGCTTGTCGTGATGTTTCTCGGACGGGAGGACATCGACAGGGGAAAGACTTGCAGACAGATGGCAACGATCAACATGGGAAGAGTGCTGGATCGATAACGCTGCTTGGCGGTGTCGCAATGGGAACCGGCGTCATGATCGGCGCTGGTATTTTCGCACTGACCGGCCAGATTGCCGAACTGGCTGGACCGCTATTTCCGCTTTCTTTCATAGTCGGCGCCCTGGTCACTTCCCTAGCCGCCTACAGCTACATCAAGATGTCGAACCGCTGGCCCTCCTCTGGCGGCATCGCGATGATTCTTCAGAAGGCCTACGGACCGGGTGTTGTTGCAGCATCGGCATCGCTCCTGATGGCGCTGTCGATGGTCATCAACGAAAGCCTGGTCGCTCGGACCTTCGCGACCTATGCCTTGCGGCCCTTTGGGCTCGAGAGCAGCGGCATTCTGGTTTCCGTCGCAGCGCTTGCGCTCATCGTCTTCGCCTATTTCGTGAATGCGGCAGGCAACAAATCGGTCAGCGGTTTCTCTCTCGTCATGTCGGCGATCAAGATCGGCGGCATCGCCCTGTTCGCGATTGCGGCGATCTGGGCCAGCGGCTTTTCGGGCGGCGCCTTCTCAGAGCCAGTCGCGCTTTCAGGTCTCGACGCGTTGCTCGCGTCGGTCGCCTTCTCGATCCTCGCGTTCAAGGGTTTCACCACCATCACCAACAGCGGCGGCGAAATCATCGATCCGCACCGAAATGTTGGCAGAACCATTATCATTTCGATCACAGTATGCGTGGTCGTCTACCTTCTGGTCGCGGTGGCGGTCGGAGCCAGCCTCGGCACTTCGGAAATAGCCCAAGCACGCGATTACTCGCTTGCGGCAGCTGCGCGCCCCGCGCTCGGAGAGCTTGGGTTCTATTTCACAGTCGCAATCGCGATCGCAGCCACGACCTCGGGTGTCATCGCCAGCGTTTTCGCCGTTTCGCGAATGCTGACGATGCTGACCGAAATGAAGATGATCCCGCATAGCCATTTTGGGATGAAGGGACCGATCCGCAGTCACATGCTGGTCTATACCGTCGTGGTCGCCGGCACGCTCGCGGTCCTGTTCGATCTTTCGCGGATCGCCTCGCTCGGAGCGTTCTTCTATCTCGTAATGGACATGCTCGTGCATTGGGGCGTGCTGCGCGGTTTGCGGGAAGAGATAGGCGCGCGTGCCTGGATCCTCTGGTCGGCGCTCATGGCGGACGGCGTAGTCCTGACAGCTTTTGCCCTCGCCAAGCTTAAAACCGACCCTGCGGTCGTTGCCTATGCGGTCGCAGGTATTGCCGCAGTGTTCGGAGCCGAATGGTTCTATCTACGTCGGAATCCTGCGCTGCGTGAAATGCCCGCCACAGACGATGGAGATCATCGATGATCGCCGCACTAATTCTCGCCATTGCACTTTTCCTGGCCTCGGTCGGCGTGCATCTGTCGATCCTCGGCGCAGGGCATCGCATGCTCGACGCACCCGGAAATTTCTCCGCCAAACTTGGGGTCGCGCTTCTCGTCCTGGCATCGCACCTGCTTGTCGCGACGCTCTTCGCTGGCGGTTTCTGGCTGGGCGCGGAGCTGGGCCTCGGCGGGTTCGACAAGACGCCGGCGATGAGTGCGATGGACTATTTCTATTTCTCGCTGATCAACGTGACCACGCTGGGGCTCGGCGACATCTACCCGACCGAGCACCTGCGCGTCATTGCCGGCGTCGAAGCCTTGACCGGCTTCGCGCTCATCAGCTGCTCGGCACAATTGTTCTGGACCATGATGAAGGAAGGAGAAAACGCATGACTGAAAGCACATCCCACTCGGATAAGGGAGGGGGCGGCAACTACTGGCGATTCATGGCCATGGTATCGACCTCGACCGTGATCATGTTCTTCCTGATGTACGCCAACAGCTTCGACATGGACGACGTGTTCTGGAGCGAGACGCGCTTCTGGATGATGTTCGTCATGGGCGCGATGATGATGGTGGTCATGCTTCTCTTCATGTGGGGCATGTACAAGGACCGGACCAAGAACTTCATCATCCTGGGCGTCGGAGCCCTCGTATTCGCACTCGCGCTATGGCTCGTACGCAGCCAGACCACGGTCGACGACACCGAATACATGGCCGCGATGATCCCGCACCACTCGATCGCGATCATGACCAGCGAGAGGGCGAGCCTGAAGGATCCGCGGGTTCGCGAACTTGCGCAGGCCATCATCGTCGCGCAGCGGCGTGAGATCGCCGAGATGAAATATCTCATCGAGGACATCGAGGAGAACGGTCCACGCACCGAAGAACGCCTGCCCGAGGAGATGCAGCAATGAACAAGATCGCACTTCTGACGCTTGCAGCCCTCCCGCTGGCGGCCTGCAACACCAATACCGCGGTCGGCAATGATCGCGAAGCGCAGCTCGATCCTCCGGCGACGGCAGCTCCGATAGAGAGTGCTGCGAGCGCTCTTGCCAACCTCAGCCCCGGCCTCATGCTGCCCGAGACCATGAGCGAGGCGGACCTCGCCGCGCTGGGAGCCGAAAACACGTGCCAGTTCCGCCTGACCGAGGTCGCTTTTCCGTCATTCGTCTACGACAACAGCGGTCGCGGGGCCATCAAGATCAACGGCAAGCTGATCCCTGTTACGGCAAGCGCCTCGGGTGAGTATGCGAATGGTGAGCTTCGTATCCGTACGCGCATTCTCGATGACGAAGGAGACGCGGGCTTGCAAATGCAGGAGCTCATCGTCGCCGGCCCCCGGATGAAGGACGAGTTCGGGTTCTGGGGGTACACGACTTGCGGCAACAGCGAAGCGTGAACACGAGCGAGCGGGCGCCGGCTTCCGTCGGTGCCCGCTCCATAATCATGATCGGCCCGGCAAGCGCGGCCGAATTTACAATGAGGTGCTACAGTGGAAGCTGAGCCTGTGAGCGATGCAGCCCCCCTTGCGGTCTTCGGTGCCGGAGGAAAGACCGGCACGGAAATATTGCGCCATGCGGTCCGCAAGGGCATCGCGGTACGAGCGTTCGAACACACCCTGCCCGAACCATCGGACAGGGTCGACAATGTCGAGTATTTCCAGTGCGACGTTCTCAATGACGACTTCAGCAGCGAGCTTGAAGGTTGTCGTGCGGTCATTTCCGCACTCGGTATAGGGTTCAGTCCATCCACGACGATCGATCCGCCTCCGCTTTACACGGAGGGAACCCGCAGGCTGGTGGAAGCGATGTCGACGACCGGCATTTCCCGGATCGTCGTGATATCGGCGGCGTTTGTAGAGCCGCAACCCAGCGTTCCTGCATGGTTCGAGCTCACGGCAAGACCAGCCTTGCACAATATTCTCGAACAGATGCGCGCCATGGAAGATCTTCTGGAGCGCGCGAAAGGCCTGAAATGGACGGCTGCGCGACCGGGCTGGCTCCTCGACGAACCCTATACGGGTGAAGCCGTCATTACCGACGAGCGTCTTGCCGAGGGTTGCTTTCGTTGCAGGCACGCCGACCTCGCGGCAGCCATGCTCGAATTCGTCTGCGAGAACACCTGGGTCAACGCTAAACCCGCTATCGCCCGGCCAGAAGCAGACCGCTTCGAGAACGTCTCGGCGCTCAAAGCCGAATTCGGGATCGACTAGATCGACGCGGGCTCGCGGAAACACTCTAACGACGAGGCAAAACATGCTGCTCGAGAAGATAAAGACCCCCGGCCTCTCCCACCTTTCCTATCTGATTGGTTCGCAGGGCAAGGCAGCGGTCATCGATCCGCGCCGGGACTGCGAGATTTATGTCGAGCGTGCCCGCGCCGAAGGGCTGGAGATCACGCATATCTTCGAAACGCACAGGAATGAGGATCTCATCACGGGATCGCCGGTATTGGCCAAAATGACCGGTGCCCGCGTTCTGCACGGTCCAAACCCTGCGGACGAGATTGTTTTCGCCGACACCGCGCGAGAGGGCGACGTTTTCGAGATCGGGAAGTTGCGGATTTCGGTGCTCGAAACTCCCGGTCACACCGACGATCATCTCGCCTTCGTCCTCCATGACGACGATTTTCCCGAAGGACCGGTCGGCGTGTTCACCGGCGATGCGCTCTTCGTTGGCGACGTCGGACGCACCGATTTCTATCCCGAGCGCGCGCGGGAGGTCGCGGGCCTCCTGTACGATTCACTGCAGAAGATTTGCGGTCTGGGTGACCAGGCGATCATTTACCCCGCGCATGGAGCAGGCTCGGTCTGCGGTTCGGGAATGGCGAACCGGGAATTCTCGACCATAGGCCACGAACGTCGCAACAATCCGCGGCTCCAGATAGCCGATCGCGAGGAATTCATCGAGGCGAAGCTCGCCGAGCATCATTACCAGCCACCCTATTTCAGACTGATGGAGCGTCTGAATGTCGAGGGAACATCTCCTGCGCCACGGATCCTGCGACCAAAACGTCTCATGCTCTCGGACATCCGCGAAATCGACGCCGACCATGTCGTCGACGTGCGGGATCCGCTTGCATACGCAAGCGGGCATCTGCCTGGTTCGATATGCCTTCCGGTCGGCATGATTTCGGTGTTTGCGGGCTGGTTCATCAGGGAGGGTGAAACAATCGCCCTCGTCGGATCGGCGGAAGACCAGCTGGCTTCGGCCATGACGCACCTTGTGAGGATCGGGCTCGACTCGATCGTCGGCGGCTATGTCGGTATCGTGCCGGCTGCAGCGCAAGGAATGAAGATGGCGAGCCTTCCGATGATCGGGACGAACGAGGTTCAGGATCGTCTCGAGCGCAAGCGCGACGACTGGACCTTGCTCGATGTGCGTGACCTCGATGAGCGGCGCAGCGGCGCGATCGAGGGATCGGACCACATCTACGTGGGCGAGCTCAATTCCCGCTTCGCCGAGCTCGATCGCGAACGCGCCTATTCCGTCATGTGTGCCAGTGGAATGCGTGCGAGTGTGGCGGCGGGCTGGCTGCAAAGCAAAGGATTTGGCAAGCTCGATATATATCTGGGCTCGATGGGTGCCTGGCAGCACGCGTCGTGATGAACCATCGCACCCGATGCGAGGTCCTTGTCTTGCGCTCTTCAAAGCTTTACGCTTTTTTTATGCGAGTCTTGCGCACCCTTGGACTGCTACTGATCGCCTGCGGGCTGTTCGTCCAGTCGGCAGCGCATGCATCTGCCCTGCCTCAGGCGGTCGATGCAGGCAAACCGGCCTGCGCCGAGATGGAGATGATGGCGGGCGCAGCTTCCATGGACGATCATGACGGCGTGCCTTGCAAGAACCTTCGGCTGGATTGTCTCGTGGCATTCGGCTGCATCCCGCCCCTCGTTCCAGGGGGTGATTCGACCCTGGTCGGTGAAATACCGGCGCAGGCTTCTCAGTTCAGCAGATTAGTCTCCAATTCGCTCGCGGCCCCAAGGCTGGGGCCAGAACCGCCACCTCCGCAATTTCCGGCATGACCCGCGTGCAGGCATAAGCCTGTGCGCTCCTGCCTCTGGATGGACGACCTGCGCTCGATGCGGGCCGGTGATCCGGAACGCGTGTCTGACGCGCTCCTTTTGCGGATGAACGATCATGCAACGAATTACTTGGACCGCGATTCCGGTCCTGCTGGCCCTCGCGCCGGCGAGTAATGCCCAGTCGGTGGGCTATGAAGAAGCTTTGCGAGCAGCAACGAGCGACCAGCCCCAGGTTCGCACAAGCGAGCTGCGACTGGACGCCCGGCGCGAGATCGCCGACGCTGCCGATGAACTGCCCGATCCGCGCCTTCGCGCGGGCATCCAGAACCTGCCGGTAAGCGGGCCGGCTGCGTTCGAGCTGGGTCGCCAGCTCCCTACGCAAATCCAAGTCGGTATCGAACAGGAGATTCCCAATCTCGCGAAACGTCGGGCCCGGTTCGGAATGGCGGACGCCGACATCGACCTTGCCGCAGCACAATTGCGTCAGACCCGTTACAGGGTACGCGTCGGAGCAGGAATGGCATGGATTTCGTTGGCTTATGCCCAACGGGCTCTGACCGTCGCCGACGATGCACTTGCTGAAATCGAGGGGCTCGTACCACTCGCGCGCAGTGCTGTCGCCGCCGGTTCGGCCAGACCCGCCGAAAGTCTGGAAATACGCCGTGCCGTGCTCGAAGTCGAGGATATGCGGACCAGGATCGAGGCCGACCGAGAGGCCGCTCAGGCCATGCTGTCGCGCTATACCGCTCTGCCGACCGCCACCGCGACCGGAACCATCCCTTCGGCCGATCTCGATCCCGAAGGTTTGCGGGCCATGCTTCAAAGCAATCCGGAGCTCGTCGTGGCGCTTGCGCAGGTCCGCCAAGCGGAAGCGAGAAGCGATCTTGCCCGATCGGAAAGGCGTCCGGATTTCGGCGTCAATGTGAGCTATGGACGGCGCGATCCCGATTTTGGCGATGCAATCTCGGTGATGGGTTCGATCACGCTCCCGATTTTCGCGGACCGGCGCCAAAACCCGCGTATAGCCGCCGCCGAAGCCGAAGCGGCTGCGGCACAGTCGGCCAGAGCCGATCGGCTGCGTGAACTCGAAGCCCGGTTCGAAACCGATCTCGCGGCATGGCGCAGCGCTTATCGACAATGGCAGCGCGCGACCGACGAATTGCTTCCCCTTGCCGAAAGCCGCGTGGACCTCGAGCGCGCGAGCTTTGCCGCGGGCCGCGCGGAACTGCTCGACGTCATCGACGCCATCAAAACGCTCGCCGTGCTGCGGGTGGACATTCTGCAACGCGAGGAAGCGACCGTCGAAGCCGCCGCGAACCTGCGACTGACCTATGGGGAGTATGGCCGATGAGAGCCGCAATGGGAGCCGCGTGGGACAGGCTGTCGCCGCGCCAGAAATCCTGGACGATGGCAGGCACGGTCGCGCTCATCAGTCTTGCCGCCGGCTATGGTCTCTCGCAGCTCGGCGAAGGCCAGGGTGGTGCAAGCGACGCGGGCGGCAGTGCGACCGAATGCGAGGAGGTCCTTTACTGGTACGACCCGATGGTGCCGGGGCAGCACTTCGACGAGCCGGGCAATTCGCCCTTCATGGATATGCAGCTGGTGCCCAAGTGCGCGGGCGAGGAGGCCACTGCAGGCGTCAGGATAGATCCCGGCCTGGTGCAGAATTTCGGCATCCGCACCACTGAAGCCGAGTACGGCGTCCTCGAGCCGGAAATAACCGTCACAGGCGTTCTGGCCTACAACGAACGCGACGTCGCGATCGTCCAGCCACGTGCCGGAGGCTATGTACAAAGAACCTACGGCCGCGCGCCCGACGATGTCGTTGGACGGGGCGCGCCGCTCGCGGATATCCTGGTTCCCGAATGGGGCGGAGCGCAGCAGGAGTATCTGGCCGTCCTGAACAGCGGTGATGAAGAACTTGCGCAGGCCATGCGCGAACGCATGCGCCTTTTGGGCATGCCTCCAGGCCTGATCTCATCGGTAGGGCGCAATGGACGTCCGCAGTCCACGATCACCGTTACCGCGCCGATTGGAGGTGCCATCACATCGCTCGGCGTGCGTCCGGGAATGACAGTCATGGCCGGACAGACGCTCGCCGAGATAACCGGTTTCTCACCGATCTGGCTCGAAGCCGCGGTGCCTGAAACGCAGGCGGCGAATGTACGCGTCGGGCAACCTGTCAGCGCGACGCTGACCGCATTCCCCGAGGAACGCTTCTCCGGACCCATTGTCGCTATCCTGCCGAGCGCGGAGGATGCAAGCCGTACGATCACCGTTCGTGCGCAACTGCCCAATGCATCCGGTCGCCTCAAGCCGGGCATGTTCGCACAGGTCTCGCTGACCCCGGACACACGCCGCGCGCTGCTGGTGCCGTCCGAAGCCGTTATCAGGACCGGACGTCGAACCATCGTGATGGTGAAGCAGGACGAGGGCGGTTTCATGCCCGCCGAGGTCCGGATCGGCCGCGAAGCGGGTGGCAGGACCGAGGTTCTGGCCGGTCTGTCGGCCGGCGAACAGGTCGTGACATCGGGTCAGTTCCTGCTCGATTCCGAAGCAAGCCTTACCGGACTCGACGTCCGTCCGGTCGATCAGGCAGATGACGCTTCCACCGGCGGCGAGGACGAACCAGCGACCTTCGGTGCCACCGGCACGATCCAGTCGATCGCCAATGGTTCGGTGACGCTGCGGCATGGTCCTGTGCCCCGGCTCGATTGGCCCGCGATGACCATGACCTTCCGCACGAAGAGCGCGGCGCAAATGCGCGGGCTCGAGACGGGAGACAGGGTGCGCTTCACCTTCACCCAGCAGGATGCCGGCCCCCGGATCGAGTCTATCACGAGGGCCGGACAATGATTGCTCGGATAATTGATGCCTCGATCGCCAACCGCCTGTTTATCGTTCTCGCCGCCGTCGCGGTAACGCTGGCCGGTTTCTGGGCGGTGCGCACGACGCCGGTCGACGCGTTGCCCGATCTGTCCGATGTGCAGGTTGTGGTCCGGTCAAACTATCCGGGGCAGGCCCCCCGGATCGTCGAGGACCAAGTCACCTACCCCCTGGCAACGACCATGCTTTCGGTGCCGGGGGCGAAAACCGTCCGCGGCTACTCGATGTTCGGCGACAGCTATGTCTATATCATCTTCGAGGACGGTACCGACCTCTACTGGGCGCGATCGCGTGTGCTCGAATATCTCAACCAGGTGCAGGTCCGCCTGCCCGATGGCGTGACGAGCACGCTCGGCCCCGATGCCACCGGGGTAGGGTGGATCTACGAATATGCGCTGATCGATCGCAGCGGCGGACACGACCTTGCCGGACTGCGCAGCCTGCAGGACTGGTTCCTGCGCTACGAGCTCAAGACAATCCCCGGCATTGCCGAGGTCGCCAGCGTCGGAGGAATGGTCAAGCAATACCAGGTCGTGCTCGAGCCTTACCGGATGGCCTCGCTCGGCGTGACTCACGCCGAGATCGTGAGCGCAATCCAGTCCGCCAACCAGGAAGCGGGCGGCTCGATCGTCGAGATGGGCGAAGCCGAATATATGGTCCGTGCCTCGGGTTATCTCGGCGACCTCGACGATTTCAGGGCGATCCCGCTGCGCGCGGTGAGCGGCGGCGTTCCGGTCACGCTGGGCGACGTAGCGACGATCCAGGTCGGCCCCGAACTGCGCCGAGGCATCGCCGAGCTCAATGGCGAAGGCGAGGTTGCCGGCGGCATCATCGTCCTGCGCCAGGGTGCGGATGCAAGAAGCGCAATACAGGCCGTCGAACAGAAACTCGACGACTTGCAGGCAAGCCTTCCCGAAGGCGTCGAGATCGTCACGACCTACGATCGCTCTCAGCTCATCGATGCGTCTATAGAGAACCTCACCACGAAGCTCATCGAAGAGTTTATCGTCGTGGCGCTCGTATGCGCGCTGTTCCTCTGGCACGCGCGCTCGGCACTTGTCGCCATCATCACCCTGCCTTTGGGCGTGCTCGCGGCCTTCATCGTGATGCGCATCCAGGGCGTCAATGCCAACATCATGTCGCTGGGTGGAATAGCCATCGCGGTCGGTGCGATGGTCGATGCCGCCGTCGTCATGATTGAGAACGCGCACAAGCATCTCGAGCGATGGGAACACGAGAATCCCGATACCGTGCTCGCGGTGAAGGAACGCTGGCGGATCATCGCCGATGCATCGAAGGAAGTGGGACCGGCGTTGTTCTTCAGTCTGCTGATCATTACGCTGTCGTTCCTACCGGTCTTCACCCTGCAGGCGCAGGAAGGGCGGTTGTTCGCTCCGCTCGCTTTCACCAAGACCTATGCCATGGCGGCCGCGGCCATTCTGTCGGTAACGCTGGTGCCGGTAATGATGGGATGGCTGATCCGTGGGAAGATCCCTTCGGAGGATTCCAATTTTCTCAACCGCTGGCTGACGAAAATCTATCGTCCGGGGCTCGACTGGGTCATGCGGCGCCCAAAGGCAACGCTGGTGATCGCGGCGCTGATCTTCCTGACCACCGCGATCCCCTTCACCCGGCTTGGCGGCGAGTTCCTCCCGCCGCTCGATGAAGGCGATTTGCTTTATATGCCGAGCGCGCTGCCCGGCCTCTCCCCCGGCGAGGCTTCGGCGCTGCTGCAGCGCACCGATCGCCTGATCAAGTCGGTCCCCGAGGTGGAAACGGTGTTCGGCAAGGCGGGGCGCGCCGATACAGCGACGGATCCGGCTCCCCTGACGATGTTCGAAACGACGATCCGCTTCAAGCCGCGCGAGGAGTGGCGCGAGGGAATGACGCCCGATCTGCTGGTCGAGGAACTTGACCGGGTCGTCCAGGTGCCGGGCCTCGCCAATGTCTGGGTGCCGCCGATCCGCAACCGGATCGACATGCTCGCGACCGGGATCAAGAGCCCGATCGGGGTCAAGGTTTCAGGCGACGATCTCGATCAACTCGAACGCGTTGCACTCGATGTGGAGCGTATCGCCAAGACCGTGCCTGGCGTGAGTTCCGCCCTGGCCGAGCGGCTGTCGGGCGGTCGGTATGTCGATGTCGATATCGACCGGATGGCGGCCGCGCGATACGGGCTCAACATTGCCGACATCCAGCAGATCGTCTCTGGTGCAGTTGGCGGTGCCAATGTCGCACGGACCGTCGAGGGGCTGGCGCGCTATCCGATCAATGTGCGCTATCCCCGCGAAATCAGGGACAGCGTCGAGGAACTCAGGGCCTTGCCGGTTCTGACGCCGTCCGGCCAACAGATCACGCTTGGCACTGTCGCCCGTATCGCCGTCAGCGACGGTCCGCCCATGCTCAAGAGCGAACAGGGCCGACTGACCAGCTACATCTACGTCGACGTCCGGGGCCGCGATCTTACCTCGGTGGTCGCCGATCTGCAGGAGGTCGTCGCCGCGGGTGTCGATCTTCCTGCCGGCGTCAGCCTGTCCTATGCGGGCCAGTTCGAATATCTGACGCGCGCATATGAGCGACTGAAGGTCGTGGTTCCCGCGACGCTCGCGATCATCTTCCTGCTGCTATATCTCATTTTCCGGCGCTGGGACGAAGCCTTGCTGATCATGGGCACGCTGCCCTTCGCGCTGACGGGCGGATACTGGTTGCTCTATCTGATGGGCTACAACCAGTCGGTGGCGACTGCGGTCGGTTTCATCGCGCTTGCCGGCGTCTCCGCCGAATTCGGTGTGGTGATGCTGATCTACCTGAAAGCCGCACTGGAGCGGCGGCGCGGTGATCTGAGCGCCGAAGAAGTAGACGAGGCCATCCGGGAAGGCGCGCTCCTGCGCGTGCGGCCCAAGGCGATGACCGTCGCAGTCATCCTTGCCGGTCTCTTTCCGATCCTGATCGGCACGGGCGCGGGCTCGGAAGTCATGAGCCGCATCGCCGCGCCGATGGTCGGCGGCATGATCACCGCCCCGCTCCTGTCCATGTTCCTGCTTCCCGCCGCTTATCTGTTGTTGCGGCGCCCCCGTCCGGAAAAACCGGCCAATTCTCAAGGAGAAGAAGAATGCGTACCCTAACCTACATAATCCTGCTCGCGGCACCGCTGGCGCTTGCAGCCTGCGATGCTGCGGACGATACCTCCGAGACCATGATGCCTGACGAAATGGCGAACTCGGACAGTATGCCCATGTCAGGCGAAATGCCGATGGCGGAGGAGACCGGCGGCGAGCAGAGCGCCAGCGCGGAGGGAACGGTTACAGCCATCGATCCCGAGGCGGGCACCGTGACCATCGAGCATAGTCCGGTCGAAAGTATCGGATGGCCGGCAATGACCATGGCCTTCGAAGCCGACGCGCAGATCCTCGAACAGGTCAGTATCGGTGAGGGAATAGCCTTCGAATTTCGTACTGGAACCGAAGGCAGTGTCGTTACCTCGGTGACGCCGCGATAGAAAAATAAGTGGGAGGTGCTCGGTCGCGCCGGCGCCTCCCACGCCAAAGCAGGTGAATATGCCAGGTATCGACAGGCCCAACTTTCAGGATCGCCGCGACTTCATGAAGAGCGTCGGCCTCGCGGCGACGAGTTTCGCGGTGCTGCCGCTAGTGGGTTGCGACACGCAAAGTAGGATGTCGCTCGATCGATCAGGCGCTAGCAATCCCCTCGCCATACCTGAGCTACAGGCAGGAACCATCGAACGGGGGGAGCGTGTCTTTCGCCTGTCCCTGACATCGGGCGAGAAAGACTTCGTGCCTGGCACTCCGTCTCCGACAATCGGTATCGACGCATCCTATCTCGGACCGACCCTCGAAATGCGTCGCGGCGAACAGGTTCGATTTCACATCGACAACAAGCTTGCCGAAGATGCGACCGTCCACTGGCATGGCTTCGAACTTCCCGCCACCGCGGATGGCGGGCCGCACCAGCTCGTGCGGCCCGGCGAGCGCTGGAGCCCGTCCTTCGAAATACGCCAGCGCGCGTCGCTATACTGGTATCATTCGCATTTACATCAGCGGGCGGGACCACAGGTCTATGCCGGTCTCGCAGCCCCGATCTACGTGCGCGACGAGGAAGAGGATCGCCTCGATCTGCCGAGCCGGTACGGTGTGGATGACATACCGCTCATCGTGCAGGATCGCGTGATCGACAGCTCGGGCCGCCTCGTTTACCCGCTCAACATGCACTCGCGGATGATGGGAGTGCTGGGCGAGCACATCTATGTGAACGGAACGGCCAATGCCGTTTTCGACGGCGCCGCCGGCCCGCTGCGCCTGCGGCTTCTCAATGGATCGAATGCGCGGTTCTACACCTTCTCGCTCGAAGGTGATCGTCCGATGCAACTCATCGCAAGCGATGGCGGCCTGCTTGCCGCACCCCGGAAGGTTCGAAGTCTTACCCTTGCCCCAGGCGAACGCGCACAAGTGATCGTCGACCTTTCCGAAGGGCGCCCGCTGCGCCTGAATGCCAGCAGTCCTGATAACGCCATGGGCATGATGGCCGGAGAAGGCGGGGGTATGATGGACGGCGGAATGATGGGAAACCGGACCGGTCGCGAGAGGCAGGGCCGCACCTTTTCGATCCTCGATATGCGTCCCTCCGGCGCGTCGACTTCAGTTATGCTTCCGCCCACCCTGGCCGCGCTTGCCGCGCCGGACCCCTCGCTCGCCGTTCGCAGCCGCCGTTTCGTGCTCGATATGGGCATGATGGGTCGAGGCATGTCGATCAACGGCGAGACCATGGACATGGACGTCATCAATCAACGCGTACCGGTGGGTCAGTGGGAAATATGGGAAATCGCTAACGCTTCGATGATGGCGCATCCCTTTCATATTCATAACGTGCAGTTCCGCTTGCTCGACCGGGACGGTCGGCCTCCGCGGGCGGAAGAGGCGGGCTTCAAGGACACCGTTATCGTCAACCCGCGTGAACAGGTCAGGCTGCTGTTGCGGTTTGAAGAGAATACCGATCCCGACAATCCCTACATGTATCACTGTCATATCCTCGAGCACGAGGACGCAGGCATGATGGGGCAGTTCGTGGTCACGGCCAATTAGGGGAGAACGACAGATGAGCGATGGGCACAATGCAATCGAGGGTACGGCGACCGACCCCGTTTGCGGAATGAGCGTGAAGATGGACGGCGCCCGCTTCATCGATCGACACGAGGGTGGCGACCATTACTTCTGATATACACCTGTCCGATGCATCCGGAGATCCGGCAGCCGGGGCCGGGCTCCTGCCCGATATGCGGGATGGCCCTCGAACCCGAAACGGTCACCTTGAACGAGGGCCCCGATCCCGAACTCGTCGACATGCGGCGAAGGTTCTGGTGGAGCGCGCTCTTCACCCTGCCGCTCTTCGCCTATGCGATGGGCGACATGATCCCGTCGCGACCGTTCGATCAGGTCATCGAACCCGCTTTCGCGCAGTGGCTGCAGCTCCTGCTGGCCACTCCGGTGGTGCTTTGGGGCGGCTGGCCCTTCTTCACCCGGGCGCTGCAATCGGTCCGGACCATGAACCTCAACATGTTCACCCTGATCGGCTTCGGCGTCGCTATCGCTTATCTGTTCAGCCTTGTGGCAACCCTCGCCCCGGACATCTTCCCCGAGGCTTTCCGCGATCATGCGGGCCGGGTCGGCGTCTATTACGAGGCCGCAGCGGTTATCACGACCCTCGTGCTGCTCGGGCAGGTGCTCGAGCTCAAGGCGCGCGGATCGACATCGAGCGCCTTGCGAGCGCTTCTCGAACTCGCGCCCCCGACCGCGATGAAGATTTTCGGTCGCGGAGACGAGCGCGAAGTACCGCTCGATGAATTGACGTCTGGGGACCTGCTGCGCGTGCGTCCGGGCGACAAGGTCCCCGTCGATGGCACGCTCGAGGATGGAAGCAGCGCCATCGACGAGTCCATGATCAGTGGCGAACCCATTCCCGTCAAGAAAAGCGCGGGCGATCAGGTAATCGGGGGCACTGTCAACCAGACCGGCAGCTTCACCATGCGCGCGACGCAGGTCGGCGCGGACACCATGCTCTCGAAGATCGTGCAGATGGTGGCGGAGGCGCAGCGCAGCCGGGCACCGATCCAGCGGCTCGCCGACCAGGTCACCGGATGGTTCGTGCCCATCGTCGTCCTTGTCGCTATCGTGAGTTTTGTCGTCTGGGCCATCTGGGGACCGGCACCGGCCCTTGCCTACGCGCTCGTCAACGCGGTCGCCGTTCTGATCATCGCCTGTCCCTGCGCGCTCGGACTGGCGACGCCAATGTCGATCATGACCGGCACCGGCAAGGGAGCCCAGCACGGCATCCTGATCAAGAACGCCGAAGCGCTCGAAACGCTGGAAAAGATCGATACGCTGGTTGTCGACAAGACCGGCACACTGACCCGGGGCAAGCCCGATCTTGTCGACGTAAAACCGCAGTCAGATTTCGACGAGCAGGAGTTGCTGAGCCTTGTCGCTGCTGTTGAGAGAGGAAGCGAGCATCCGCTCGCCCACGCGATCGTCGAAGGGGCTCAAAGCAGGGGCGCTGCCATTCTCGACGCTTCCGATATCGAGTCCGTGACCGGCGAAGGCATCCAGGCAAATGTCGACAAGCGCCGGGTCGCGATCGGGAATGAAAAGATGATGGAGCGCATAGGGGCGCTCGAAGAAAGCTGGCGGTCCTCGGCCAATGAGGGTCGAAGCCTCGGACAGACGGTGATGTTCGTGGCCGTGGACGGGGCACCGGCAGGCCTTATCGCTGTCGCCGATCCGATCAAGGAAACCAGCCGCACCGCTATTACCGCGCTGCATGAGCGCGGCATCAAGATCGTGATGCTTACCGGCGACAGCGAAGCCACCGCGCGTGCGGTAGCAAGCCAGGTCGGTATCGACGAAGTCGAAGCGAATGTCTCGCCCGAGGACAAACATCGCAAGATCGAGCAGTTGAAGAGCGAGGGTCGCCGGGTCGCTATGGCCGGCGACGGCATAAACGACGCACCCGCGCTTGCCGCTTCGCATGTCGGCATCGCGATGGGAACGGGTACCGATGTCGCGATCGAAAGCGCGGGCGTGACATTGGTGCGCGGCGACCTCGTCGGCGTTGTTCAGGCGCTCGTCCTGTCTCGGGCCACTATGCGCAACATCAGGCAGAACCTGTTCTTTGCCTTCGCCTATAACGCGCTCGGCATTCCGGTCGCCGCAGGTGTTCTCTATCCGTGGACCGGGTTGCTTTTGAACCCGATGATCGCGGCCGCGGCGATGAGCCTGTCCTCGGTATCGGTGATCGGCAACGCCCTGCGCCTGCGCGGCCTCGCTCTTCCCAAATTCGATACCTGAGCGATGGGCACGGGAGGGAGATGGCAAGAGTGACGGATTAGACGATGCAGGATCAAAACCAAATCTCTGAGAAATCGCGCGAATGGCGCGGTGCTCATCCAGCGCTCTGGATCGCGATATTCGGAATTCTTATCGCATTCGCCTGGGAGATGCTTCAGCTTCCTTTCTACCAGTCGGGAGATCTGTCGCCTGCCGAGGCAGCACGTCGCTGCGGCCTGGCCTCGTTCGGCGATGCCGGGATCATGGTGGCCGCTTATCTCGGCGCCTCTGTCGGCAGTGGTAAAACGCCGTGGCTCGTAGACTGGCCGATCTCGCGTTTGGTCGTGTTCCTGGGAATCGGCCTGGCCATTACTGCCATGGTCGAAGTGCTGGCTGTCGGTGCCGACTGGGGGTGGTCCTATAGTGCAATCATGCCGCTTGTGCCCGGGACCAAAATCGGCCTGGTACCGATCGTGATGTGGGTCGCGGTTCCCACCGCCACCTTGTGGCTCGCGCGCCGTCTCGGCACCGGACCCCGCTGATCGCAAACCGGGATCTCCTATCCCTCGACAGCTGCCGGCTGCGGTCCCGATGGTGATCGACTTACCCGAAATAGTTCGGCGAGGCGCGGCAAGCCGGCGATGAAAGTGGCGGAAAGAACTCCGGCCTCCTGGAAAGCGCCCACGCCCTTGCCCGCGAGAATGACCGCAAGGATCGCAATCAGGATAGCACTGTAGCGGAAGAACTGGGTGATCGGCAGTTTGCGGCTGTAGCGCAGCATGGCCCAAGCAATGAGCGCCAGCAGCGCTACTGCCGACAAGGCACCTAACAGTATGATGCCGCTGCTCTGCGGGTTCCACAGGGCAGCGTAGAACAGGATAGTCTCGAAAGCTTCGCGGTAGACCACCACAAAGGCGAGCCCGAAGAGAAACCATGCCGATCCGCGCGAAAGCGCCTTGCCCATTTTTTCCTGGATATAGCGCCGCCACTCCTCGGCCTGGGATTTGCCGTGCATCCAGATCCCGACCGATACGAGAATGACAGCCGCAAGCAGCGCGCCGATCCCTTCGGTCATCTCGCGGCTCGCCCCGCTGATGCTTACGAAGTAGGTTGCTACGACCCAGGTGGCGACACCTGCGAAAAGAGCAGCGATCCAGCCACCATGGATATAGGGCAATACCTCGGAGCGCTGCGACTTTTTCACAAAGGCGATCATGGCGATCACAACCAGAAGTGCTTCGATCCCCTCGCGCAGCAGGATGGTGAACGCCCCGAGAAAGGTCGAGATTTCGCTGGCCGCCTCAGGAGCCAACGCTCCCTCGGCTCTGGCCAGCAGACTATCGATGCGAGCCCTTAGTTGCTGTAGTTCGGATGGATCCGCACCGGACTCTATTCCGGCCCGAAATTGCCCGAGCGCCTGTTCTACCTCGCGCATCAAACCGCCATCGCGCGTTGCAAGGAGGGCCTCCAGGGGTTCGAACCCGTCGAGATAGGCAGACAGGGCAAGCTGCCGCGCTTCTTCACGGTCGCCAGCCCGATAGGCTGACAGGCTGCGATCGAGCGTATCGCGAACGAAAGCGAGCGAACCTGTGTCATTTGCCTGTCCCACCGCATTGGGATTGGCGCGAAGATAGGCCATGACGGCGAGCGCACGGTCCTCTCCGATCTCCTCGGCCAGACTTTCCGGTGTGAGCGCGGCGAGCGTCTCGAGATCGGGGACAAGCTGGCGTATGCCATCATCTTCCCGCCAGATACGCTCGCCTTTGGCCACATCTTCAAAAGCAATGCTGCCGGCATAGAATGCAAGCGCCCAGCGATCCTCGTCGGACAGCGATGCGAAGCTGGCCATGGACGTTCCTTCAAGCCCCTGCGTGATGACCTGGTAAAGCCCGAACGCACTGCGCTGCCGTGCCCGGTCGATATCGGTAAAGTCTATCGGCGGGGGATCGAGCGCCTGCATTGCGGCCGGTGGCGCACTTCCGGCGGCGCCGTGACACGAGGCGCAGTTCTGCGCGAAGAGAGTGCGGGCGCGGACAAGGTCGGGCGCCTGCGAAGGGGCGAGCGGAACCGGGTAGGCTGTCAGCAACGAGGCTGCCAGCGCGCGCGCGAAGCGCCCAACTTGCTCGGCAGGTTCCTTGTTGGCGATCAGAGCTCGCAGCTGGTCCGATCGGCGGATGAGTGCTTGATTGTCTTTAGTGTCCGGAAATGCAGCGACCTGCCGCGCCACGACATCGGAAAACTCCACCATTTCGCGATATTCGAATTCGTCGGCAACACGTCCCTCGGAAACCGCGGAGGCGTAGTCGACCGCGATATAATCGAGCAGACGCCAGGTGGTTCGCACATCGGGTTCTTCCGCGTTCGCGGTGACGGACAGACACAGCGCAAGCGCCAGCAGAATGAGCCGCAGTGCCGGATGGACGGTGGCGGAGACGATGCGATGCATGAGGGGTCTCTATATCTGTTGCAATTAATTCGCAATAGCAGAGTCTAGACGGAAACGTATTTCCCTCAATCCGCAATCGCGGGCATATTCTGTAGTTTAGGTAGAGCGCAGTTCGCCACGTGCCTGTTTGAAGACTTCGGCACTTCCCCACACCGCCAGTCCTGCCATGATGCTCGCCACAACCAGATCGGGCCACGCACGGCCGGTGCCGAAAACGCCAATCGCTGCCGCCAGCACGGCGATATTACCGATCGCGTCGTTGCGCGAACAGATCCACACCGAGCGCATGTTCGCATCGCCCGAGCGATACCGGAACAGCATCGCGGCGACGGCGAGATTTACCGCCAAAGCAAGAGAACCGATGGCGCCCATCGTTCCCGGGTCGGGCGACGCCCCGACAAAAAAACCCCAGATGGCCGAGCCGAGCACCCACAGGCCGAAAGCCAGCATGGTCGCCGCCTTTACGAGAGCCGCACGCGCGCGCCAGACGAGCGCCATGCCCGCTACGCCGAGACTGATAGCATAGTTTGCCGCATCACCGAGAAAGTCGAGCGCGTCGGCCTGCAAGGCGCGCGAATCCGCAGCAATGCCTGCCACGATCTCCACACCGAACATGATTGCATTAAGGCCCAGCGCGATCCACAGAATGCGCCGCCATGTCGGATCGTTGTTGTTTGCACCGCCCTCATCGGGACCGCAGCAGGTCTTTCCCATTTACTCGACTCCTTGCGTCGATCCGCCCTATGCACCTTGTAGTAACTACAAGGTCAAGCCGCAGGAGCCTTTGTCATGAGAATTGGTCAACTTGCCCGGATAACCGGCGTCAAATCCGAAACAATCCGCTTCTACGAGCGCGAAGGTATCCTCGCTGCCCCTCCGCGCACGAAGGCCAATTATCGCGACTATGGACCTGCAGAGGAAGCGCGCCTTAACTTCATACGGCGCGCGCGTGATCTCGGCTTCTCGATGGCACGCATCAGGGAATTGCTCGATCTCTCCGATGATGCCGACCGGTCCTGCGCGGGCATTGACGCTCTGGCCAGAAGCCATCTCGGCGAAGTCGAGCGCAAGATCGCCAGCCTGGAGGCGTTGCGGACGGAGCTTGGGCGCATGATCGCTGCCTGCGAGCAAGACACGGTAGGCGACTGTCGCATCATCGATGCACTTGCCGGTACCACCGAGCCTTGATGCCCGCGCCTCGTGCGCCAGTTCGGTCAGGCTCGCCGATGCACGGCTTTTGTCCGCCGCCCCTAAGAGACTTAACTTCGGGAAGGCCGACGAGTGCGAAGCTGCCCGTGTCGCCATCCCGGGTCTGTCGAACGGGTTATGATGCTGCTGTCGGCCAGTTCCAGACGGCCATTTTTTCAATGCTCATATCCTCCATCGTGTAGGCGATCCCGCCGACGCCAAGCCCGGAGCGGCGCAGCCCTGCAAAAGGCATCCAGTCGACGCGGAATGCCGTATGGTCGTTCACCATCACCGCCGATCCCGTCAGAGACCTGATGCAATGATTGGCGATTGACAGCCGATCGCTGAATACAGCGGCCTGAAAGGCGTAAGGCAGGGCATTGGCCTGCTCGATAGCCAGGTCGATATCGTCATAGCCATACACGCAGATCACGGGGCCGAAGATTTCTTCCTGGGATACCTTGGCGCTTTCCGGAGGATCAACAATGACGGTCGGGGAGAAAAGAGTGTCACTCAGACGGCTTCCCCCGCACACCAGGGTGCCTCCTGCTGCGATGGCTTCATCGACCCAGCGTTCGACGCGGTCAACTTCCTCCGTTCGGATCAGGGGTCCGCATTGGGTCTCAGCATCGGCGGGATCGCCCACGACCAGCTTTTCGGCAGCTCGCCCTAGGTCATTGGCGAAGTCTTTCAATTCTGCAGCAGGGACGAATACGCGCTGCACGGAAACGCAGACCTGACCCGAATGATAGAACCCGCCTTTTAGCAACGAGGCGATCACTGCTGCGCGCTCCACGCCGCTGTCCACGATTACCGGCGCCGCACCGCCGTGCTCGAGAGCAATGCGGGTTCCCGGCGCCAGCTTCGAGCGAAGCATCCAGCCGATTTTCGCAGAACCGATGAATGAGAAGAACGCCGTGCGCGGATCGGTTACCATTCTTTCGGCGACATTGTTGCTGCACGGATCGAACCGGCACCAGGCCCCGGGCAGGCCGGCTTCATGGAGAATGCCCACGAAGCTCTGGCATGAAAGAGGCGTTTCCAGCGCAGGCTTGATGAGAACGGGGCACCCGGCTGCTACCGCCGGTCCAACCTGATGGACGATTAGGTTGAGCGGGTGATTGAATGCCGAGATCGCCACGACAGGACCGATCGGCTCGCGGAAGGTATTTGCCGTCCTTCCCGCACCCGCTTCTGTCAGGTCCATGGGGATCTCGTGACCGCCGCCATCGCTGAGCGCCTGAACGCACAAGTCGACGCTGTTGATCGCGCGACCGGCTTCCACGCGCGCATCGACCAGGGGTTTGCCGCCCTCCCTGACGATCTGGAGAGCCAGATCCTCGGCTCGTTCGCGCATGATATCCGCAGCCCGCCGGAGGATGGCGACACGCTCGTGCACGGCAAGCCAGCCATGGCGGTCGCGGTGGAGCAACTGCGCTTCATTCAGCCATTCATCGATTTGAGCCCAGCCAACAAGCGGTACTTCTGCAATCGGCGAGCGGTCGAAAGGATTGTGAACGATCGTTTTCATAGCTCACACACCTTTGCGCCGAGATCATCAATCAGCACCTTCTTGTTTTCGGAATAGTCGACGGGCAGATCGACAAGGTGCACGCCGCCAGCCTCGAATGCGGCGTTCAGGACCGAAACCAGATCCGCACTTCGCTCGACACGGTGGCCGGTCGCTCCATAGCTTTGTGCGTAGGTGACAAAGTCGGGATTGGAAAAGGTCAGGCCGTAGTCCGGAAAGCCAAGCTGGTCCTGCTTCCAGCGGATCATCCCGTATGCTGCATCATTCAGAACGAGAACGACAAGGTTCAGTCCAAGCCTGACGGCCGTTTCCAGTTCCTGCGAGTTCATCATGAACCCGCCATCGCCGCATACCGCGAGCACTCTGCGCCCCGGCGCCAGCATCGCAGCCATCATGGCGGATGGAAGGCCAGCACCCATCGTCGCCAATGCATTGTCGAGCAGGATGGTGCCAGGCTCGTGGGCGATGTAGTTTCTGGCGAACCAGATCTTGTAGATGCCGTTGTCGAGCGCAACGATATCATCGCGCGCCATTACGCTGCGTACGTCGGCAACCACGCGCTGGGGGACCATTGGAAAACGTTCGTCGTCGCTGGTCTCGGAGATGTGCGATGCAATCTCGTGATGCAGGGCGGTATAATAGCTGCGGTCGCACTGCAGCTTGCCATCCAGGCGGTTTCCCAGCCGCTCGACCGATCCGGCGATGTCGCCGATGACCTCGAGCTGCGGGAAGTAGACCTGATCGACTTCGGCTGCCTTGTAATTGATATGGATGACGGTCTGCCCGCCCGGCTCCATGAAGAAGGGCGGCTTCTCCACCACGTCGTGACCGATATTGACGATCAGATCGGCCTTTTCGATTGCGCAGTGAACATAATCGCCCGACGATAGCGCCGCGGTGCCCAGATAGAGCTCGCTATCTTCATCGACCACGCCCTTGCCCATCTGGGTGTCGAAGAAGGGAAAGCCGGTATCAGACACGAATTTGCGCAACGCTTTCGAAGCGCGGCGGCGGTTCGCTCCGGCACCGATCAGGAGCAATGGCCGCTCAGCCGCGATGATGCGCTCGGCCGCTTCGTCGAGCGCAGCATCTCCGGCGACCGCATAACGCCTGTCATGCGGCGGTATGACCGGTTCGATCGTTTCCTCTTCAGCGATATCTTCGGGCAGTTCCAGGAGGACGGCTCCGGGTCTTTCTTCCTGCGCCAGGCGGAAACCTTCGCGAACGAGAGAGGGGATGCGGTTGCCGTTCACAATCTGGGTCGAAGCCTTGCAGAGCGGAGTGAACAGGGAAACGACATCGACGATCTGGAACTGGGCCTGTTTCGATGTCTTTATCGGCTTCTGTCCGGTAATGATGACAAGCGGAAAGGCCCCGAGCGCGGCATAGGCCGCCGGTGTGGTCAGGTTCGTCGCCCCAGGCCCGAGAGTCGCCAGGCACACACCTGCCTTGCCGGTCAGGCGGCCATAGGTCGTCGCCATGAAGCCAGCGCCCTGTTCGTGACGGGCCAGAACCAGCGTGATGGCGGAAGTTCGCAGCGATTCCAGAAGATCCAGGTTTTCTTCGCCTGGAACGGCGAAAACATATTCGACGCCCTCGGCTTCGAGTGCGGCGACCATGAGATCGGATGCTTTCATTCGTTGGTCCTCATTTTACGAGTTGCAGGGCGGTTTATGCCGTGCGCTGCCAAGCTGCTCGCCCACAGCGACCGACCCGATCGCCGCGCTTGTCAATGGTCGTGGTCATGGTCGTGGTGATGGTTCTTCTCGACCTGATGGTCCGGGATCATGTCCGGATCACACTCCGCAGCGAGACAGGCTTCGAACGTTGCATGGGCGATGGCGTGCTGCGTCTCGAGCATACCGCGAGCCCGCGCCTTCACATCCTCGAAAGCCTGCAGCGAAGATTCGGCAGGAACGATATGCGCCTCAAGCGCGCGATAATGCTCACTGATGCTCCAGACATGGACGTGATGGACGTCGGCCACGCCTTCTGTGTCACGCAGGTCGCTCACAATGCGATCGAACTCGCTTTCGTCCGGCACCGCACCCATCAAGAGCCGCACCGTGCGAGGCAACAAAGTGACGCCCTGCCAGATCACATAGGCAGCAATGACCACAGTGATGATCAGATCGGCAATATAAAGTTCGTATCGCAGAATGAGTACGCCAGCCACGATCACACCGACCGAAGCCAGCGCATCGGACACATTGTGCAGAAAGGCGGCTTTCATGTTGAGGGAGTTCTTCGAGCTGGCGTAAACCATCACCGCCGTAACCACGTCGATCACCAGCGCTATCCCGGCGACCCAGATTACGGTCCACCCCTCAACGGGTTGAGGGTCTGCGAAACGGTTGATCGCCTCGACGAGCAGATAGAAACCGATGATAAGCAAAGTCGTCAGATTGATGAGCGCCGCCACGACTTCCGCACGAGCATAGCCGAAGGTCATAAGCTTGTCGGCTGGCCGGCGCCCGATCCGCCTCGCAAACAGAGCCAGTCCAAGCGATGCCGCGTCGCTGAAATTGTGCAGCGCATCGGCGATCAGTGCGAGCGAACCCGACAATATCCCCCCGATGATCTGGGCGACAGTCAGCAGGACGTTGAGGGCGACGGCCAATACAAGGCGGCCGTCGCTCATGCTTTCTTCGCCGTGACTGTGCCCGGCATGACCGCCCGATTGTGCCACTACCTGCCTCCTTTTTCTGTTCTCTTGGTCGTCGTAACGGACTGCGCGGGGGAATGCTGGAACGTGCTGTTCGAGACATCGAGTTCGCGCGACAGTTCTCCAAGCGCCGAGATCGCGAGGCCGAGCAGCGCGAACCCTCCGACGAATGCCAGGAGCGTAATATGATTGGCGGCGACCGATCCGGTTCCCATGCGAAGCAGCGCGCGCGCCGATGCAACTATAAGAAAGCCCGGGATAATAGCCGCTAGCCAACCTCGCCCGTTGTCGGTGAATCCGTGCAGCGCCCAAAAGGTCAAGAGAGCGATACCGATGAAAAACAGGGAAAAGAGGACAAGTAGCGCAAGCTGGTCCATCCTGCTCACTTGGGCGGATCGGTATTCATCGATCGCCTGGCGTCCTATTTCCAGGTTCGCAAAAACAAGCGCTGCAGACACCGCCATTGCTG
>LULI01000049.1_pt1 | contig 37321 bp, 36 predicted proteins | sample 728191 | NCBI WGS metagenome assembly LULI01 (sample SAMN03860293, study PRJNA289734) | marine metagenome | biome: seawater column; feature: ocean; material: water; isolation source: Red Sea water column Station 169 - depth 50m | place: Saudi Arabia: Red Sea | collected 2011-10-15 | depth 50 m | reverse complement strand
GGGTTAGCTCATTCAGTTTCAGATAACCGGTACCTGAATCATAGCTCCTCCGGTTTCATCACGCATTTGATGCAGCCATCGTGCTTGTCGCGGAAGGTCTTGTAGAAATCCGGGCCGTCCTTGAGGTCGCCGCGATGGGTGATGATTTCCGACAGGTCGATCTCACCGGCTTCCACCCGCTTAAGCAGCGGCGCGAGATAGCGTTGCATGTGTGTCTGTCCCGATTTCATGGTGAGCCCCTTGTTCATGAAAGGCCCGATCGGGAACGTCACCTTATCGGCATAGACGCCGGGGACGGACAGCGTCCCGCCCTTGCGCACCGACATGACCATTTCCTGCAGCGCAAACGGCTGGTCGGACATGCCGGTGGTGTGCAGCTCGACCTTGTCCTTGATATCGCCCAGCACGCCGTGCCCGTGGGCCTCAGCGCCGACCGCGTCGATGCCTGCATCCGGTCCCCGGCCACCCGTCATCTCGTCTAGCGCCTCCTTGACGTCGGTCTGGCTGTAATCGATGGTTTCGGCTTTGCCGTAGCTCGCGGCGAGTGCCAGCCTTTCAGGCACCCGGTCGATCACGATGACACGTTCCGCTCCCATCATCCACGCGCTGCGCACTGCGAACTGGCCGACCGGTCCTGCTCCCCACACCGCAACGGTTTTGCCCTTTTCATCGCCGATGGCGTTTTCCGCCGCCATCCAGCCAGTCGGAAAGATGTCGGACAGGAACAGCACCTTGTCGTCCGGCAGGTCGTTTTCCAACTTGATCGGACCGACGTCGGCGTGGGGCACCCTGACATATTCTGCCTGACCGCCGGAATAGCCACCGGTCAGATGGGAATAGCCGAAAAGTCCGGCAGGAGCGTGGCCCATGGCCGCGCGCGCGTTTTCCGCGGTGCGATTGGTCGTATCGCACAGAGAATACATTTCGCGCTGGCAGAACCAGCATTCGCCGCAGGATATGGTGAAGGGCACCACCACCCGGTCGCCGACCTTCAACCTTTTGACATCCGCACCGACCTCGACGACTTCGCCCATGAATTCGTGGCCCAGGATATCGCCCTGTTGCATCTTGGGAACGACACCATCCATCAGATGCAGGTCGGAGCCGCAGATCGCGGTCGAACTGACCTTGAGAATGCAGTCCCGGGGATCCTCGATGCGAGGATCGTCGACCGTTTCGCAGCGGATGTCGTTCGTTCCGTTCCAGACTAATGCGCGCATATTGGGACCCTTTTCGATGAATTCGGTTATTCCTTCTACCCTTTCAAACCTCGGAAGTTCCTAGTCTGGCAGATGTTAGACGGCCATTGGGTTGGGATCGACCGAGGCGTTTTTTACGCTTTGCTTGATGCCATCGATCGAGTTGCCGAAATGGAACTGACAGCACCATCACAATTGACTGTCCTCTCAACCTGCAATGACACCAGTAGTTTGTCATCGCTTGCAAGTGCTTATGCCGGTGCCAGGCTTCTTCCATGGTAGCGTGCTTGACACACCTCGCGGCATCGGAAGCGATGACTGAAGGGCGGAAATCTAGATTATCCGGCGAATGTCTATGCTCTACGATACTGCTGCCAGGACCGAAGATCCTCTTCCGACCCAAAAAAGATGGCGTGAGCGCGGAGGCGAGCTCTGCTGTGCGCTTTTTCGAATACTAACCAGCTTACCGCAGCATCATCCAGAGTCCTAGCGATCCGTGGCATCGAGAATGACGCTGATCGCTTAATCTGGCCGATCCCACATAGGGAAGTGTCCGCTGCGCTCGAACCAGTGCATTGTCGCTTCCGGGTAGGCAGCCTTCGCGCGGCTGGCCTGCTGCGGCAGACACGGGCGATCCTTGTGACCCCGGCCGATGACCACCCGGGTCGACCGGGTCGCAGGGCCTTCCTGCATCGGGCCAGTGGCAAGGTCCTTCACCAACGAGTCGAACGTAGGCGTATCGGCAAACGACTGCAGTTCATTCAAGCCGAAACCGGGATCGGGCGCGCAGGGTCTTGCGGAAAGCTGCGGCATGAATCCAGTCCGGCCTGTGACATTTGGCGTGAGGGCGGGAAGCGCCGGTCGCAAAGCCCGTACCAGTGCAATCGATGCCGTTATGGTGGTCCGGAAGAACGTCCGCTCCCACCCTTGCCAGAAGCCGCCCGGGTCCAGGGCGACGACTGAGCCGGCGCGACCGCGCCGCGCCATCTCGAGCACAAGCCCGGCGCCCAAGGAGATGCCGACCATGTCGATCCCTGTAAAGTTCTCTTTGATGAGCCAATCGTCCAGGCTCCGCGCCAGCCCTTCGAACCTACCGCTGTCGGCCTGTGCGGGGGCTTGCCCATGGCCAGGCAGTTCCAGGATAATCCCCTCCCTCGCCTGGGCGAGGGCAGGCGAGATCGTATCCCAAGACCGACGGCTCCCCCCAAGCCGTGGACGAGCAGATGGGTTTTCCGCGGCCTAGTCGCGTGTGAAGTATGCTCATGCAAAGGTAACGCGTCGCAAGGACTTAGGTCCCCCCCGCCCCGAATGTCCACATAGTCAATAAAGTCGCTAAGAACGGACAGTCCGCTCTCGGGTCGGTAGCCGAACGGCTGCTTTTCCGAATTTCGACCCTATCAGCAGACAGTTTGGAATCGGCCCAACAGCTGCCTAAACAGGTTCTCCAGCACCCTTCCACTCGTGCATTGCGCGAATGAGCTCAGCGGTTGGATATTCTTGAATGTCCTCTTCGGAAGATCCTAGCGCCCACTCTCGTTCCCAATACCATTCTTGGAAAGCGATATATTTCCCTTGAATTTTTGCCGATCCTATCGCGGCAGCTCCAGCCTGAGCGATGAGCCAACTTCGCACATGCCGGACTGCTTTTTCATAATCACCGGCATGAGCCTGTATATCCCAGCCGGAAATATCCGAGAGCGCCCGTTGATAGTCGTACCGCGTATGTTCGAGAACGAGAATGCGCTTTTCCGTCAGAGGGAGTGGCCCAAATCGACGGCAAGCATGATCCAAACCAAGTTCAAACGGCATGTTCATGCGTGCGTATTCGTCGACCGTGCTCGCCTTGCAGCGGCTTAGATCATGGATGCCATATTTGGAGCCACGTATAAGATCAGCGATGCGGTCAAGCCGCGCCGCCGCGTTATCAGCGTTCTCCGGAGCCAGCCGAGGATGGAAGCCGAGATAGACGATGCAAAAAGCAAGCGCCTGCAGGATTGGCGCGTAATCGTCGTCAAACGGACAGTTGAGGAAAACCGACTTCTCGAAGGGTGGAGGCAAACTTAGCCCTTCGGCGGATGTGGATCGTTTCCGTAGGAATTACGTTCCCTGATCCGGCCATCACGGCCGTGTATATAGAGTTCAGTCTTTTGGTTCTGCGCGATTCTCGTTCCTGCTTTGATCGCATCTGCTTGCGTGTCGTGCACGCTACTGGCTCTGGACGAACCAGCTTTCTTCACTGCCCATCCACCAGATGAGCTGCGGACTACATGCTGACCCTTTTTCGCCATGGTTCTGACCTCCGAGATCAATATAGCATCATTTCCGGCCCATCGCTAGGTGCAGCACGCCGATGTAGTGACCACAATGTCCGATAAACCCGACCACAGATCCGAGAACTGACAGGTAGCTAACGGCCCCATTCTAGCCATTCAATGCAACTGAGCCAAAGCGGCAGCTTTTGGGCCGTGAGCTGACCGTCTGCTTCCAATTGGAAAACGGGTAAAACCGACCTTCGACTGCGAATTTAACAGGAGCATAGCGTAACGCTCTTAGAGGCAGCGAGGGTACGAAGCCGGTGAAATGCCGGCCTTTACCGCCAGCCCTGCGCGCGGGCAGCCTTTTCACCTTCCGCATCGAGAGCGGGGCCGGCTGCCATCTCCTGCGCCAGCGCCAGAATCTCCGAGTCGCCAGCCCCGGCCATGCGGTAGTCGGTCGATGCGCCTTCGCTGTCGTTGCCGACGGCCTCGAGCTTCCAGCCTTCGTCGTCGCGGCAGGCAATCCCGCCGCCCGCGCTGCCGCTGAAGGCGCGGCAATAGCGACCTTCCTCGCCGCGGAATGAGAGCAGCACGCGGGTCTCCACCGTCTGCGACTGGCTGGCCACGAGGCGTTCGTCGAGCACCGCTGCAAGCTGGGTATCGGCGTAGTGCGATGCCTCTCCACCCAGGCCCGGCAGGAATACGGCCAGCGCCAGTGACGCTGCGAGAGCAGGGCCAGCAAGAGCCAGCGGTCGCCTCAGACGCCGAGAATGCTCCCAACACCGATGTCACATTGCTCGCCGGGTCAGACTATGTCGCTGGGGAAGTTAATGGCCAAGATTATGAGACCGTGTCCATAAACGCGGGAATTTCTGCGCGGTCCGGCCGGTTTTTCTCACCGCTTCGGTCCCGTATGTCATTACCACGGCGCCAGAGGAGCTCATCGTCAGCAATGGCGGGGTGCTTGGCACGCCGCTTCTTTCCCAGCCATCGACGCAATCCCGTCAGTTTACTCGTGAAGGGATCGGTGATCTCGTTCTTCAGGGCGGATACCTTTTCCCACTTGGAAGCATGGACGCTTTCATCGCCGGCAACGTAAAGATCCCCACCGCATCTCGTGAAAAAGCCCTAGGAACAGGCGAGCTCGATTACGGAATAAGTGGTCAAGTTTCGCGGCCGCTTGGGCGAACGCTTCCCTTTGCTTCTGCTAGCTACACGGTCATCGGCGAGCCCGAGGGATTCGATGTTCGAAACACTCTAGCCGGAACCGTGGGCAGTCATTTCCTTCTGAGCGACGCGAGTTCGGTGACAGTTTCCTATAATTACGAGGAATCGGCCACCGCCAGCGTTGAAAACCATCAATCGGTTGGCCTGGGCCTGGAAACCGGCCTTCCCTCTCGCATTCGACTGGGTCTCGACGCACGCGCCGGATTATGCGGCGACGCTCCAGATGCTCGTGTCGGGTTAAGGGTCGGAATTGGTTTCTGACCGACCGCGTTCGAGATTTCCACGTCGGAAGATGCGGAAAAGGGCTCGATGACGTTTTTCCCGTACGGAGGCTCTCATGGGTGAAGCGGCCGATCAGGTGCCGGATCAGCCACGATGTGTAACGCGGCTAATCCGGCTGAGGGAAGTGCGGCATCGCGTGGGCTCGAATGATTGAACGATCCCGCTTGCAGACTGCCGACTTTGTAACGTAGCAAATGCAGAGCGGACTTCGGGCAGCCGGCAAGTGCCGATCGTCTGCCCGAGGTCTCGGCCTCTGTAATCCGCTATTCATTGGTGGCCCGCCATGAGCATCTTAGTGTCGATTTTCTTTCGAAGCTTAGCATTTTTCGGGCTCTTTACGCTCAGTATACCCGCTTATGCGACTGGCGGACTGTCATGCAAGACGGCGGATCAGCGTCCGATAGTGGTGTCACTTGGCTTCGGGCATGTGCCGAGCGCCGGACTGTTCCTGGCACGTCTCGTCGATGATAAACAAGAAATTGAGGTTACTGTATCCCAGTGGTGGATGCGCGGACCGGAATTGCGGCTCGCGCTGGTTTCCGCAGATGCGACCAGGAAAGAACTCATCCTGATCGCTCACTGGAACGATGCGGCGCATTCCTATGACGGGTCGGTGTGGCGATCGGGACGCAAGCGCTGGGTTCGCTGCCGCGAGGCTTGAAACACGGCGCGAAGCAGCGAACCGAGCGAAGGTCAACGAGCACCCGCAAGAGCTAGCTGCCGGAGGAGGCCATGGACCCAATCTCCTAGTAGAGTACGACGCGCCGGCATTCCCGAGCACGAACGAAGTCCAGACCTGATTTATCAATGGTTCAGAGTGGTTTGAATAGGTTCCACTGTAACATGAGGAGCCGCGTCATCCCCTGGCATTTTACAGCTGTTCTCATGATGCTTTCAGCCTGTTCGGATGGGGCTTCCGTTTCGCAGGCCGATCAAAGTCAAGCATACGCCACGATTCTCGAGGCGCTGCCCTATGCGCCGGTCACCCAGCTTGAGCCGGAGCCGTATTCCCCAACGCTGCAGGATCGCCGCTGGCGGTTTGCCGACAAGCTTGAGGAACAACATCTGCCCATGTTGCGCCGTCTCAAGCGTGGCGAGATCGGAAACTTCGGGGGAATCGAATGGCGATGGCGCGACGGGCCGGAGAATGACGGTCTGGGCACGATCACAGGCGTCGCCTATTTCCTAAACGAGCCTGCGGCGACCTTGCGGCGCTATACCGGCAATCCGCTGTTCCAGCCCGCCACTGCCGGCTTCGCTCGCACCGACCAAGACCGCATCGCTCGCGAATGGGCTGACCGTATCGGTGACGGGATCGCATCGCCCGGGTTCGGCAACATCGGTGTGCCGTGGATAAACATCGCGCTCCCCCGTGCCGAGTTCGAGGCGATGCGAACCGCAAAGCGATGGGCTATTCCTCCTAATCTTGCTCTGCGTTTCAGCGAATGGGCGGAGCCGGATCTCCCCGCTGTCCCCGATGGGCTGCGGCCTTTGATCCGCTACTTCCCGAACGAACAGTCGCTGGCCGGTCCCACGCCCGACCTGGCAACATACGATGCGATCGTGCTGCGCGACGGATGCTTTTTCATCGACGAAGAGGGCGCTGACGATCCTCTGGCCATGTTTCCCCTCGGCGTCGGCGTGCACCGTGATCGGGAAGGGCATCTGGCCTTCCGGTCTCGCCACTCCGCTAACGCGCGACAATTGGCCCGGGTCGGTACCCGCATGCAACTCGGCTACCGCGCAGAAGTGGCAGAGCCTCCGCCAGCGCTGATCGAAGCCTGCGGGCGCCACCGCGTGGTATCGGTGAAATCGCTCGATCAGGCGGCGGGTTATGGCGGGGTGTGGTTCGCGGTGCAGCAAAACGCCGCGCGCGAGGGGCTGAGCAAGGCGGAAGCGCTGCGCCAGGCCAATGATTGCCTGCTGGAGCAGGAGCGCGTCCTGGCGGACAAAAGGCTTCGCGGCGGGATGGACGAGCCGCAATGCTGCGAGATGACCATTCTTATCCCGCCCACTCCACCAGTGGAGCGGGGTGCAGGATGACGAGGGGCGAGCGGTTAGTGCTGGCATGGCCATGTGCTGTCGGTGTGTGCCGGAGATATGACGGGAGATGGACCGATCACCATCGCGCAGCCTGCTTTCGGTGGATAGGCCGGCGTTAATGGCTCCCTCGAGCTTCGACGCGATTACATCGACGCTGGTGCTGATACACCTCCCACAGCGTTGTTAATCCCGAGAATTGCGACAGATGAAGGGTCCTTGCACGTGATTTCGAAGCGATCGACGAACTCTCTCCCGCTTGCGCTGAGGCGTCTGGCGTTGCCGTTCCTGGCGGTCATGGTGAGTGGCGGTTGCACTGCAACGGCCGATAAGGTGCCGCCGGAAACATCCAAACAGCCGTTCAGGGCGGAATTTGGCGAGCGGGGTTTCGCTACGATCCTCAATGCGCCTCCGGCTGAATTCACGGCAGTTCTACCAAGCGACCCGCCGTCGCGCACGGCCGAGCAGATTGCAGCGGACGAGCAGTTCCAGCGTGTCGCGGATTTTCAAGGTCGAGTGAGTGACGAAGTGGCGGAGCTCTCTCGCCGACTCGAGCGCGAGGAGCGCGGTAATTACGTCTCTGTCTACTACGATAACGAAGGTGATCCCTCGGTTGTCTTCCAGTTCCTGCGCGATGGCCCGGGAACCTTGCGCAAGTACACGCGCCATCCGCGCTTCTTCGGCAAGACGGTGCGCTGGTCAATGGAGCAGATGCAGACTGACGCGCAGTGGATGTGGGAGACTTTCCGGGAGGACCGGGTGCTGCAGTCGACCGGGATCGCCGCCAACCATGTCACCGCCGAGGTGGTGGTGTCGGAGGAAGAGTTCCGCGCGCTGGTCGCTCGCAAGGGCGTGACGATACCGGAACCGGTGAACCTGAAGTTCCGCGCTGCGCCCATTGTTCCGCTGATCAATCCGCCGCGTCCTGCTGCGCGCGACGAAGCCGTGCCCGCAGCGGTCGCACAGCACATCCGCATCTTTCCCCGTCACGACCGGCCCGCCGGTTCCGTAAATGCCATCGGCAGCCGCGCAAAGATCGTCCTCGAGGACGGCTGTTTCAGGGCAGCGAACCATGACGATGCTTTGGTGCTGTTTCCCTTCGGAGCACGCCTCTTCGTCGACGCGCAGAACTACCTCGCCTTCGGCCGCGAAGAGACTCCCGGTTATGCTCGCGTGGGCGAGACAGTCGTGTTCATGGGGTCAATTTATGAAGTGACCGAGCCGGTGCTGGTCGGCCCAATCCACGCGGCCTGCGGGCCGGGTAAGGTCATCAAGGTGGAAGGGCTGGAAAGCGCCGACGCGCGAGACCGGCAGCAGGCGAGCGATAACGAGGTCAACGCGCTGCGCCGGTTGCGGGAGAGTTACGGCCTAGATGAAGCGTTAGCGCGGCGCGCTTACACCTGGCTCGAGCAGCGGCAGGCGGGCCGCGGGCAAATTGGGCTGGACGGCGTGCGAATGCCGCCGATCGATGCTTTGATGGTCATCATGAGTCCGCCGCCCCCGGTAGTGGACCCCGCGAACTGTCCGCCGGGCAGCAGCCTTAGTATAGGCCTGTGCCGGACGCCCGAAGGCTATCTGCGGCCGCTTCCCGAGTGGCTGTCGGAGTTTCTGGAGCAGGATCGATGAGAGCCGCAATACTCACCGCAGCCTTCGCAGCCACTCTCGCGGCTTGCACGACCACTCCGCAGCAAAGCCCGGGCGATGCGGCAAAGGACGCCATCTCGTATGATCTGACTTCGGGACAGGCACGGCTCGCCGCCCGGCTTTATCCTGAGCTGGCCGAGGCGGCCGGACCCAACGACAATCTGTTCGTCTCGCCCTTATCTCTGAGCGAAGGATTGGGTCTTGCGCTGTTGGGGGCGCGAGGGCAGACCGAAGCAGAAATGCGGGATCTGCTTGGCTGGGAAGCGGCCACTCGGCCGGAGTTGCTGGTCAAAGCCTACGACGATTTCCTGACCGAAACGCGAGACGACAAAGTAGCGCTTTCGGTCGCCAACGCGCTCTGGCTTTCCGACGAGCTGACCTTCGAGGCGGACTATTTGCGGACTACCCGCGCGGCGTTCGGCGCGACCGCGGACACTGTCGATTTCGGGGGCGATCCGCAGAGCGCGGCGAACCGGATCAACGGTTGGGTCTCCGAGGAAACGCGCGAGCGGATCAACAAGATCGTCGATGCGAGCGGCTTCAACGATAGCACTGCCGCGGTGTTGACTAACGCGGTCTGGTTCAGGGCCGACTGGACCGTGCCGTTCGAGGACGGCTCCACAGGCGAATTCACCCGCGGGGACGGCTCGAAGGTTGCGGCCCACATGATGGAGCGGCTCGCGCCGCTGCAATATCGCGAGACCCGCGACGGGCAAGCGGTGGCATTGCCCTATGGCAAGAGCCAGCGCTTCGTGATGGAAGTGTTTCTGCCGAACGATGCCCAGACCCTGAGAAGGTGGGAGCAGAACCTTCACGCACTTTCGTTTATGCTTGCCGATCAGGGCAGCGATGCGAAGTTCGATTTGGGCGCTTCAACAGAGCAGACCATTCTGCTTCGTCTGCCCCGCTTCGAAGCGCGCTTCGACCAGAGCGTGAAAGAAGCGCTGATTGCTGCTGGCATGCCCTGCGCCTTCGCAGAAGCATGCGCGAACTTTTCCGGCATGGCCAACGCGCCGCTCAGGATCGACGATGTCGCCCACGCAACCTTTTTGCGGGTCGATAAAGAAGGCACTGAGGCGGCAGCGGCAACGGCTGTGAAGATCGTAGTGGTTGGCGCGCGGTTGGTGCCGGACGTGCCCCGTATGATCGTCGATCGGCCGTTCCTCGTCACCATCCGCGACCGGGCGAGCGGCGCGCTAATCTTTATCGGTCGCATCGCTGACCCGACCCCGGTGGAGAAGGCGTCATGATGCGATTTATGCTTTCCGCGGGCGCGGTCGTTTTCGCACTGGCGCCGCCCGCCCATGCGCAGGAGGAAAAGCCTCTTTCAGAAACCTGTCCAAATCTTACCGCCGAAGAGATTGACGGCATTGAGAATTTCAAGGGCGAGTTCGCCGAAACCGCCTGGTATGCCCGCGCCTACTGCGTGAGCGTGGAGGAGGCGCACCGTCGCATCGAAATCCAGTTGCGCGGCTCGATTGGCCCGCGCACCGAACCGGGGCCACCACCACTACCCGCGGCGCCCGACGATTCCATCGGTAATCTGCAAGGCGTTCTTCGCGAGAAGGAACCGGACACATTTGCCGGACTGTGGATCCAGCACGAGCCGACTTACGGTGTGGCCGTCGCCTTTACCCGCGACGCGGCGGCAACGCTTGCAAAGTATACCAACGACCCGCTGTTCTTCCCCGTCGAACGGCCCGGACCATCATTGATCGAGCTGCGGGCGACGCAGGATCGTCTGGTCGAGGACCTGTCCCGTCTCGGCATTAACTGGTTTGGTGCAGGCAGCAATGTCACGACCGGCAAGGTCGAAATCCAGCTCGGCCAGAGCGCCGATCCGATCCGCGAGGCCGCTGCGCGCGGAGAGATCGATCTGCCGGATTACGTGGTGTTCGAGGAACCAGACCCGTTCCCGGTTCCCGCGCCGCCGATCCCGCCGGGCGACTTTCGCGTCAAAAGCTTTCCCCAATTCGCGTTCCGAACCGATGGTATGCCGCGCACGCTCGTCGGCGTGCCGGATGTCCCCGCGAGGCTCGAGCTGCGCGATGGATGCCTGTGGCTTCATCCCGAAGGTGAAGATCCCAGAATCGCGATATGGGAACAAAGCGAGGCGCTCGACCTGACCGATCCGGCGCGCGTCGCGGTGATGAACAGGTTCTCCGGCGGCAAGGTCTTTGCGAACAGCGATGTCGTGCTGATGGGCCTGCAGCCGGGCGAAGTGACACCGCCGATCGACACTGTCGGTACCGACGGATGCCCCGGCCCCTATCGCGTTGTGCGCGGGATTATGCCGCGCGACGTCTGGGACAGGCAGCGCGAACAGGCGGCGCTGGCCGATCGGACGCGCGAACTGGGCAGCCGGGCGGCGGCCGAAGCCGACTACGCTGCAGACATGGCGCGTTTTGCCGACTTGCGCAGTTGGCGAGATCGCGTGATGGCGGAACGCGGCGACATAATCGCGCAGATCTACGTCGACGAGGGGCAGGCCACGGCCCATGTCTTTCACACCGATGCGGTCTCGCTCGATGCCCTCGCTCCCACCGCGCTCCGGCCCTTCGTGACTGGGCAGGTAGTGCCGCATGGTGCGAATGCACTGAGTGCCGCACGCGACGACATCGCCAATCAGCTGGCCGCAATTGGTCTCGAGGCGCAGATCACCATTAACGAGATCGAAGGCTATGTCGGAGTGCGTCCCGAGAATGTGCGCGCACTCTCCGAGGCGGCAGTAGCGGGCAGGATCGAATTCCCGGCGCTGGTCCGGCTGACGATGGAAAACCAGTCCGCCGTCTACCGACAGGACATCGCGATCCGCAGCGATCCCGAGGCCATCTGGTATCCGCTGGAGGCGCATCCGGACTTTTCCGCCATCCGTGCGCTGGTCGAGCAGACGCCGATCATGCGGCTCGAACCGCCACGCCCCGGCGAGACCGACAGCCGCTGGATCGCCAGCAAACCCTCCGGAGCCGGATCGCTGCAACAGACGCATTTTCTCGTCGCCTACGGCCAGACGCTGGACCGGATCGAAGATCTTCGGCGGGCAGGGTTTGACCCGATCGAGGCGCTGGAGGACATGAACGGGCGGGCAACGGTCGAAAAACGCGCAGTGCTCGCCACCGATATCGTGATCGCCGAGCCGGTGGGGATCGATACATTCGATAATGGGCCCGACGGATTTGCGTCCACGGTCCGCTGGCGAATAGTCGAGACCTTATCTGGCGATGTCGCTCCAGGAAGCGAGCTGCGCCAGCGGCTTGCCTCGGGCGAGCGCCTGAACGAAACGGGGGACCGCGTTTACGGGCAAGGGATGGACGAGCCGGTGTTGCTGGCCGGACTGCCAAACTCGCTCGAACCCGGATCGCGGTGGGTGCTGCATCTAAACGACGCGCTCTACCGGCACTCGGCCTATGTCCAGGGTGGAGAGGGCGCAGCGCGCACGGAAGGTCGCTGGTTCATCTCGATCCCTTGGGTGCCGCCCTCGCGCATCGACGAGGAGGGCATGGTGCGTCCGGTCTCACTCCATCCGGAACCAATCGCACTCGATGAATTGCGCGAACGATTGGCGCCCATCGCAGGTGCGTTGCGGACCGAGGAGAGTGAACGAAATGAATAGATCTGTCCTGATCGCGTTCCTTATCGCCGTCTGCGCGGTGCCCGAAACCGCAAACGCCTGTACGTACAGCCAGCGCCCCGAACCCGTCGGTCATGCCAGCGGCCAATATTTCGCGAATGAAATGCTGGATGCGGCGACATACGCCGATCTGGTGCTCGTGGAGGATGACGGCACCAGGGGCGGTGACGCGCGTCCGACCGGCATCATCACCGTACGCACCATCGCGCGATTCAAGGGCAAGAGCGCCGACCGGTTCACCCTGTTCGGTGCGCCGCTGACGTTCTCGCCCGACAAGGAACGCATCTTCTCCGAGCCCTGCAACACTTTACCAGCGAGACGGGCCAAGTGACGCCGTTCGCCTTCATCGAAGAACGTCCCTCGCAGTTGTTCCGAGAACCGGTTGCCGAAGGCGCCCCACCGCCACCGCCGCCCACCACGAGTTGCAGCCCGCCCGGTCTCACCGCCGAGACCGGGCGATTCTACGTCGTCCTCCGCGATGTGGAGGGCAGGGTTCTCAACCGATTGGCCATGAGCGACGGAAGGGCTACCGCGCCTAATCATCCCGCGTTCGGCGTTGTGCCTGTCGCGCTTTCAGACGAGGATTTCTGGCTCTATTCGATTCGACTTGCAGCGTATCGCGATCCGACTGACACTACGATCCAGCTCCTTCACTTGCGGCCCGGCAGTTCCGCCGCCACCGTCGAGAAGAGTTTACGCGCTGCCGGGGCAACGATCCGTTCGGCTTACTATTCGCGCGGCGATTTCATCGAGGAAGTGCGACCGGCGCCTCACGAACAGGAGCGCGCCTGGCTGGAAAGAGCGGGTACTTATCTGGAAACCAGCCAAGGCGGACGCATTGGCGAACCCCATCATAGCGCGGCTGAATTCCTTCGCGGAAAGCTCGGTCCGGACAGTGTCTATGGCACGGGCCTTGGCTACCAAATTGCCCAAGCCTTCACTCAGTCGGTTCGCGAGGTGCAGCAGGCGACAACGGCGCCCCGCCTAGTCGCAATCGAGGTTGCGGAGGAGCCCACCGCATTCGCAAGCTTACCGTTCGTCAATAGGATCGGGCCGCTGGATCGCGAAGTGGATCGCCTGCCGCAAGTCAGCGGCGCGGATGAGGCCGCCACCTTTGCAACCATGCAGCGCATTGAGCGCGATATCTGGCTGCTCAATGGCGGGAACGGCAACCGTCAGGGGACGCTGCCATGAAGCTCGCATGCCTGCCAATCTGCCTTCTGGTCGGTGCTCTTGCTGGGTGCGGCGAGCCAACCGACATCGTGGTGCCCGAGCGTGAAATTCGTGATTTCGGTGGCATTGAGCTGGACCGGCTCAGTTTTTCCTTTCCGTTCGGTTTCAAGTTCGCAGGTGCTGTCGAAACCTGCCCCAACCAAGCCAGCGACTGTCCGCTGGCGGATGACAGCACGCATCTGGTCTGGCGCTCAGGCGACCTGCGGTTCGATTATATGCTCGATCTATATGGCGGTGTGCCGATGGGCCCCGACTGGGGCGACCCGATCACGATCAACGGCAAGCCTGCTTTCCGCAAGTATCTCGACAATGGCGCCACACGCTATCTGATCACGAACCATTATGGCGGAGCGGGCAGCGCCGCCGTGGCAATCTGGCATGAAGAAGAGGAGCCCGTCTTTTGGGGTACCTGCGACAGCGAGAAAAACTGCGACACGGTCCTGCAAACGCTCGCCAGCGTATCGATGCGGAGCGCCGAACAGGAATGCCGATTGCTGTTTCCCCAACCTCCAAAACAATGGGTGCCGCCGCCCGGATACAAACCGGTCAATCTTCCCGCGCCCAATGCCCCCCGGCGAGAGCCCGAGGATGCGCGCCCCCCTGCTCCGCCGCCGCCACCCGCAACGCTGCCGCCGGGCGCGGAGGACGTTTGCCAGGAATATCTCGATGCGAAATAACTGTGCCAGCTCCTCAGTGCTGCTCCTCGGGCTGCTGGCTGGTTGCACGACCAGCGAAGAGCCGACCGGTGGACCGGCTTCGCCCCTCCCGCCTCCGCCCACTGCCTATCTCGCGCCGATGACCGACGCAGTAAGGGAGCTCTACGGCGAGTGGCACCCAGTCTCGTGGCCGGGTGTATCGCAACAGTATCGCCAGACGATCTGGAGCCCGATGTTTTCTTGGGGCAGCGGATGCAACGTCTCGCAGGGACAGCTGCGCGATCTTGGCGAGAATCGCTTCACAATCGAATATGGTTTTGGCGGGCTCCCCCAAACTTGCCGATCCCTTACTCCTCTGGCACCTTTCGATGGAGCAGACGTGTCGATCACGATGCCGGATAGCGAGACATTGCGGGTCGAACGGGGCGGCGAGGCATGGCTGTTCGCCAAAGTCGATGTTGCCGGAACCTATCCTAGTGATAGCTTCATCCGCGGCGAATGGTTGCTCGCTAATATGCGCGGACGCCCCTATCGCGGCGACGAGTTGACCCGCGTGACGTTCGGGGCTGAATATCGCGTGGACGGGCCTGACTGCTCGGTTGCCACGAATGCCTGGTTCGGCGAGCGCGACTGGGAGGTTCGGGTCGGAGGTTCGTACATTCGTTTCGGTGAACGGTGCCGCGTTCGCACCTTGGGTGACCGCCTCGCGAAACTCGGCACAGCGGCATCCTATCTCGCCGAGCCAATCGAAACGCGCATGACGCTGCGAATCCCTGGCCAGCGCGCGACGCTAGTGCCCGCGGCACGGTTTCCCGAACTGGCGCGTAATGTTGAAGCCTTCGCGCCCGATCAGTGGGCGCGGGAGCTGGCCGAGGCAGCCGCCAAGCGTGCTGAATGACGAACAGCGGGCCGAGATCGGCACCCTGTACAAGCAGGTCAGCCCGTTCGAGGCGAAACGGCGCGGGGCCGCCATTGTTGCCCGCAACATCGCACAGCATATCGACACCAGACTTGCCGACGCGCCAAAGGATTTCGCGCCGCTTGTCTATTGCTGGCGCGGCGGCCAGCGGACGGGAGACCTGCTGATCGTGCGCATGCCGCCACTGGAGGACAAGAGCCGCTCCCCACTGATCACGCCCGCACTTGGAACAGAGGTGCTGCTGTTGGCGAGCAGGACCGGCTATATCGCCGGTCGTCTGTTCGAAGGCATCCCTCCTTCCTCTGACACGCGGGTAGTGCAGATGACGCTGCCTTTGATGCGGATCGTGGAAGATAAGCTGGTCGAGGCGGCCGATGGCGCAAACGTGCTGGGGGCGGCAAGCTTCGCGGGAACGAGCGTCGATGCCGCGCGGGAGCTGGCACGATCCGTGGAGGAGCGGATGAGAACTATCGCGCCCCTGCGCCCGGCGGACAATTTCGGCAACCCGACGGTTCGTCGCTTCTTTATCACCCGGATTGGCGACCGGGAATTGTCGGATCCGACCCGCCTCTGGATAGAATACGATTTCGGCGGGCGGCGTGGCAGCGGTGAAACGGCAGCCTATTTCGACGGTTGCACACCCATCCGCCGAATAAACATGGGCGGGAAAACTTCCTGGGTAGCTAGCGCCGTCGCCTGCCCAGGCACTCTACCGAACGGCTCACCTGTCACCGAACCCGCTGTGGCCGATGCCGTTCGCTGGATAGAGGAGAATAATTTTCCAAGCATCATCTGCACCAGCGCATGTCCCGAAGATCCGAAATACACCGTGCCGTTGCCGGACGGTGAGGTGATCATGCGTGCGATGCTGCGATGAGAGCCTGGATACTCCTGCTCGCGGCAAGCCTGTGCACCTGCGCCCCCGCGACCGATCAGACCAAGAGCGCTGACGTTGACGATGATAGCGATCATCATCTCCGATCACTGGAGGACGTTGCAGGCCGCTGGCGGGTGGTCAGTCTTAATGGCGAGGCTTTGCCAGTCAGGGCAGAAAAACCCTTCATCGCGATCTCGAGCGATGCGATCGGCGGTTCGATCGGCTGCAATGCATTCGGCGGGCTGGCTCTTCTTTCCGAAGGCCGCATCGCGGTGCATAGCTGGGGCGGTGATGCGATGGGCTGCACCGGCAGGCTGAACGAGCAGGAGCAAGCCATCTCGGAACTGTTCCTCGGCAATCCGCAAGTTCATTACGAGAACGGTCAGCTGGAAATTCGTTCCTCCGGTCATCGGCTCACGCTGGCGCGAACGGGCCGGCCTAATGGTTCAGAACTATCACCCGATCCCATGCGCATCCCTGTCGCCGGTCCTATCTCGCAGCAGCTGGAGGGCACGCGCTGGACGATCAGAAGTATCGATGGGGAGACGGTAAGCTCGAGTCCCACCGACAGGCATCTGCGCTTCTCGCAAGATAGCTGGCAGGGGCTAGCTTCCTGCGCCACGTTGTTCGGCATTTTCGATACCCGGGCAGACCGTTTGCTGGTCAAAGACGAAATCGCCAGCACCGAGCAGAATTGCTCCGATGAATACGTCGTTCTCGACGACGCCTTCGCTGATCTCATGCGCTCCGATCCACGTTATTTGGTGGGGCCTAACGGAGAGCTCATTATCGCTGGCGGTGGACATGTGCTGAAAGGCAATGCGGCGCGATGACGCGGCCAGCAATTGCAGCTCTGCTTCTCACAGCGTTCTCCGCTTGCTCTGAGCGGGAGGAAGCGCCGCAGTTATGCGCATTCGACGAAAACGGGCGCATCGTAATGGAGGCGGGCAATGCTACCGCGGCTTGCGTTGAGCCGGCACCGATCCCATCCGGAGCTTCCCAGGAACCGAGCGGACGACTTACGATACAGGAAGCGCCTTTGTCGCCGCCATTCTCCTATCTCGACAAGGAATGGCCGCCCCAGCCGGTGACAGACGAGCCGAAGCTGTCCAAGTCTGCGGTGCCGCCCGAACTTGCCTATTACATCCGCGCATTTCCGCAGGCGGAGAAACCGGCAGGCGACGTTCTCCATCTCGGCAGCCAGCACACAATTGTGCTGCGCGATGGCTGCTTCTTTCTCGACCGCCAGGGCGAAGACGATCCATTGGTGCATTTTCCCTACGGAACTGCGCTGACCATCGACGAAGAGGGCTATCTGGCCTTCGGTTCCCGATACGAGCCAGACAGGATGGGAACCGTTCGGGTCGGTCTTTCGGCAGAAACGGGATGGTTCAGCGAAGCTTCCGAAGCCTGGCCGGAACTGGCGGCAGCTTGCGGCGATCACACGGTCGTCAGCATAACGACGGTCACCAACCCGTTCGCTTGGCCCGAACGCTTCAACCCGGCACTGCGCCGTTATGGCGAACGCAGTGGCGACCGCCCTGCACAAGTAATCGAGAGGGCTAATTCCTGTGCGGTGCGGCAAGCGCGGCGCGAGGCTGACCGGCGGCTTCGCGACCCCGATCTCGAACCGATCGACTGCAATCGCTTCTGGGGATTTTGAATGCCGAGCGCCGTGCAACAACTTCGTAATGGCAATTCTAGGCGGAACGGGCCGCACGGAGAAACAGTTGGATCTGCATGACGAAAAGGATCTTCTGCTCTGTCCTTGCCGTGACACTTTCCGGCTGCCTGGCACCGCCCGAGACCGAGATCGAGACAGAGCGCGGCGAGACGGCGTCGTCGCTGCCAGCCATTCTACATGCCCGGTCGGACCTTGCGATGGAGGCGCGTATATCGGCAGGATCATTCGAGCCGGATCGTGTCTCTATCTTGAGCATGCGCCAGGACAGCGTGCTTTAATACTCTGGGGCGACGAAAATGTGCGGGTCGCGCGGCTCGACGAGACCGACTGGCTGGTAAACAACTATACCTCGGGGTTGCGAATCCGCGAGGGGGAGATGGTCCGTGGTGGAGGCGGTTTCTATCCGCCCGATGCGGATTTGGCGGGTCTGGCCGATGGCGAGGTGCCTGCCGATTGCGAAGGACCCGCCGTCCAGCTTCATGACATTGCGAAATTTGATCCGTCGAAGCCAGACGGTATCCCCGATCCTCCGCCGCCCCCGCCTCCCGCTCCATCGGCGCAAGATACGCTTCTGTCGCAGGCTTTCGACGAGCACTGGGGCGGGCAGCGGTGGCCGCGAAGAATGATCAGGAACGTCGCCGACCCGCGCGAAGCGATGTTTACATATGTTCTCGAAACCTACGAGGGTCGCGAAGGCGATATGCGCAGCCATATCTGCCTGCGCGGAGCAGATCGAGACTTGCTTGCGAGGCTATCGCATCGTTTCGGCCCGCTTTATCCTCAGGCGGACTGCTCATGGAGCGGTCCCGGCGTGGTCCTGACGGCAAACGGCGAAAGTGCGATGTATATCGATGCCCGGATCGATTGCTCAGGCAATCGCGGTTTCTGCGCCGGTTCGGGTGGCGCGACCTATGGCAACCTCGGTGCGGAACACGGCTCATACCGCTTGCGAAGGAAGGGCGGCGGATACGAAATCGAGAAGCTCGGGGTGAGTGTAATTTCATAGGTCGGCTAGAGCCTAGAAGCTAGCGACTAGCGCTCCGAGCTCCTGATCGTTTAAGCGGAGTCTCAGTAGGATTAGGAAATGACGCCGCCCCCGTTGCTATGCCGCACGGAGCCAACCGCATGTCTTCAAAGGCAGTCTGTGATCATTCTGTTGAAAGCTGCATGCGCTGAAGTACCTGGCGCTTTCGCGGTCTGGAGGGCGCCGATGAGCCTCCCGAACAGATGCCAGAAAGCGCCGACGCCGGTTGAGCCATCAGATCAGTAGGTACGCGTCACCTTCGCATTCGGTGGCGGGAGGTGCGACCAATTCGGGTCGCTTTCCCGCCTCCCAGTCCGCTAGCGTGACAACGTTTGTTCCGGTCGACAATTCCTCTCCGTCGCGCAGTATGGTGCCATTGAAACTAATTTTGTTTGGACCAGTCCGTGCGGCGCTGCCTTCAGGGAAGACGAGGACGTAGCGCATTCCGTCAGGAACTTGGAGCACCACGCAGGGACCGGTAATGGCTAGATTACCAACAATGCCTTCGGTTGTTACGGTGACCGTTTCATCCCGCTGTGGCGGAGCGCGATAGGCGGCGATCACCGGCCATTGCGTGCCACGGGATGCTGGCCCTGACGGTTCGAGAGCCGTAGGCGGGTCACTAGACCTTCCGTCTACCTGTCCGCAGCCAGATAGCAGAAGCCCACCGAATACCAACCCAAGATGCTTAGCGCGCATAACCGTCCACAATCGTACCGCCATACCAAAGGGTTAAGTCGAGATCGTTGATGCGAATGATCGGCGTGTAATATGCGTACTTGACAGTGCTCGGATCGCTTGCGTTGGTATAAGAACAGGATTTAGCTATTCCATAGGCGTTGCCATAGGCGAACCACGGCCCGCCGCTATCGCCAGGAACGCATTGCAGCGCGACTTGACCAGGCTTCGCCACCTTTTCAACCTGAACAAAGTTTGGACCGCAGGCCACGTAGCTTGCGCCAGGACGACCGCAGCCGCGGTTGATTAATTGTCCACTCGCAGTGCGCTCCATGACAACCGGCTCGGCTGTTTTGTCAATGACCTCTCCACAGCTTTGGGTGCCGGATGCGACGCCGTAGTGACACAGATAGCTGCCGGTATTGTACCAGCTAGTTTCTGAAGTTTCGGAAACCGACCGCCAGCCCTCGAGCGACCGTGGTGTGGTTCCACTCATAGCGTAGAATTCGCCCGGTGCCTCATGCGCGGTCCAGAAGAACGCCAGATCATAACTCGCGGTCATGTTCCACTGCCCGCGGCTCATTGGATAGCTGGACCCGTCCACGCCTGAATAGTTGCGTGTCGCGTCCTCGCAATGGCCTGCCGTGACCACGCCGACCCTATTGGTCGATCGATCGCGGACCACGAAACCAGTGGTGCACCGCTGGCCCGTCGACTGGCGCGATAGAGTCGATCCGCCGCGCGTATGGGTCTGAACGTTGACCGCTATTTCGATTTCTATACGAAAGGGCACGTTCGGGTACAGCTCTTCTACGCGCACCTCTGCCTCACTCCGCCGCGCTTCGTCGGCCAGGTAAATCACCATTTCGCCGGTTCGGTCGTCGTAGCGCGAGCCGTTGTATCCCGGAATCTGGGCATTGCGCGTTGAATTGCGTTCACGCACTTGGTTGACCTCGGTCTTGGCCATGCGGGCGGAGTTGACCTGCTTCACCTTTCCACTTTGGGGCCTGCCGGCGATGCTGCGCACCTTGTCCAGTTTCTGCTTGGTCAGCCCGAGCTTGCGGCCACGCTCACTGGGTGGCTCATTTGCGAACTGGCGCCCTTTCGATCGGATTGCCGCCGGTATCGGCTTGCCCTTCTTCGTGGTGTTGACGACCAAAGCGAAGTCAGCACCGTTGTCGAAATAGATGCCACCAAGATCTTCGCCAGCAGACGCCCGAACATCTTCTATCGAGTCAAACGCATCGTGCATCAGGGCGAGCCGGCGAAGCGCCTCGTCCTCGCTCACGCCGTAAGTAGCAGCGTAGGACTGCGCTTCAATAGCAATGACTTCCTCCGGCAGCATCGGAGGAGGCCCACCGTCCTCGCTTGCGAAAGCGGCACCCGCGGCGCAAAAGGCCAGGGCGGTAACAGCTAGGCCAATGGCATTCTTCATGAGCAGCATCCTATTCTAAAGGCATGAGACTTAACCAGCTGGCTCAATGCGGGTTCCGAAGTTCCGGACTCCGCCGCTCCACGATGTTGTACGATGAATTAAGGATATAATGCGGAGATTGCTTCGGGGCGCTCGTCGGGTCGGCGTCCACTTTCACGCATCCGAAAAATTCGCAAATCACTTCGCACGGCCAAAGCGCCAGTGCTTGATCGCAAACAGATGCAGTCTGCTGATCCGCCGCCCGCTCCGCACTCGTTGGCTGCAAAAGAAATGCCAATCTGGCAAGCCGTGTCGCTTTCTCGTTCCTGCTCGCCACCTGCTAACCGGCAGCGAGATCGGCGAACGGAGCGGTGCACCTGCGAGCGCGCCTCAATTAAGCCAACTCGCTCGAACAGCGGCATCTGCAGTATAGCAACGGCTTGTTTGCTGAATCAGCTTCCCTGATCGTTCGACAACCCACGTCCGGGCGGCAAACAGCGAACGTTCGTTTCGGGACGGCGATGATAGGCCTGTAAGACAGTGTCCATTGGCGCGCAACGCGGCCATCCGCCACGGTCGTTGGAATAATTGCGAAGCCAGCTTTGTGTCCCAAAAAAGCTATCGGGATGTTTGCCCAACTTATTGGCGTTTAAATCAAAATTCGGAAGCGCTTGGCTTCGAGGCTCGCGTCCCGGCCCGCATTAGCTCCAAACATACCTCTCTCGAGGTCTGGGATCGGACCGGTAGCGGACTGGCTTCTATTGGCAAGCCTGACACGGAATGCTGCCGTTTCGTCCCAGATCCTGTTGCCAGCTCTAACCCTTAGAAAAGAGATGCATCTTTCGTCGCTGCGCAGTTCCGTTCGTACGGGAGTTATTAATGTTAGGCTCAGGATCTCGGGTTGTTGTGGTCGTTTGGTTTCAATAGCGGCTCGCAGCTTGCCCTATTGTTGCTCGCGCACAAATCGGATGTTCGCAGAAGCTGGGCAAAGTGTATTTGCGCTCGCCTGTTAGGTTAGGGCAACTCAACGGTTGGACCATAAGCCTCATTCCCTGTTTCGCGCAGACGACGCTTGATAGCAGCGGGGGTGAGGTAGAAAGTGCCAACCGCATCTTTCTCGAATTGCCGGAGCAAGAACTTACCTCGATCACCCCAACACTGAAGGTAAAAGGCGGTTTCTCGACCGTCGCAGATAGGGAAAATCATCTCTGCTTTGCGCTGTCTAACGATGTCGTGCCAATTGCGTATATCGATGGATGAAGGCGAAAGAGAAAATCCAGGATGACTGTGCCATTCGCCAATCCAGTCCATCTTTCCGCCGGATTTACGCCACCGCCTTAGTGCAGCTATTCTGTGTCCCTTAGGCGAGCGCTGGAAGCGCGTCGAACTTTGTCGATCCCATGGCAATGGTCGGGTGATCTCAGTCACATGAAGGTAAAGACCCTTGCGCAGCCCTAGTACCAATCCACCAGCTTCTAAAGGGCGATGCTGCTGCGTACATTTTAGCATGTTCTCTGCCGCTGCATGATCGACAAGAATGCCCTCGATCACGACCTATCCCTCGCCAGGCATGATGGGCACGATTTGTGAGCTGAAGGTGACGTTGGTTTACGCACGATGCCGCGCTCGTGGTCGAGTACGATCGTGCGAAGCCGCGCCCCCGGCTTATCGTTGGCCCAACCTATCGCCATGTCGCAAGCTAATCCGGCAGCGGTGGCAGGCGCAGCAACGGAGTAAGGAATATAGTTCCCATCTCCGCAGGTCGCAGGGGCCATATTGGCTTCGACCCCCGGTTTGAGAGCTGGGAAACGCGGCCCTGCGTCCATAGACGGCCTCAGACAGCGAAAGCAGCACTCATCGCCGCGGACATTCAGAAAAGCCTGAACAGCTGCGCCGTTACCGCTTATCCAGCAATGCAGAATGGCATCAGTCCATATGCCGTCCTCATAAAAAAGTTCATTCAGCGCATATTGCGTGTTCCAATCACCTGTCGCGTCGACGAGTAGATTGACGTCAGCCAGCACCGTCTTTTGAGCTAGCGCATCGCCAACCGTGGCCCGGATATCGCATTGGGGGTGAAAAGACTTTAGCTCCTCAGCCAGTGCGCTCGCCTTCGCTTCTCCTATCCGCGAATGACCGAGATAATGACGTCCTATATTGCCGGCAGAAAGCAACTGACCATCAATCAGCGTCAGGGGTGCACTGGCGCCCGCGCCACTCTGGATAAGGAATTTGGCAAGATGGCTTCCAAGCGTGCCGCAACCTACAAGAGCGATGGCCTTCCCGTCCAATGTTTTGATCCCGTGCAAATTACGTTGAGCGATCTCAGCCAATCCCGTCCAATAACCACCGGAGCGCTTGATATCGAGTTTAGTCTTCTGCTTGGCTAAAAGTGGTTGCAATTTCGAAGATCGCAGTTTCTTTGCACGTACCGCCACTGCAATGTTAGCCGGCAGTTCAACTGTGACGCCGAGAGTGCAGTTGTTTGCTGCGAGGCATACGAATTTCCCTGACAGAAGCGCTCTCTCACATTCGCTCCAGCGATCAGCAACCACAGCCGTTTGCCCACGAAACCATTGCTCAAGAGACAAGAAGCTGTTCGGTACCACTCGATCAGCGGTCGGCCCCAACTCGGCATCGAAATGGAATACAACGGCCCCAGACAATCGCGTGGCCTCGTGGTCATGTAGACTGATTGTATCAGCGATCGCGAAAAACGGACTTCCTGTTGCAGGCTTGAAGACCGCATATTGCAAGCCGGGTTGTCGCTCAGATGTCCCATCCCAGCTCACGAGAACTCGGAAATGCGGCTCCTTCGTTATCCAATATTCTTGGTACTCGGTCGCCACTTCGGCGCCGCCTTGCCCGGCAAAACTCTTCTCCAGCGAAAGTTCGGTCTGTCTGAGCACGCGCAAAACGGATCCGCCTGGATCGTGAAAGTCGAGTGGCAGGCCTGTTGCTGGGGCAAAGCAAACCACAGAGCCTTCGATGTCGTCACGGCTTAGATGTCCGAATACGCCAGTGGGGAGTTGCTTGCGATCGACAAGCCGAACAATGGGTAGCTCCACAAACTTTGAATCTGGAACGACCAGTTCAATATCGATCGCACGGCCATGGACGTTTATCGATCCGCGAAACTCTGGCGATGCGCCTTGCTGTTCGGTGAAGCCTCTATTCGCAAGCGTAGCTGCAATTGCGCGCCACCGATCGGCTTGCGACATCATCCGGAATCGGAACTAGTAATGTGCGGTGTGGCCACGGTCGCCGCAGGAGCGGCACGTACAGCCGCAGCAGTGCCACTCTCAATCGCGATGATATCTGGCCTGTAGGGGATGCGTCGTCCGAATGCATCGCGCAGATGCTCGATAACCCGGTCGGCGTCGCCAGTACGCTCGAGCGCAGCCTCCATTGTCGCAGCAAGGGCTTGCGTTTCCGCCAGAATGTCTCCGCGCTCCTCCTCGCTCCAGCTGTTCAAACAGCTCGCCTTCACCACCGGATTTTTGATTTCGCCTGAAAAAATTCGCGGAAGAAGTCGCGCGACATCGAGTATAGTTTTATCATCGCGGTTATCTGCGCTCTGACCGAGTTCCAGCAGAGCCGCATCGATCGCACACATTAGGCAGATTGAGGATAGCGGGCTGTTGGCCCAGACATGATCGCGCCAACCCTTAAAGAAGCGGCTCATTCGACGGAATGCCGGGCCGTGGCGATCAACTCGGTTTTCAACCCAGTCGTGCAGCTGTTTGGGATCCGATTGAACCCATTCTCCGCTGCGCTGGGCCAGCATCACGCGGTCGCTCGGAATCGCAGGAACGCTGTCAAAAGTTAGGTTGCGCGCGCTGAAGGCGGCTTCCTCAATGGCTGCCTTCATGACTCTGAAGCGCTCCTCTGGAACGGAATAGATCGGGATGTCGATATGCGCGCCTCTCCAGAGCCTGACCCGCACGCACGTGCCCTTGCTGGAGTCGAGCGACCAGCCGTTAGCCTGGCAAACCGGGCGAAGCACATCTTCAACGAAGGTAAACAGGGCGCCGGCCGCCAGCGCGGGATGATTATCCCTCAGAAAACGGACCGGAACGTACATGCCATCGTCAAGATCGATCTCCTGCAAAGCCGGCTGCGCTGGAGCATTTAGCGTCTTATACGCGAAGCTGCCTTGCGTCATGAACTTGACCTTCACATCGTCCTGAATGCGATTGGCGGTCTCGATCAAATAATCACGCCGCCAAAAACTTTTGTCTGATTCGAGGCGATGCGTTGCATTGCGAAGGGCTGTGCGGATGGTTTGACGGGCATTTAAGAGCCGCTGCCGGTCGTTATCTTCGATTTCGAGGCTTGCAAGATAACTCGGGTTCTTTTGAAGCCCGACAAACAGGGCATGCGCGTTCGCTAAAGTCATGGCGGCACTCCTAATTCATTCGGGCCTTTCCTACACAGATGCGGCAGGTTACAGCGAAATCAAGAGGCGAACAAACAATGTACAGAATTTTCCCGGTAAAAGCGCTGATCTACGCTGCGGCACTCCTGGCCGTGGGCGTTTTCCTGGCGATAGAACTCGCTACTTCTGCATTCGATATCGAAATTCGAAGGCTGGCAATACCAAGCATCGTTTGGGCAACCTGTGTTGCCCTTACATGGAATCCGATCTGGCGATGGGTTTGGGCGGTGAGTAAAAGGGTTGGCTGGTTGCCCGACCTTGGACACCTCGTGTTCCCGGATCTCAACGGCAAGTGGGCTATGACGCTTCGCAGCAATTGGTCGCGTCAGATGCAGTTGCTTGATGCGGCCGCCGATCGGCGACGTAGTTTCGACCCTCGAACTTGCGACGCGGACGAGCTTGCCGAGTTGCTGCCTGTCTCACTGGTCGCCGAGATCGAACAATCGTGGTGGTCCATCAAGATCACAGTAACCAATCCGCGCGCTGATACACCGATTAAAAACTCGACAAGCTATATAGTCATGCCGCGCAAGCGTTCGGAAACTGAGCGGCCCTCGCTCTGCTATTTCTATTGCCAGCAAAACGACACCGATAACCAAGCAGATGATCTAAGTTTCGATGCAGCAGCCTGCTTGTTTTACGATAATGAGAAGGATCAACTAGAGGGAACATTCTGGACAGCGCGGCAATGGCGACGCGCAATCAACACTGCTGGAACGCTCACACTTGATCGTATCTCTAGTCAAATAGCTTAGGTGCGGCCTCGGAGCGTAGAAGTCATCGAAATTCGCCGGAGGCTCCATGCAGATCCACCGAACTTTTCGCTGTTGGGTTGCCACGAAAATCTCAAGCTCCTCCACGAGAAATCGCGATCATAGCTTGGCGAGCGCATCTCGGCGCAACCACCTGCGTCCAGAGACTTAGACAAATGTCCGCTATTGGGAGCTAAAAACACGAGTAGCTAGGTCTCGAATGGGGGCGCAAAGCAGTCATCTCGTACCATACGATCAGACCCAATAGGCGAGGGTCGATCAAGTGCCTGGTTCATTTCTGAGCTTTTCGAGCCGTTCCGAACATATCTCGTGCACTACGCGACCGAGCTCTCCAATCTGCTCGCCGAGCCATTCGAGCTCTTCCTTGGTGATGCGGTAGTGCTTTGAGTAGCGTGCCTTGACGTAGGCCTCTTTCAACTTCTCGAAGCGGGCGCGATCCTTCTTCGTGTCGCGCGGCCAGACATAGGTCAGGCGACGGTCGATCCGCTCGGCTTGGGTGCGGAGGAAACCGAGATTGTGCACATGAGGGGTGTAGAAGGTGCAGACCAACAGAACGCAATGATAGAGGCGCTCGGTCGCTTGGTGCAAATCGAACGCTGCATCTTTGAAAAACTCTCGTGATATATCGAACTTCGCGATTTCGTAGCGCTTTAGCGCTGCGGAATACCAGTCGTCGAAATACTCCTGCGACATCGCCAGCGCCTCACCGGCAGTCTTGGGCTTGGGCGTGTGGAGCTCGGTGTCATCGGATTGGTAAAGCGCGATACCGTCCTTCGCGACGTCCATGAAGAAATAGCGTCCGTGCGCGAGACCGTCGTTCACCTCCTGCAGGGTATGAACGATAAAGTTGACCGGCGTCTTGAGCGATTTGGTCACGCCGTACTCGCGCATCAGCCGGTCATCGAGCTTCGACCAGTACTTGACCCGGTCGACCAGCCGCTTGTCGTTGACGATGATGAGCAAATCGTAGTCCGACTGGTAGCCCTTGGCCGTATGCGGCTCGTCGACCCAAGTGCCGCGGGCATAGCTGCCGTAGAGAATGACCTTGAGAATGCGACCGGCCTTCTTCCACTCGTGCTTCGCCAGCGCAAAGGCATCATCGAATTCTTCGAAGATCAGCTGCACCACGCGCTCAAGTTCGCGTTGCTTTTGCGGAGGCAGATGATCTAGTTCGGTGCGCATTACTGGACCTTTAGCAAGCACTTGGAATGGTTGCACCCTCGCATTCCTGCAGGTGCGCCGGCGCATGAAAGAAAGCGTTCCTCTGCTCTATTCATGTGGGTTTCCTGCCGGACTATCGAAGGTCTTTGTCAGGGCTACGCCGGAGGCTCTGGGCCGTCTCCGTCCGGATTTTCAATCTCACCCCGCCTTGGTTCTGAAGCCGCGCGAATGAGATCGTCAGCGAGATGCCTGCCTGTTTCCATGCGCCGCGCGAGCGCTTCGACGAAGAAGTCGAACCGCTTTTCTGCATCGGCACGCGCAGCGGCATTGGCTTCAAACGGCATGGCCGGGGTCACCGCCAGCCATCGCCTGAGGTAGAGCGCGAATGCCTCGTTCCCGACCTCGATATGATAGTCGAGCTTGCCGATCTGTCGGCCTATGCGATCAAGGCGTCGGCTGAAGGCCGCTTCCATGCGTTCCGATCCATCGGGAGAGAGAAAAGAGCCGACGGCGGCCTCTACCACCGAAGCCTGGGAAACGCGCTTTCGACCCGCATAGTCTGCAAGCTGCCTGGAAAGGGCTGGCGGCAGGCGGAAGGTATGCTTGATACGGTTGCCCTTTCTCATAGCTCGATCCCGTCGCCGGGATCGAGCGCAGCGCGCCGCGCATTGGCCTGCATCCGCTCGGCCATTCTGCGATTGCGGTTTGCCTGATCGTCGTCCGTTCGGTCGGCAAACTCAAATTCGTTGGGGATCTCGACTGGCGGCGGCGCCACATCTTCGTATTCCGGCAATTCAGGGGATTGGCGGATCCCGCCATCGGACTGGCGATCATCGACCTGAAACTCTTCAGACGCGGTCGGCGATTTCTCCAATTGCGAAGGCGCGGTCACATGTCTCCCGTGCCATTCGCTCTCGTCCGCTGCGAACTCCGGCTTTTCAACCGTCGGTGGACACTCCACCCGTTTGCTGAGCCGCGGATCGCGGTAGTAGCGCGCTTTCCTGGCACGGATCGGATGCACGCCTGCGAGCATCACGATTTCGTCGGTATCGGGAAGCTGCATGATCTCGCCCTGGGTCAGAAGAGCGCGCGCCGTCTCCGAGCGCGAGACCATCAAATGACCGAGCCACGGGGAGAGGCGGTGCCCGGCATAATTGCGCATTGCCCGGGTTTCGGTGGCGGTCCCGAGCGATTCCGAAACGCGCTTTGCGGTTCGCTCGTCATTGGTCGCGAAGCACACCCGCACATGGCAATTGTCGAGAATGGCATTGTTCTGTCCGTAGGCCTTCTCGATCTGATTCAATGACTGGGCGATCAGAAAGGCCTTGATGCCGTAGCCCGCCATGAAGGCGAGCGCGCTTTCGAAGAAGTCGAGCCTGCCCAAAGCCGGGAACTCGTCGAGCATAAGGAGAAGCCGCTCGCGACCGGCACCTTCCTGCAGGTCCTCGGTCAGGCGTCTTCCGAGCTGATTGAGGATGAGCCGGATAAGCGGCTTGGTGCGGCTGATGTCTGACGGCGGGACGACGAGATAGAGCGTGACCGGCCGGCCCTGTGCCACGAGGTCCGCGATGCGCCATTCGCAATGCCGCGTGACGCTGGCGATGACCGGATCGCGGTAAAGCCCGAGGAACGACATGGCGGTCGAGAGCACGCCCGAGCGTTCGTTTTCCGACTTGTTGAGCAATTCTCTCGCCGCGCTCGCAACCACCGGATGGACGCCGTCTTCCCCCAGATGCGGCGTGCGCATCATTGCGGTCAGTGTCGCCTCGATCGATCGGCGCGGATCGGACAGGAAGTTCGCCACCCCGGCAAGCGTCTTGTCAGGCTCGGCATAAAGCACATGCAGAATGGCCCCGACGAGCAGCGCATGGCTGGTCTTCTCCCAGTGGTTGCGCCGTTCAAGCGAGCCTTCGGGATCGACCAGCACATCGGCGATGTTCTGCACGTCGCGCACCTCGTTGATGCCGCGTCGCACTTCCATCAGCGGGTTATAGGCTGCCGACGCCTCATTGGTCGGATCAAACAGAAGCGTGCGACTGAACCGGGAGCGGAAGCCTGCGGTCAGCTCCCAGTTCTCGCCCTTGATATCATGCACGATCGCCGAGTGGGGCCAGGTCAGCAGCGTCGGGACGACAAGGCCTACACCTTTGCCGCTGCGCGTCGGTGCGAAGCAGAGCACATGTTCGGGCCCGTCGTGACGAAGATAGAGATTGGCATGCTGGCCGATAATGACGCCCTTGCCTGCCAGAAGGCCCACGCGTGATATTTCGGAACGGGTCGCCCAGCGCGCCGAGCCATAGGTCGCGCTGTTCCTGATCTCTCGGGCGCGCCAGACCGACATGCCGATCGCGACCGCCACCGACACGAGACCGCCCGATGCGGCAATCATTCCGCCGATCTCGAAGATGCGCGGCGCATAGGCTTCGTAGCTGAACCACCACCAGAAGATGGCATAAGGCGGATAGACGGGCGCTCCGGAGACACTGAACCACGGCGCGCCCAATTGTGCTTGATAGCCGAGCGCGTGCGCCGTCCATTGAGTACCCGCCCACACACCTGCGAGCGTGAGAGCAAAGACGACGAGTATCTGACCCCACAATATCCGGGTTGCCGACAAGGCTGGCTCCTTTCGTGAAGGACAGCACGGCGGCTTTGCATTGCATATTCAAGTCGGAAGCTGCGTGATCGCAGGTTGGCGTAGCAAAAGCGGCGTACGGCTAGATTGCTTCCCGACTATAGTCCGGGTTACCGGACCAGGTCAGGCGGTACATCGCCCCTTGCGCGACCGATTGCACGACGTTGGGCCACAGGGCCGCGATGCAAGTTCCATCCGCATGGCGCACAGAGGGATAGATAATGCCGTTATGACCGGCTGCGCGTGCCTGCGCCGCTAGAGCATTGCCGACAGGATAGCCTTTCGTCTTGTCCGGATCGAGGGCCGGGTGTCCGGGCTGCTCGCGCAAATCGATGAAGACGCCCGCCATGCTGGCAATCATCTCGCCATATTCGACAACGGCATCGAAATCGCCGGCATCGGCGAGCGCCTGTGTCAGGTGATGGCCGACCTCGGCAATACAGGTCTCGACATCGAGCGCGGCATACCATGCGCCGCGGTTCGCGGGGTTGAAGCGATTGGGCTCGCGCGGTTTGGCGTAGGCAAAGCTCGCATTGATGAACCTGGCATGCGGCACGCCGTGAACCAGTTCGTCGGCTGTCAGCCCGCCAAACCCGCGCTCTTCGGCGATCAGGCGCGAACTCGTCGCCCCCTCGATTTCAGCGAGCAGCGCAAGCTCGGCATCACTGTCGGCAAGTGGAGCCATGACCGCTTCGCGCAAGCGCGCGCTGGAAACGAGCCGGACAGTCCGCTCGAACGCTTCGCGGATCTGCGGCGGCTCGCCTGCCTCCTCAGAGCCCGCCACGAAGCGCGTCGATATATTGTCTGGTCTCCAGCATGCGCGGAATGCCGCCTTCGATCATCGCCCCGATGGGCGAGCGGCGATCAAACAACGGGGCCCTGTTTTCGAGCTTTGGCCAGCGATCGGCCATGTCGTTGGCGAACAGCAGATGCAGTCCCTTGAACAGACCGATCAGCGCCGACGCGCGGGTCAGCTGGTCCTGACCGAGCGAGCCCTCCCAGGTTCCGGCTTTCATCCGGTCCCAGGTACTTTCGGACACGCCGAGCAGCGCAGCGCCCTCAGCGTTGCTCGCACCCCAGGCCTCGATGAGGCGCAGCACGGCCTTTACCGCAGCGCTGGTGAGGCGGCTGCGATCACCGTCGCTTGCAAAGGTCTGAAGCCCCGGGGGAGCTTCGGCATGCTGAATCGCTGCACTTACCATATCGCATCTCCTGATGCGTTTATAAGCATCATATGGTGCGTTTGTCAAGATTTCCGTTATGATGCCGGTGCTCCTCAAACCGCCGGACCGCGCGAACGCGCAAAGTTCCAGTCGACACCGCCTCGCACATGGACCTTGCCAGCGACTTCTTTTCCAAGATGCCGCTCGAGGTCTTGCCTCCAGGGCACGAGCTGGAAACCCACTCCGTCATCGATCATGGCGAAGCGACCCGACGCCAGCGAAATGCGCTCGCGGTAGATGCCGGAAATGTGATCACCTTGCGTTACCGGATTTGCCAGACGACCATGACGCGCAGCCAGCGCTTTACCTGCCGCGTCCAGTTCCTGCTTGCGGAGCGTTCCGAGCAGGTTGCGCACCAAGGTCACGCTCCTACCATGTCGCTTCGCAAGACCTTGATCGACGAGCCAGTCACGGCGCTCGTCAAGAGCCTTCCGGACTTCATTGCCGAAGCCGCCTCCCAGCGACGCGGCTCGTGCCGACAGCAGCTGCCGGTCGAGCCAGGTCGCCCCGCGCGCGTCAATCTGCCGCTCGAGCGGCAGGTCCGAACGCACCAGCAGGCTGCTGCGCCGTCGCCCGTTGCGGTCGGTCCATTCGCCTGTCTCGACGATTGCGCCGGGTGCTGCATCGCTTGTCTGGTCCAGATCGGGAAAACGCAGATAATGCGCACGCCCGTCCACTCCTTCGACGATCGCATAAGCCTCGCCTGTCAGCTCGTTATGGAAACCGCGCTCGACCAACCTGCCGATGACTCGGCGGTTCTCGTCTTCGCCATGCAGCGCGAAGGCTGCAGGGGCAACTTGTACGCCCCGTTCACTCATCGCCTTGTGCAAGGTCTTGATGATGTCGCCGCGCTCGCCAAGCGCGCGCAAGGTCGGTTCGAGATCTGCGGCCAAGGTCCAGCGCGCCGCCCCGATCCGCTCGGCCAATCCCATGCGTTCGAGCGTTCGTGCGCGGCCGATAAGGAATGCGCGGTTGCTGCGGCGTGTCGCATCGACTTCGGGGGACAAATCGACCACGCCGAGATCGTCGCGTTGCTTTTGCAGCCGGCGGTCGAGTGAGGTCCAGCGCTCGGCATCGACCTCGCGGCGAAGCGCTAGCTGAATATCGCGCTCGCTGCGCGGCCCGAGTTCGATAGTGACGCGCTCCTGGGCACGGGCACGCATGCCTTCGCTGATATAAGAGCGATCGATCACCAGATCCCTGCCGTCCGAGGCAACTCCGCGGACCAGAACATGGACGTGCGGGTTATCGGTATTCCAGTGATCGACCGCTACCCAGTCGAGGCTGGTGTCGAGGTCGCTCGCCATATCTTCAAGCAGTTCGCGCGTGAAAGCGCGCAGGTCAGCCATCTCGCTCGCGTCTTCCGGCGACACGATGAAGCGGAAGTGATGCCGGTCGTCTTCGCAGCGCGCGGCGAAGGCATCGCCATCGACCTCATCCGACGAGGCATCGAACATCTGGGCATCCGATCCGTCACGGGTGACGCCGTCGCGTTCGAGATAGGCGATGTGGCGAGCGAGCGGTGCAGAGCGGAAGCGGCTGCCGCCATGACGAACGACGCGCGCCTTGATGATGACCCGCCGCTGGAAAGCATGGGGGCTGCCTCTGAACGCAGCATGTTTGCCGCGCCCCAGGTGACCGGCTCCGCCACCTGCCCGGCCTCGCCCGAGCGGTGTATAGCCTGACCGGCGTGAGGCCTGCAGCACGCGTCCCACCAGCGAACCGGCCTTGCGATAGGCGCGCGCATCGCTGTCTCTCGACCGACCCGGCCTGATGTCGAATTCGTCGTCAGCCACAGACAAGAAAATCGGAAGACGGCGCTTTCAGCATTGAAAAGCCTAAGGATTCCGATCCAAGCGCCTGCAGGCGTACAGCAGAGACGGCGCATATTCTCCCGCAAAACCAACCACCTGCAGCCCGGCCGACGGCGCTGCTTTTATCTCGCCATCTTATTTGGCTTCGTTTTTGAGCAAGTATTCGCCATCGTCGTTTCCTCTCTTTAGCACTATTGGACCAAATATTCGACGCTCTCGTGCGCAGGTCTGCGAAGTCGCGTTCAAGGTCTGATACGCCGCGCAATCTTCCGTGCTCATCGCGGCCGGTATCGCTCTGCATTGAGGCGGTACTTTGGTACGCGCGGCACATGTCGCTATCGGAGTTACGGGGCATCGTCACAGGCAATCAAGCGTGGTCAGTCTGCACTGCCACAGGCGAGATATCGTGCTTCCCGTTGTCCTGGTCTGTATCATTCCTTCTGCCGCCTCAGCGGACCTCCATATGTCGTCGAGCCGTCAGCCGGCTGCGGTTGGCGTGTTCGTCATCATGAGCGCGCCAGGCTCAGCCGCTGCATCTTCGCTGCGTAGGCGCTGTCGGTCTCGTGCGCTTCGGCGTCGGGATCGCCGACATAGAACGTGTCGTCGCGCCACATCGCGTGCATCACGATGGCAAGCTTGCGGGCGACCGCGACGCGCGCCTTGGCGTGGCACTTGGTCTTCGCGAGCTTCAGCCCCCATGTCTTGATCGTGTCGCGGCCCTTGAACCTTGTGAGCATCGCCGAAGCGGCCTCGTAGAGCGCGCGTCGCACGTCTGGGTCGCCCGCTTTGCTGATCCGCCCCTTTACGTCGATCGATGAGCCAGACTGCCAGCGGCGCGAGGTGAGCCCGAAGTAGGCCGCGACATTGCGCGAGCGGCGGAACCGGGCGGGATCGTCGATCGCACTCTTGAAGCTCAGGGAGGTCACTGGGCCGACGCCCGGGATCGCCATGAACCGGCGGCACAGCTCGTCGCGCATCGCGAGCTGGGTGACCAGCTTGTGCAGGATCAGATACTCCGCCCACAGCGCTGCGCGGGCTCGGAGCATGCACTCCATCAGCCCGGCGGTCATCGCATCGTCTGCGACCGCCTTGCGCACCGCCTTCTCCATCGATCCGCGACCGACCTTGCCGAGCCGGATCCCGAACACCTTCAGCGAGTGGCGGATGGCGTTCTCGATATCGAGGAACTTGCGCTTCAGGTTGCGCCGCTGCACCAGCAGCAGGCGTATCCGGTAGCAGTCTTCGGTCTTGATATGCGCCTCGCGAAACCACCCGGTGCGCATGATATGGGCGATGCCGAGCGCATCGGCGGCATCGGTCTTGTTGCGCTGGGCCGACAGCGCAGCGCGCACATGGCGGGTCTCCAGGCAGACAGCGGGAAGCCCCAGTTCGATCAATCCAGCATGCAGCCACGGCGAGATCGATCCCGCCTCATGGCCGACCCGGCGCAGACGCCCGGCAAAGCGCTCTAGCGCATCGGCGATCAACTGCGGCTCGGTCGGGACCTCGGTCTCCAGCACCACCTTGCCGTCATCGCCCACCACGCAGATCGCGGTCTCCTCGATCGATACATCGAGGCCTGCAAAGTACTCCATCATCCGACTCCTTCGCTTGCGTTGAACCGGAGCGGAGGAAGCGCCGAGCGCGGGAGAGGTGCAAGCAAGATCACCAGCGAACGAAGGTGGCGCACCCTTCGTGCGCGCCGCCAAGTCCTCGCCAAATACAGCGGCAATCCCTCCCTTCCTTTGGTGCGCAAGCCTCCCGTCCTTCGCCCGCTTTCGCCAGGGAACGCATGGCTGCGCGAAGGTGCGAGGCTCGCTTTCATTGGGAGGAAGCCGTCGAGACGGGCGCGAATAGATCGTGCGCGGCTTGTTCCGGTCGCGCGAAGGGGTTCGCCGCGGGGCCGGGCATAGCCACCTCGTCCAACTCTTTTCGCGCTGCGCCGGGAGGCTGCAAGGCGCCAGCCGGAACATTCCTGGCTTGTAGAGGCGCCGCCGCAAACATGCGCTCGGACTGCAACAGCGGCGCAATCCGGGCGACATAGCGGCGCGTTTCGTGTGGCAGCGAACGCCGTCCGGCAAGCCAGTCTTCGTAGCGTCCCGGACCTGCATTGTATGCAGCGAGGAAGCCTTGCGCGCCGTAGCGATCGTACATTTCGCGCAGGTAAGACGTGCCGGCCAGAACGTTGTCGCGCGGGTCGAACGGGTCTTGCCCGAGGGAGAACCGGGCGCGCTGCCGCGACCAGGTTCCGGGCATGAGCTGCATGAGACCCATCGCTCCTGCTCTGGAAACCGCCCGCACCCGGCCCGCACTTTCGGCGCGGATCACCGCGTAGATCCAGTGCTCGGGAATGCCGAATTGCTGCGATGCTTCGCTGACATGCGCGGCAATCTCGACGCTCTGCGAAGCTCGGACAAACTGCTCCGATTGCGCAAAAGCCTGCGCCGGATTCGCCGCCAGCATGGCGGCCAGGATCCCCGGCAGAAGATGCGGGCGGAGCACGGAATCAGTCCTTTGCCGGGCGGCGCGCGCCGCGCGACCATATCAGGACATGGCTCTGGTCGTCAGAACTGAACAGATTGGCGCGCAGGGGCCGCGGCAATACCGGATCGTCGATGACGAGCGTGACGAAATCGCCTGCCTTGTCGCCGACATGTTTCCAGCCTGCGCCCACTTCGTAGGTTTCCTCGCCGTTGCCCGCCATGATGCGATAGTCAGGGGCGTTCTCGGTGTCGCCGGGGTCGGCGGCCACCAGGGTCAGCGGTGCGTCGATGGTCAGGGTTTGCAGCCGCCCTTCAAAGCCGTCGGGTGTGGCTGCAAAAGTGCCGATACAGGTCATTGTGCGTCTCCATCATTTACGTTGGGAATGGGAAAGTCGGCGGGCGAGGCGAGCAGGACATAGTCCCCGTCGCCCGCTTCATCGGTCCAGACGGGCCGCGCGCGCCCGATGACATCGGCGCGTGCGACCGGGCCGAAATAACGCCCGTCAAAGCTGCCGGGGGCGCGCCTGTTCATCACGAACAGTTCATCCGCAGCGATAGTCCGGCATCCTTTCCAGACGGGCAGTTCGCGTCCAAGGCTGTCGCGCCGACGCGCCGAGCCCGCAGGTGTCCCATTGATCTCGATGAGCAGGTCGCGCCGGCAGACCGTATCCCCGCCAAGCGCCGCAACCTCCTTGATGAGCGGAACGCCCGCAGGAAGATAGCCGCGCGAGGCGAGGTATTTCTGCAGCCTGAAAGCAGGATCGATCGCGACGCGGTCGCCCCTCTGGAGACCGGTCTTTCCGCCGATTGAGTACAGTCCAACCGGCACGCTGGCCGTCACGTTCCAGACCAAAAGTCGCGAGAGCGGGATTGCGATGCTGGCCAGTGTCGCTGCCGCGACCATGCCTGCCAGAAAGGCGGTGCGCCGCCTCATGATTGCAGCTTTCGCCGCCGCAGCCAGTCGCGATGGCGCGCAGGGGAATAGGAACGTACTTGCATGCCCCCTGCCAGCCTGTTGTGGACATGATGCCAGTGGTCGGGAGCTACATCGCAGGGATCGATGCCAACGTCCTCGATCGCATCGATCAGCGCAAAGACCTGGCGAACCTTTGGCCAGCTTCGCACCGAGAGCAGGATTTGCGCGCCAGGATCGACCTGCGGCAGAGTGGTGAACGGCTCGCCGAAACCGGCGGCTTGGGCGACCGTGAGTGTGGAGCCAACGGTCCCGTAGTCGTTCGAAGCCCACCGAACCAAGGCAAAGACCTGTCCCGGAGCATAGCTTTCGATACGCGTCCGGCGATCGAGGATGCGCTCTGCAACGGGCTTGCCGAACCGAAGCCAGTCTTCCTGCACGCCGCCGCGCCACACCAGCGTGACATGCGTAAGTGGCGGATCACCGGAACCTGCCTCGACCGGTTCCGGAGGCGGAAGCGAAGCGCGCGCTGCGCTTTTGCACAGGCGTGGCTGTGTTAGCAGGAATCTGCAAGATTCCTTGTTAGCATTGTTAAGGGCTTCGCGAGCGCTACATTTCCGGCGAGTCGCGCAGGCTCCCGGTTCCCGATAGTCCGGGAATGGGGTTCCCGATCGTCCGAACATCACGGTTCCCGATAGTCCGAACATCACACGCCCTTTTCCACAGGGGGCAGCCCGACGCGCCGCCGCGCAGTCGCGAAGGGATCGACAGGCGCTGCCACGAACAGGAGCCGCTCGCGGCCGAACTGGTGTTCAAGAGCGAGATTGTAGCCCGGGAGGGACTGGCGGCGGACGATGGCCCGCACTTCGAAAGCGAAGCGCTTCAATGGCGAGAGCGCACCCGACTTTGCATGCAGGTGCGAAATGTCGAAACTCCACCCGCCCTTCTGCTTCCCGCCATGCTTGCGTACGATGCGATAGAGCCAGCGCTCGAGACCGCCGGTAAGCGCGAAATAGGCCGGGTCGATGGTCAGGACGAGCGCACGATCGAGCACGCCCTCGTAGAGCCAGTCCGGCACGATCATTTCGATGCCGAGCGCGCGCCCGTTGTCGTCGAGC